>JABAOH010037705.1_pt1 | contig 14239 bp, 12 predicted proteins | sample 7062181 | NCBI WGS metagenome assembly JABAOH01 (sample SAMN14538630, study PRJNA623070) | marine sediment metagenome | biome: marine biome [ENVO:00000428]; feature: marine pelagic biome [ENVO:01000023]; material: deep marine sediment [ENVO:00002113]; isolation source: pool of 5 deep marine... | reverse complement strand
AATGAATTAGGTGTCTTAGAAAACGACATTGTGTAAGATGTCTTGTTATCTGACAATATACTTGACCCTAATTCGTTAATCGACTCCAAACCAATTCGGTAATCATATTGCTAATGAAATTGTATTAGTTGTTTATAATATTTAATTTTGTGATTTGTTAAACATATTAAAATTAAACAATAGGCAGCTGTGCCATGAGCTTCAGTTCGGTGTCAGTAGTAGGAAATACCTTAATGCTGAGGATAGCAGATATCTAATTCAGTCTTTATAATAATGTGCTCAAATATCATGAATACATCTCGAACGTCTAGATGTAGCATTATCTGTTTAGTATCAGGAGTAATTTAATATGTTATCCAAGCAACAGATAAGTGAGATATATCAAAGACAGGCAAGAATTTATGACCTAACTCTGAAGCTTTGTCGGCTCATAGGACTCCGTATAGAAGCTTACCATTGGAATAAAATCCTGGAACCAAGTAATATAAAAGCTATAGATATGGAGAAATTCTTTCTGCCATGTTTCTATTAGCTATCCGACAATTACAAAATGAACCGATACGCACTTTATTAACCGGATTGGCAATCAGTACTGTTATAGCTGTTATATTGATTCTTCGTGGATTTGAAAAAGGCCTTTATTTACAACTAGAATCTGTAGTCCTAGACCGTGGTGGGGATCTGATTGTTTCTCAATCTGGTATAAAAAATTTCCTCGCTGTACGTTCTTCACTTAGACAGCTCTCACGTAGAGAAATCGAATCTATTCCGGGAGTCATCAACGCCCATCCTATAACCACACTACTTGCAATTTACGAGCAAAATGACAACAAAACACCAATTGCTATAATTGTTTACGACACTTTAGGCGGCCCAATGAATATTGTATCGGGTTCATTTATCGAAGAAGAAAATGAGATAATCATAGACCAGTCTTTAGCAAAAGAATATAATCTCAAACCCGATGATGAATTTGTTGTATACGATTTTTTATTTCGAGTATCCGGTATAACTAAAAACTCTGCCGCATTTTTTACTCCGCTTGTTTTTATTAATTATGACGGGTTAATTGATTTCTTTATAGAATCAGAAATAGCCCCAGATATAACCACTTTCCCCTTACTAAGTTTCCTCTTGGTAGAACTAAAGCCTCCTGCTTCGCCTGAAAATGTTAATAACTTGATCGAAAATAATATAGGAGATGTTGATGTTTTCACCCCACAGCAACTGGCAAATAATGATGTGCAGCTAGGTAAGGATTTATTCGGTCCAGTGATGGTTTTATTGGTTAGCATTGCGTATGTAATCGGCTTGCTTGTAGTTGGGTTAATTATTTATTCTGATGTCCGTGGTCGTCTGCGCACATTTGGCGTATTAAAGGCGTTGGGGTTTAGTATGAACTACATATCAGCCGCCGTCATCATTCAGAACCTAATGTTGTTAATAATAGCTTTTCCAATCGGCATTTTGTTGTCTATGCTGATAAGTAATATTATAGAAATTAATATGCCACTTTATCTATTACCAGTATTGGATACCGGTGGTTTATCAATAACGTTGCTGGCAAGTGTTTTATTTACAATATTTGGCAGCGTTCTGCCTCTGCGGCTTATCGCAAAAACCGATCCTACAATAGCATTTCAAGGTAATTAAACTATGATACATTGGACATTAAAATATCTTTGGATGCAAAAGGGTAGGCTTCTAGCAAGTTCTGGTTGCGTTGCGGGGGCTTTAATTCTTGTCCTTTTTTTCGACGCAGTATTTTTGGGGGAATCAAAACAAATTGTTGCCTATATTCGCCACACCAGTCCCGATATTTGGGTCATGCAGAAGGGTGTTTCTAATATGCATATGGCAAGCTCATTCATCTGGGATACCAAGGCCGATAAAATTGCAAAAATACCTGGCATAAAAGCCGTGACACCAATTTTATATTTAAATTCCATGGTACACGCGGGAGGTCATGACTGGTTTTCATATATTGTTGGTCTGGAATCAGGAAATCAAAGGGCAGGACCATGGGATATGGCAAGAGGCAAATCAAAGCCAGAGATTGGAGAAATTGTACTACCAGTCATTGTATCAAATTTAACAGGAATTGAAATTGGTGAAACAGCCTCCATAGCAGACAAAAAATTTAAAGTAGTTGGATTTTCAAATAACACCTTCTCGATGGCCAATTCAATTGCGTTTGTAAACTTCTCCGATCTCGAAGATATATTATCAGCTACTGGAACTATAAGTTATCTATTAGTGGATGTTGAGCAGGGCCAAGATCCATCGAAACTTACTCAAATAATTAAAGGTGAAGTTGATAAAGTTTCTGTGTTGACACAAAATGAATTTATTAAAAATGATTTTAATATGGCGATGAAAATGGGTGTAGAAATCATTTCTATTATGACCTTAATTGGATCAGCACTAGCTGTAATCATTATTGCTTTTACGGCTTATACTCAAGTAGCAAGTATTAAACATGAATTAGCTGTTGCAAAAGCACTCGGAGTAAAAAATCATTCTATTTATACAAGTGTGATTATACAAACTATTATTATCACTGCGATCGGTTATTTTATAGCAATTATATTAGCATTATTCGTTATTCCCGGGATTATTCAATTAGCTCCTCAGTTTAGCTTTCTCGTTTCAGCTACAATGATAATACAAATAGGTATTATTGCATTAATTGTAGCATTGCTTGCAGCTATGATCCCTACCTACATGGTTATAAAAGTAGATCCAATTTCTGCATTTAAAGTATAAAAAAGAACAAAACAGATGTTATTACAAGCTAAAAGCATAAGCAAAGAATTCGGGTCGGGTCATACTAAAGTGACCGCAGTTAATAACGTCTCTATGGATGTTCAACCTGGGGAATTAGTGTTAATAATGGGACCTTCTGGTTCTGGCAAGACGACATTACTTTCCATGCTCGGAACCTTATTAAAACCTACAAATGGAGAAGTTTTCATAGATGGAATTAACACTACATCGATGAATGAGGCAGAACTGCCCAATATACGAGCGCACAAAGTCGGCTTCATATTTCAAGCGTTTAATCTCTTAGAAGCTTTAAACGTGGAAGAAAATATCTTGTTTCCTGCCCAATTGATACCAGACGAGATTAAAGATGCTACAGCTCGCTGCGATGAATTAATTGACAGGTTGAATCTTACCGAAAGGCGCCACGCACTGCCAAAAACACTATCTGGAGGTGAAAAACAGCGCGTAGCTATTGCCCGTTCATTGATTAACCAACCTAAATTAATACTCGCCGATGAACCTACGGGAAACCTCGACTCGCAAAGCGGCCAGGACGTGATGATGATACTACATGACATTACTCGTGATGAAGGTTGTGCTATTTTGTTGGTCACCCATGATCCACGAGTCGAAGATATAGCAGACCGCATTTTATGGCTGGAAGACGGTGAGCTTCGGGATCGCAAGTCTGAACAACACCACTGGGTAAAAGATCCTGTATGTGGTATGCGTGTAGACGAATGGACCGCTGTGTCATTTACCGAATATAAAGATAATCGCTATGTATTTTGTTCTAATCGATGCTTGGAACGATTTTTAGATAATCCAAGGAAATACCATAAACATGAAAGCAGTTATTAACGGTGCTTATGTATTTTTTATTCTATAAATCCGATCAATAAATCACTAACATCTATTTCATTACTTTGATGAACAACCGTGTTGCAGGTAACTACTCTTTCAGCACCGGCATTTATTAAATCCCCATAAGCATTTCCAACAAAAATTGCATGTACCCCTACACACACAGGGGACCGCATACCAGCTTTTTTCAGGTGACTAATCGTTTCAATCATGGTACTTCCCGTCGAAATTATATCATCGACTAATACCGGAGTATGATATTCATGTTTTCTGATATCCGGGATAGAAATTTCTACGTCTCTGTCACCGTGCCTAACTTTCTCCAAAATTATATGTGGCACTCCTGCATTGTCTGCAACTTCAGACACCCACTGCTCGCTTTCTTTATCAGGCCCGACAAGCACAGGTTCTTCTACATTTTCCCTTATCCAGATAGATATATGTGCTGAAGCATGCGAAACAGTAGTAGGAATCGAATAAATCTCAGATAAGCAGCCCCTTCTATGCAAGTGGGGGTCAATTGTTATAAGGGAATCAGCAAAGCTCGATAATAAAGACGCGAAATATTCAGAGGTTATTCCCTCCCCCGACCTAAAGCGTTTATCCTGCCGCATATACGCCAGATATGGAGCTACAAGACAAGTACAGTTTGCACCCAAATCTTTGGCTGTTTTTGATAGGAAATAAAGAGGCAAAAGTTTTTCATCGGGTCTGTCTAAAGTACAAACCAAGACAACCCTTTTGTCCCTGACATCGCTGTCTATCCTTACGTAGGTCTCACCGTCTGGGAACCAGCGTATTTCTGATTTACCCAACGGCAAACCAGTTCGCTCAGACAGCTTTTCCCCTATAGTTTCGTTATTGGGTAATGCAAATAATATTGTTTCCATCCATAGAATATAAATATCACAGAGCTTAGTTTAGTTCACCTTGTGACTATACATATATTGTAAATAAATGCTCACCCTTTTCCACGTTTTCACCAATTGGAGCATCGAAACGTACATCTGTAGAGGAATCCTCTGATATAGTTTTTTCTTTTTAAACCCACATTCTGGATATTTTATTACTGATGCTAATTCCATTTTATTACCTTATATTATTTTTTTGGAGCTTGTATATAATTGGTTTTACAATTTTTTATCTTAATTAATATTTTAGATTAAAGAACTTTGCGAATCCTAAGCTCTCGAATTACAACATAGCAATAGAGTACTATTGCAATCAATATGAGTGAACCACCAAGTGTGATCGATACTATAATAGTAATAGGAGTTAGTTTTAGAATAGATATAATGATTAAAGACAACCCAAAGATGTCCAGAACACACGCTAATATTAAGATTTTCATTAGGCACTTACAATCATCAATCACCATTTCTCCTCCATATTTCATTTGAATGGGGAGAAACATGACAGCCTGCTCCAAAACAAGATTTCTTATTTAGTTCAAGATCCCAAAAATATTCCTTATGTTTCTCTACGTCTTGATAAGCCTCAACGGGGGCATGACAGTGAAGGCAATTCAGGTTTTTATATTTACTCTTAAGTTTAATAGGTATTTCATAATCAGCTAAATAGTACGATAAGAGGTGTTTTATCCCTGACATCTTGGCTTTAGCGGGTCCGAAAATTAAGTAATCTGTATGGCACTGGTAACACTGGTTATGCGCAATCCATCTGTATCGAAAATGTAGAGAAGCTATACTTTCACTATCACGGCTTTTAAGATCTTGCACATACCCATTCATTACATGGCATGAGTCACAAAAACTAACCTTTTTGGATTCTTCAAAAGCAATGTCTAAGTTTATAAAATAAGCTAAAGGAGAAAGAAATACGAATCCAAACAAAAGGAGCCACTTGGTCGTAGAACTCATAAATTCTCTTCTTTTTAGGAGAATTTTATAAGCTAAGAGAAAAATAGTTAAAATGCACAACACCAATACAGACTGTTTTAAAAACACTACTTCGGGGTTAGATACAAATACTTTTCCTTCCTCGAATTTCAATATTCCTGCTAGATGAAATGTATCTATTCCTTCGAACATGACTTAAAATCCTTTACCAATACTTTCTCGTGTTTCGATTTAGAAATGTATATAAATTGTTCCTGACCACTTAAATGCTTTTGACTACAAGTTCGATTAGATATATACATTTAAATCATTAACTCTCCCAAACCCTATAAATATTATTTTCGGAAATAAATGGCAAAGTTATTAAAACCGATTTATCTATTCGTAAAATTTTTCCCTTGGAATTTTATAGAATTATGCTTCAATAAATATTGAGAATTCCCATCATCTATGTTCTTTATCATTGCTTATATTTCCATTATTTAATAATATTAGACGACATTTTCATTCCGTGAATTGGCGTATTTCTAATCTGCTAAGATAAAAACCGGCCGTTTCATGTAGTTTTTCTGCTATCTTCTCGTTTTCAGGTAATGCGAATAATATTGTTTCCATCTACAGAATCTAAATATCTAAGAGCATAGTTCAGTTCACCCTCTGATTGGGCATAAACTGTAAACAAAGGTTGCCCCTTTTCTACTTTTTTGCCAATCGGCGATTCGAACACAACACCCGCGGAGGCATCTTGTGGGGCACCAGCCAATTTAGCAATTTTGGCAAGCTTCCTATTATCAATTTCTGCGACTATTCCAGACTGATTGGTAAGCACCTTTTTTTTGTATATAGCATATTGAGGTTCTTTAAAACCACCCTGGGCTTGACAAATTGACAGGAACTTATCGTAGGCCTTATTTGAATTTATTATCTCTTCTGCTAGCTTCTCGCCTTCGCCGCTGTCTACCCTGGATGACAGTTCAAGGAGCTCACCTGCAATTTGTATTGATCTCTCTTTTAAATCCCGAGGGGCATCTTCTTCGTTCCTGAGAACAGAAAGTACGTCCATCGCTTCAAGCGCCGGTCCGATTCCTCTGCCCACGGGCTGAGTACCATCAGTTATTAACACTTTTAATTCGAGTCCAATGGCTTTCCCAACCACGTTGAAATAATATTTTAGTTTTTCAGCCTGCTCTTCCGTTCTGACTTTGGCTGTTTTGCCGACTGGAATATCTATTACGACATGTGTAGAGCCCGCTGCTACCTTCTTAGACAGTACAGAAGCTACCAGCTGTCCTTCACTATCTAAATCAAGTGATCTTTCGACCCTTATAAGAACATCGTCTGCGGGACTTAGATTGGCTATTCCTCCCCAAACAATACATCCACCCTCCTCGTTAATCACTCTTTTTATGTGTCCCATAGAAAGGTTAACAGGAGCCATTGTTTCCATCATATCAGCAGTACCAGCAGGAGAAGTTATTGCACGGGAAGAAGTCTTTGGGATTATCAAATCAGCAGCCGCAATAACTGATACCACAATTGGAGTAGTACGGTTCCCTGGCAAACCACCTATACTATGTTTGTCTACTACTATATCGCTTTCCCAACAAATTTGCTTGCCACTATCTATCATGGCCTGTGTAAGACTTACTATTTCATCGATTTCCAAATTTGTGCCTACGCATGCTGTAATGAAAGCTGCCAGATGGACGTTGGAATAATTCCCTCTTACAATATCTCTTATAATGGCCTTCATTTGTGAGCTATCCAGCTTATTACCATAAATCTTTGACCGAACACTACTAAGTGAATGAATAGGAGGTAGATGGGTAACTTCAACTAGGTCGCCGTTTTTGACTTTTAAAGATTTTGCAGCACTGTTTGAGAAACCTATTTCACCTTCTTTGAGCAAATGATTAGATGTAATCACATTTAGACTTGCTACAATAGATTTTGTAGCACTCGAAACTTTAACTCGTGTTAGGGCCTCAAATCCCTCAGAAATACATACATGACAGTCACTTCGCATAAATACAATATGCTCATGTTGTGTTTCTATCCCAAGACTTCTTACTATTAGTTTATTTGTATTGGTTACCATTAGTTAACATTTGATGATTAGTTAATGTCAAAACATTGCATATATTGAGGTATTAGAACCTCACTTTTTATTAGTTGTTCTAGATAACTTTTTAGATATTCTTGAGCTGAGGGTTCCCCATGAACAAGAAAAATCTTTTTTGGATGATTCTTCATTGTTAATATCCAATCTGATATATCTTTGTAGTCAGCATGAGCAGAAAGACCATTCATTGAAACTACATCAGTACGAACAGGATAATAGTTTCCATGAATTTTTATTCTATCTACCCCTGATTTCATCGCTTGTCCTCTAGTGCCGGCAGCCTGATATCCGATAAAGAGTATAGTGTTTTTAGGATCTGAAACTAACGCTTTTAAATGATGGAGGATTCTACCCCCTGTTGCCATACCACTTGCAGATATGATTATCATAGGATCTTTTTTCAAAGTAAGTGACTTTGATTGTTCAGAAGTTCTTACATATTCTGCAATATTACACATATCATGGCATTGATCTGTCGTGAGCAAGTGTTCATTATGAAATTTGCAGAAGATGTCAGTTGCATTAATAGCCATGGGGCTATTTAAATAAACCGGTATATCACCAATTTTTTTTTCTTTCCTCAACTCTGCAATTAGGTGCAAAATTGTTTGAGCGCGACCAATGGCAAAAGAAGGTATAAGTAGTATACCTCTTCTGTTGATTGTACGATTAATAATTTCCAACAGATGTTGTTTTGGGTCTGTATTGTCATGGATGCGATTTCCATAGGTTGATTCTACAACTAAATAATCAGCTGATTCTATATCTTCAGGTGATTTCATTATTAAATCATTCATTCCCCCCAAATCACCGCTAAAGATAATCTTATTCTTATCATCGCATATATGCACGCAGGCAGCTCCTAAGATGTGTCCAGCGTATGAAAAACGAATCCTCAGTCTATTTTGGATTAAAAAATCTTGATTGAATGGAACAGTTTTAAAAGATCCAAGACAAGATATAGCATCTTCTTTTGTGTATAGTGGCAGAGCAGGTTTATGTTTACTAAACCCTTTTTTGTTTGCATATTTCGCGTCTTCTTCTTGAAGGTATCCAGAATCGGGCAGCAATATATCACACAAATCTTTAGTTGCAGGAGTCGAATAAACAGGACCCTTAAACCCGTTTTTGACTAGAAGTGGTAAATACCCTGTATGATCGATATGTGCATGAGTTAAAATAACTGCATCCAGTTTGTCTAGTTTAGTTGGCGGGGGTTCCCAATTAAGTGATCGCAGGTTTTTAATTCCCTGAAATAGACCGCAGTCGATAAGAACTTGAACGTTGTCTGATTCGACCAAGAATTTCGAACCTGTTACAGTTTCAGTCGCACCCAAAAAATGAACTTTCATAATTATTTTATTTAATGCTACGATATAATCGAAACTTGAGTTATTCCCAGAATTGATAAATATGCGGGTCTATTTTTTATACAATTAACACACAGATTTCCACATTCCTTATAATACTACCCGTTCTTCCATATATGTTTTAATAACGATTTCACATATGCGGTCCCATGCCTCCGCCCATCATATGGTCGTCGTCATGAAATCCATCACGGTCTTGATCGTCATCATGATAACCGTCGTGATCCATATCTTCGTCGTGGAAACCGTCGTGATCCATGTCGTCATCATAGTAACCGTCTTGGTTTATGTCTTCTACGTTGCCACATATAAAATCGGGATCATCGAAGTCCATGACACCGTCGTCGTCGCTATCTCCAAATTCTAATGGATTGTGCATAGGCACAGCAAATCGGTGATCAGAAAATACTGTTATATCGCCTAAATCAAAAGCGCTGTCTCCTTGGGGCAGGAAAAATTGATTATGAAAATCACCCATATGCCCTTCTCCACAAGGGAAAACCATAAAATCCCAGAATTCATCCATCATGCCAGGACCCATATGAGCCGTGAAACTCATTAAATAAAAATCGTCCACAAGCAAGTGAAGAGAAAAGCTGCCATCGGCATCGGTATCGGCCTCATACATGGTACCGTCTGTTCCGATTGCCGTTACCATGAAAGTTCCGGACTGACCGCTTGCAAGTGCCTCAGAGGGAGTCAGCAGTTTATATAAAAAGTAAAACTTTCCCGATGCAAATGCGCTTTCCATTGAACTTCCGGAAAATTTCCCTTTTGCTATCCCTTCGCTAACGGAGCCCGTAACTTCTCTTGTGTTACTTTCGGAGAAATTTGTATCTCCACCGCCTCCTCCACCACATCCACCGATAATTCCTAGAGAAATAATAAACATTAAAACAATTTGTTTATTTTTAAGCATGTCTGTAATACCTCCTAAATAATTTCTCAGATTATTTAATGATTCTTATGCTCATCAGGCGACCATTTAAAATTAAAATTTCTTGTCTGGTTGTTATGTTTAAATCCCACCAGAGCTGAAAAAGAACCGATATTATTAATTCCGGTTTCCGACTTAAGATATGAAACTGAATTTTTTTCCATATAGTTAAATTTGAACCATTCACCTTTACTATCAGCTAATCTTAAGAACATTAATGCAGAGTAAGATTTAGGCATCTGAATATTTTTTCGTTTCTCATCCAACAAGAAAAGAAATATCCCCCCATTTTCATGATCTACTGAAAATTCTAGGTGATTTTCATCAAATTCAACAACCTGTCCTCCATTAGGCCCTTTCTTTTCTTCTTCCTGATAGCCTTTTCCCATAAGGGGTCCATGTGCGAATATTGTTGCAGGGGTAATCCAGGTTAATATAGATATAAAAATTAACTTTAATGAATGCTTTACCATTGTCTTTAGTTCCATTTTTTTATTCATATTTTATTTCTCTCAGTATCTACTTTTCAACTTTCAAAAACTTGGCATTTATCGCTACTATTATTGTGCTTAGGGACATAAGTACAGCGGCCATAGCCGGACCCAGAAGTATTTTGGGATATAGCACGCCCGCTGCGAGTGGAATAGCAACTACGTTATAACCGGTCGCCCAAATTAGGTTCTGCATCATCTTTCTGTACGTTGCTTTAGCAAGACCGATTATGGCTACAGCATCTATGGGATTACTTCTTACCAATATGATGTCAGCCGTTTCCACAGCTACATCAGTGCCAGCCCCGATTGCAATACCAACATCTGCCTGCGCAAGCGCTGGAGCATCGTTTACACCGTCACCCGTCATAGCCACTATCAGTCCCCGGGACTGGACTTCTTTAATTTTCGATGACTTCTCATCAGGAAGTACTTCTGCAAAATACTCATCGAGTCCTATTTCTTCAGAGACCCATTTCGCAACCTGCTTATTATCCCCAGTGAGCATCATGCACCGAATGCCCATATCCTTAAGCCTTCCAATTGCTTGTTTGGATTCAGTCCTTATGATATCGGCTAGAGCTAAAGCTCCTTTTAATTCACCGTCTATCAAAATATAGACGACGGTTTTACCCTGCGAGGAAAGTACTTCTATTTTTTCACTATTGATATTGATTTCTTGTTCTTTCAAGTAGCCAGGGCTCACGACTTTAACATTTCTACCATTCACATTTCCCTCAGCCCCTTTACCGATAATCGCCTTAAAATTTTGAACAGAAAACTTTTCGTCTACTGACGCCACTACTCCTTTTGCAATCGGGTGCTCCGAGTGAGCTTCAACTGAAGCTGCGTACTTCAACAACTGTTTTTCGCTAATACTTTCGTCAAAGATAATTGTATCAGTAACACCAAACTTTCCCTCAGTTAATGTTCCTGTTTTATCAAAGATAATCGCCTGGATGTTTCTAGCTCTCTCAAATGCCGCACGGTCTCTTATCAGTAGGCCATTACTTGCAGAAATAGCTGTCGATACAGCTACGACCAGCGGAACAGCTAAACCGAGTGCATGAGGACAGGTAATAACCATTACAGTAACCGTCCGCTCGAGCGCAAAAGCAAAATCCTTATGGACTATTGCAAGCCATACAAATATTGTTATTGCTCCACCTGCCAAAGCGACGATCGTAAGCCATACTGCTGCGCGGTTGGCCAAATCTTGTGTTTTTGACTTGCTTTCTTGTGCCTGCCTTACGAGCTCAACTACTTGTGATAGATAGGAGTCTTTTCCGGTTTTTTGGACTTCCACTGTGATAGAGCCTTCACCATTTACAGATCCTCCTATAACCTTACTGCCATATCTCTTCGATACAGGAACCGATTCGCCGGTAAGCATAGACTCGTTGACGGACGTTTCGCCTTCTATTACTTCACCATCAGCGGGAATCTTCTCGCCGGGTTTGACGAGAACCCTGTCCCCTGAGTTCAATTCATTCAAGGGAACATCCTTAACACTCCCGTCCTGCATGATTTTATGGGCATCCGAGGGCATTAGTCGTGCTAATTCTTCGAGCGCTTTAGAGGCACCCATTACCGATTTCATTTCGATCCAATGCCCGAGAAGCATAATATCAATCAGTGTTGCAAGTTCCCAGAAAAATATCTTGCCGGATAATCCAAAAACAACAGCGCTACTATATAGATATGCAACGGTTATTGCGATTGCAATCAGGGTCATCATGCCGGGTTTTGACCCTCTCAGTTCATCGTATATGCCTTTAAGAAATGGATACCCACCATAGAAGAACACAACTGAAGAAAACAGGAATAGAACGTACAGGTCTCCAGAGAACTGCATAGATTCTCTCAATCCCAAAAACTTTTGAATCATTGGAGAGAGAATAAGGATAGGTATTGTAATTATCAGAGATGCCCAGAACCGTTTCCTAAAGTCTGCTACCATATGAGCATGGTGGTCATGGTGGCCATGTTTTGCATGATGTCTATGTGACGAATGTTCATGATTAGAATGATTATGATGACTCAATTTGATAACACCTCCTTATATTGATAATCTTCCCTACAATGTCTGCACCATATACAGTCACAATCCACATGCAGACATTGCTTATCAACTACTCTTGAACGGTACCATTGTCTTGCAACTAAAAAGACCAAGTTTTTGAACGCTGAGGGGTTATACTGCTTATATAATTTTTCGATAATATCTTTAGTTTCTGATATTCTAGAAAGAGCTTTTTCAAATCCAAAATTGCCTAGATGTGCAAAGAGCCAACGGTTAGCAAAAGAGGTTTGCATCATCGGCACAATTTTTTCGTTGCACATCTGCTCATAGGACTTGTTGTGCAATATACTTTGCGCTGCCAGATAACCCGAAAGTGCCGCATACCTTAAACCAAAACCCCATAACGCGTCTTGGAAGCCAGCGGCTTCACCAACATAAAGGACTTTGTTCTTTTTTTCTGTAGTGTGGTTTAGAGTGAAGTTCCCATATCCACCAAACTCTTTTTGTTGCTCGATATCAATTTTTATAACCTGCTTTAAGGTATCAACAGCACGATCGAAATAGCTATTTATATGTTTAAAATCTTCAAACAGAACAGTCGCAAACGTAGCTTTACCTTGATTGACCAAAAGATATGCATACCCTTTCTGAGCAAGTCTATTATCTAAAAAACCCAGGCATGTGTTGGGATAAGAGGTTTGAAACACAATTCCTTTCGCAATTACATCAGCTGCTGCAGGGCCAGTGCCAACAATCATATTTCCTGAGACCTTATCAACCTTTTTATTCCATATAAATTTCACGCCTGCTTCAATTGCCAGTTTTTTTAATCCATTGTCCAAAGAAACCACATTTTCCCCGCGCTCAACCAAGTAAAAAAGCGGCCTCGATGTTCTTATTTTGTAACTTTTCATACTCGGGCCGTAAAATTCATATTCATTGAAAGGCTTGCACAAGAAATTTATTGACAAACCAATTGATCTAAAAAATTGAAGGGCATCAACTTTTGTGGACCAATTCTCGATTCCCTGAAAATCACCATTAAACCTTAAACCAACATCGCTCTGTTTCTCATAGACTTCTACTTCAACGCCGGCGTTGGCAAGATTTATAGCCGCGGTGAGGCTAGCAGGACCTGCACCAACTATCTTTATTGGCTCATCAAATTTTTTTACTTCAGAATGTAAGTTCAAATATCCCTCTTTGGTTATTTACACCTAATTTGCCCTTAAATAGTTATTCGATTTTCTTCTAAATAATTTTTTGCAAGGTTCGGAACGAAAGAATATTGATTACTCATGCATGTGTGAATCATGATCTTGAGTACCCCCAGCCATTGCTCTATGGTGTTTCGCCATTTCTTTATACGAGTTTGCTGATTCCATATATTGTTCTGACAATTTTGCACAAGTCCTCGACATTCCCATCATAGGTTTGCTTCTTCTTTCGTAAGATTCACCCATGGATTTGTGTCTATTAGCGGCTTTTTCCATTTTCAGCGCCTTGGCATCATAGAAATCGGCTATCTTTAGGTGATCCTCCGGAGTTTCCGCTGTTCCTATTAAATCTACAATCTCCTCTTGCTCAGCTGCTCTAACCGAAAACCCTTGTACCAAAGTAAAAACAAATAGTGTAAAGACAAATACCGTTAATAATGATTTTGCACCTTTCATTAAAGTGACCTCCTTATATTGTTTTCTGTAACTAACTAATTTATTTCTCATTTCTATTTTTTGTTTAGTTCAGCTTACTTGCTTTTCATCAATCACTTGATTGTAATAAGCTGTCCTGTATTCAAAATATAATA
>JABAOH010027435.1_pt8 | contig 14240 bp, 12 predicted proteins | sample 7062181 | NCBI WGS metagenome assembly JABAOH01 (sample SAMN14538630, study PRJNA623070) | marine sediment metagenome | biome: marine biome [ENVO:00000428]; feature: marine pelagic biome [ENVO:01000023]; material: deep marine sediment [ENVO:00002113]; isolation source: pool of 5 deep marine... | reverse complement strand
CTCCATCGAGAAAACCGCCTCGTGCAGGAGACGAAAATATAGGCTTGAGTATACCTCAGTCGGCCAAAGCCGTCATGCGAGCTTGAACTTGCATGGTACCGACGTCATCTGACTAGGGGATTTCCCCACATGCTATCATGGTTGCGTATGGGAGGCGCTTCAGATACTATTACCGGCGCCATGACGCAGAAGGCGCCACGGACCGATATGGATTCTCAAAAAACCCGGCCAGCGGAGATCAATTCGGAATACGACGCCGCGTTGGGTTGGCTCGAGAAAGCTCGCGATCGCTTCCTCTCCGCCGCGATCGCATTTTGTGATGGCTCCATCAGCGAAGGGCAACTAAGAGCCGCTCGTGAGCTACTCCGTGAATGGGAGCAGCGGGTTGCGGGGTTGGAAGGTCAGCAGCCGGCCCCATTCTTAGAGGAACAACCTCCTCCTAGCGCTCCACTGGTACCCGAGGTCATCCCCACAGGATCTTTGACCAAAGAAACCATCGAGGAAGTGACTTTCTCGGATACGGACATTCCTCCGGATCTCAAACAACGTTTGGACGCCCTCGATCATAAGATCACACGACTGGAGCAGGATTTTCAACAGGGCCGGATCAATGCTTCGCAGTACCGAGCAGTCCGTCGCCACTACCTGCAACAACGTGAGGTGGCGCTGCGAATGGGCAAGATGCATCCGGAGAGTGACCGTTGGCAAGTCGTATTGGAAGAGGGAAAAACGAGCTTCCTCATGCAATTAAACGAAGCCGCTTGTCGCTCCGTCGGTTTCTATGAAGTCAAATCCCGAGAACGAATCTTCGTTGAGGGGGAAATGCCCCCCTCGGCCGAAGAGGCAATGACGCTATTAGGCACCTTCGGCAGACCGGAAACAGATTCCAGTTCTTCACGCATGTTCGCAACACAAATCGATGACGGATCCGCGCTGCTCCTCATCCCTGGTCGCAGCACGGTCTGTCTGGGTGTGTTTTCGCAATCCCCTCCCGCCTGGCAAGTGCGCGCCCTCCGTGAGGTACATCGCAATTTCGAGGCCGTAAATCGTGCCACCCTCAATCGTGATGACTTCAATAACCTTGTCTTTCCCGACCTCAAACGATTTGTGAAGAGATGAGTCACCCAGGATCCCCCCGATTCGATTGATCGCACCAAGGTTGAAGTGAGCTCGTATGCCCGCGTAGCGAGAGCTGTTCTACGATGAACTGCCACACACCGAAAGGTTTACTGAAGCACCAAGTTCCATGAACCTAGGAGATTCTCCTCCCTGAAGCTGCATTTTCCCCCCAGATTAGACTACAATTCTGTACGTTTCACGAACAGGTGGAAATTTTGTGGCCGGCGACAGCTTACTCGCTATCTTCCAATTCTCTTTCGTCGTCTCCTTCGGAGCAGTGGTGTCACCAGGTCCGGTGTCTGCCGCGATCGTCACCGAGGCGCCCAGGCATGGCTGGCGTGTAGGACCGCTCGTAGCGTCGGGGCATACGTTCTTAGAACTGATCATTGTTATCTTCCTCAGTCTCGGTCTCTCAGCCAGTATGGCGAGCCCAACCGTGCGCACGATCATCGCCGTCTGTGGCGGCGCTGTCCTAATATGGATCGGCGCTAGTTACGTGATTGGTTCATGGAAAGCTACGATTCAACTGCCAAGAGCTGATGGTGCTGTTCCATCGCGATCGACATTCTCCCTCATACTACTTGGAATGTTGACGACCCTCTCGAATCCTTTCTGGTACACGTGGTGGGTGACCGTTGCAGCTGGATACTTGGCGCAGGCGCAAGCCATCAGCCCAAATGCAATCGCCGTTTTTTACCTGGGCCACATCAGCGCCGATTTCGTCTGGGATACAGCACTTGCCGCCACCACGAGCGCAGGTCGACGCTGGCTGACGGATCGACGATACCGAATTCTGATCCTTCTCACAGGTGGGTTCATGCTTTACTTAGGTTTTGCCTTTTTAAACGGCGCTATCCAAGGTCTAACGATTTGATCAATAATGCACCGTGAACCAGGTTTTGCTTGGGAAACTCAGTGAAGCTTCAATGAATAACCTCGCGAAAATCCTACCTCGAGGCATAAAAGGATCCAAGGATGGGAACCCATACACGAGCTTGGATAGGCACGATCTTATTTACACTTCTCGCCCCTGGTAGTGTAACCATTCTCGCTCCTTATAGTCTCATTCGATGGGCCAGCAGCGACATGAATCTCACCCTGGGAGTCTATCGTTGGCTGGGGCTGGTCCCGATACTGATTGGAATCCTCTTCTACGCTTGGACTGTTTCAGACTTTGTGCGGAAAGGTGGTGGAACTCCTGCGCCAATCGATCCCCCCCAAATCCTTGTCGTGGACGGGCTTTATCGCTTTGTACGAAATCCTATGTATGTTGGTGTCATATCTGTTTTAATTGGGGAGCTGCTGCTTTTCGAGAAGATGAGCCTGATTGCTTATACCACCGTAGTCTTCTTCGCATTCCACCTTTTTGTCGTACTTTACGAAGAGCCGAGGTTAGGGAAGACATTTGGAAAAGCATACGAGGAGTATTGTTCAAGTGTACCCCGGTGGATTCCAAAGATTTCCAGAACAAGAAATATCTGAAATCGCAGCTTATAGGCTCGCGACAAATGAGACGGTTATGCCGAGTACAGCATAACCATAGATTGAAGAAAGCGGATGGAAACTCTCATCATCGATCAAGATCCTCAAGAACGCGAATTCCTCGCTTATGTCCTACGACAGGCTGGCTTGAACGTCAGTCAGAAGATGGATCTCACACCTGTGATTGATGCCTGGTCCGAACACCCGGCAGCGCTCATCGTTATTGTAGCCACAAACATTGAAGAGATGATGTCCGGGATAAAAGCCATACGAGGAGTAAGCGAGGTTCCAATTATTGTCCTCGGAGACATCTCTACAGAAAAGGAAGTTGTCGAGTTTTTGGCAGTTGGCGCGGATTTAGTCTTATCACTACCAGTGGGTCCAGGCTTACTGTCTTCTTATTGTCATGCATTATTACGACGGGCACGCACAATCCCACTTCTCGCAATTCCTACACTAGATCTTGGTGTGATCGCATTGAATCCTTCCACACGAGTAGTTCGTGTAGAAGGAAAATCTCCACAGCGACTTACACAACTTGAGTTTCAATTGCTCTATGTCTTGATGACGAACCGAGGCATCGCTATTCCATCAGACGTACTAGTTGAGAGAGTCTGGGGATATGGCGAAAAAGGGAATCGTGAACTTGTCCGTGGACTCATCAGTCGATTGCGAGCAAAGATCGAAGCTGATTCAACCAACCCTTCGTTCATTCACACCATTCCTGGTGTTGGATATCTATTTGATCTTTGATCGTCAGAATCAACGAAATTGATACGAGTTGTTGCGTTCTTATACTCATTTCCCACATTTGCTAGACACAATCACCACACCTTCTTCGTATGATGCGTGCGAATCTTGAAGTATATCAGGAGGGTCGTAATGACGGATGCATTTTGCCCAGAATGCGATTCAAAAATCTACGTCGGAAACAGTCCGAAGGAAGGACAGAAAATTACTTGTTCTCAATGCGGAGCGTACCTAATGGTCGCTAGTCTTTCCCCGATCGAACTGGATTGGGCCTACGACGAGGATGAATTTGAGTACGACGAGGATTTCGATTTCGAAGAGGAATACGACTAATAAGTATTTGGGAAAAACGAGGTCAAGCTAGCACCCATGTGCCTCTCCCCAGTCAGGTGGAGAGGCGCATCATTTAGGTACAGTTATAGACACCATGATCTGGATAACACATATAGCGAGAAGTTTCTCGATAGATGCGATTATGTCAATAATATGAAGATTTCATTCCACTGGAGGGTTGAAATAATTGTATGCTGCGCGTGAGATGTCGGCGAACATCTTCGATGTGGGCTCCCAAATCATCTCGAGCTCGTTGAAGAGGAATAGCGAAAAGACGTAATCACCACCCGGTGTAAAGACGACCCCAACGTCGCCAATCATATCGAAGGGTGAACTCGGCCAGCCGTGTTTGTGGGCCACACGTGTGCCCTCTGGCACACCGGCCTCGATCAAGCTACCCAACTTATTCTGTGAGAGCAGATCCAGCATGCGCCGGCATTCCTGAGGGGAGATTTCTTCAGGAAAAACCGCCAGGAGCGTGCCTCCACCGTTCTCGCAATGATAAATGTCCGTCAATAGCATCCCGATATCGGATGGTGTTGTCTGAGTGTAGATATCCGGGCGTGTGTTGATGTCTGTGCGCTGATTGGCGGGTGTGATGAAAGAACGCAGAAGCGGCGCGCCGAGATAGTAGTAGCCCGCAGTAAACGTGCTCTCCAATCCCAATTCTTGGAGAGTTTCTGTCACCTCGAGTGGTCCCAACTCGCCACCTATCTTATCCATCACCCAGTCAGAGGACTCATTGCCCGACCTGGTGATCATGTCGAATAACCTGTCTTCAGTCTCTGCATCGAAGGGTTCGTCGAAATGGCGAAAGAAGGAGGTCATAATGCCGATCTTGATGATCGATGCGGCTCCGAATGCGATGTCAGGATCCGTAGACATTTCTTGCCCGTTGAGATTAGCAAAATGTAGTTCTTCCCCGGTCCTTAGATTAACTAGGTAGAAGACTGTGAGTCCATCGAAACCGGAGATGTCAACGATCTGTTTGATGAGCACCTCGAGCGTGGCTAACGTAGGTCGAGGTGGGACGTCCTCAATGATAGGAAGGTTGACCACACGGTTACTGGGAATCTGTAAGATCTCTCCGATCAAGGTCTCAGCCCGCGATACGTCTAGCACCCTCCCCGGTCTGCCTGGCTTGAAATTAGGCGTACCAGGATGGGGTTCTGCAAGCACTGGGGGTTGATCGTATCGTTTAGCAATGTCCTCCAACAAACTCTCGAGCTGTGCCATGGAATACTCCGCCCTCAATGGAATGCTGACGTTCTCTCCCGGACGATGCCACAAGAAATCCCAGAATCCAGACCAGAAGTCATCCCCGGTCCGAACTGACTCAGCTGCTGCTAGCATAACCTCCGTATCGGTTCGGAATCCAACGCTAGAGGGTGCGATTAGAATGATCTGGTCATCATAATGGACTTCAACCGGTGTGCTATATGTCTGCAGCAGGCGCTCGATCGCTGCCGTCTGGGTCAAGCCACCAACGGGCACGCCGCCGATCGAAAGCCCTTCCGGTAGGCGGGCGCGCTGACGACTAAAGGCGACCAATTCATAGAAGAACAGCGCGACGGCTCCTAAAAGTAGCCCGATAGAAATCCAGCGCAAAAAGTTGGGCCCACCGCGACGCATTCGGCCTCCAAGGAAACGAGTATATCACAGCCCTACCGGTCGATCACACGACTCAAGATTCCCAGAGAATGGATCGTATCAGGGATCACGCGAGGCTTTTCTTGTGAGACTTAAATAACATACAAACCGGGTCGCATTCAGATCAACGAGCGCATGATTTCAGGTAACACGTTAGCGAAGGCATGTGCCCCGATTGGGGCCCAAATAGACCCAAAACGATCGATTAACCAACCTGCCAGAATACCGAATGCAAAGATGCTCATAAGGTGTGGCCATCCCTGAACCCAATGACCGGGGTGAAAGCTGAAGAGTAATGCCTGGAGGAGAATCCCGGGCCACGATCCAATTTTCTCCACCAATGCCCGGCATAAATAGCCACGGAAAAAGGTTTCTTCTACAATAGGGATCAAGATTATTGCCCCCAACCAAGTAATAATCCCCCATCCGAGTCGCGTCCACCCGCCTTGCACCAGGGCATTGAAGCCCAGGCTCAACCCGCGCCACACCGCGCCCATTAGCACTCCCCACCCAAGTGAATAGAGTGCCAAGCGGCGATTGAATCCCAAGACGGAATTCCGGCAACGCAACACGAGCACAGTTACCCAAGGAAGAAGCGCGATGATCAGGTTCCACGGAAGAATCAGCGGCCTGAATAGATCCCCTAATCCTGCAATCGTTACCACATCGAGGAAAACAATATAGATTAGACCCGGAGTGATCCAAGCGAAAGGTAAAGAAGGTGTCTTGGATCCCTCATGAACCTTGCCCATTCCCGAACTCCGTACCCTTAGATACGCTCAATCACGACTCTCTCTGGACCAATTTCGAAAATCCAAGACCCAAAATCACCGAAATCGTACTCGACGCTCAGGTGATTTGGCTCCCGCTTCACCCCCACAAGTTTTATCTTTCGCCTGAACTTGAACGTGATCAAGCTGGAATCCCACTCTCCCTGCGACTCCACATCAAAGCCTTCAGGCGGATCGTATGTTCGCTCGATCTCGCACTCCGAGAGCAGGAGCCGGAGGATCGTTTCAGGGACATCTACGGCCCACAACAGGCTCGCCGTCGCTTGATCTTCGAGTTCCTTGCGACGCTCATCCTCGGACAGTTCCCATTGTATAGGCGTCCAGATGCCAGGCAAATCATCGACGTAGAGCGTTTCCGGATCGATTACCCCTGGCATATGAAACCTCCAATCATCAAATACTTCGGAAGTCCTTTGGACTTCCGAAGTATTCAATGAAGCAGTCTGATTTGGCTGGCTATCTTCTCCGCAGCGTCGCGTAACGAATGTAGCTTCTCCTTCTCCTTTTCCACCACTTCCTTGGGTGCACGTTCGGAGAAAGGCCCAGCAAGAAGCGTTTCCAACCGCTCAATGTGCGTATTAAGCTCTTCCAGCTCCTTCGACAATCGCTCCCTCTCCACAGATGAGTCAACCATCCCCGCGAGCGGCAGATAAGCTTCGATGGATCCAACAACGAGCGAAACCGCGTTTGAGGGTGGTGCATCCAGCGACTCATGGATTTCCGTGTCATCAGAATCCAATTTCGCCATCGAACAAATGGTATTACGCTGTTGTTCGAGAAAAACGGTCATCGTCCCACCGATGAAGATCGCTGGAATACGCCTGGCAGGGTCGACGTTCTTTTCGGCGCGGATATTTCGAATCGCACGCACCAATTCCATGATCTGACCAAATTGAGCGACTAGCTTTTCATCAGATTCGGTCAACATCTCAGCACTGGGCCAGCGCGCAACAATCAATGCGTCTTCCCAGCCACCCGATGGTTCGAAGCCCGCACCATGTGCTTGGCAAGCACTTTTCAGTCTTCCCCAGAGTTCTTCTGTCACATATGGTGTGAAAGGATGGAGCAGACGCAAACAAGCGTCCAAAATATCTACCATGGTCTTCGCAGTATGCCACGCTCGGTCGCTACTCTCACGCATTTGAAGCTTGGAGATTTCGAGATACCAATCCGCATATTCGCCCCAGAAGAAATCATAGACCTGCCTCCCTGCTTCACCATATTGATGGGCCTCGAATAGACGATCCACATCCCGTATCAACGCATTCAAGCGGCTTGTTATCCAGCGGTCGGCTGCCGTCGGTTGGATCTCTTCTTCCAAGCTCGAGGGTGACTTTTTTAATGCCATAAGCACCAGTCTACCTGCATTCCATATCTTGTTGGCGAAATTACGGTTGCCTTCCACTCTTTGCAGGCTGAGGTTCATGTCATTCCCGGGCGTTGAGCCCGTTAGCAAGGTAAAACGTAGTGCATCCGTTCCGAACTCGTCCATGACATCAAGAGGATCAATCACGTTGCCCAAAGTCTTGCTCATCTTACGCCCATGTTCATCTCGCACCAGACCATGCAAGTACACGACTTCGAACGGTGCTTCTTCCGTAAATTCCAACCCCATCATGATCATGCGCGCTACCCAGAAAAAGAGGATGTCGTAGCCGGTCTCCATCATCGTTGTCGGGTAAAAGTAGGCATAGTCTTCTGTCTCATCCGGCCATCCCAACGTTGAGAATGGCCAAAGGCTAGAGGAAAACCACGTGTCGAGAACATCTGGGTCCTGCTGGATATTCTCAGAGTCACAATGCGAACAGCGATCAGGGTCTTCTCGAGCAACGGTGATTTGCTCGCATTCTCCACAATACCATGCAGGGATACGATGGCCCCACCATAATTGTCGGGAGATACACCAATCGCGAATATTTTCGAGCCAATTGAAATAGACCTTGGTGAACCGGTCAGGCACGATGCGAATGTTCCCTTGACGCACTGTACGAAGTCCATGTTCTGCCAAGGGTTGCATGCGTACAAACCACTGGGTCGAGACCATTGGCTCAACCACTTCACCCCCACGTTGTGTCCTGGGGACTTGCATGAGATAGGGCTCGGTTTTGATCGTGAGTCCAGCCCGCTCCATATCCGACCAGAGCTGATCTCGGCAAGCGTACCGATCCATCCCCGCGTACGGACCGGCATTGGCGTTCATTGTGGCATCCGGCTCCAGCACGTTCACCACCTCCAAACCATGACGCTGTCCGATTTCGTAATCGTTCTGATCATGCCCTGGAGTAATCTTAAGCGCACCCGTGCCGAACTCGAGGTCGACGTAACTGTCCTCGATGATCGGTATCGGGCGATTTAGGATGGGCACGAGGCAACGCCCTCCGACGAGGTGCCTATAGCGGTCGTCATCAGGATGGATGGCCACCGCGGTATCGGCCAGGATGGTCTCGGGTCGCGTCGTAGCCACTGGGATGTGCTCATCCGAGTTCTCTACAGGGTAGTTGAAGTAATAGAGCGTCCCCTCTTCCTCAGCATATTCCACTTCTAGGTCACTGACCGCCGTCTGCAACCCGGGCGACCAGTTGATCAAATACGTCCCCCTGTAGATCAAACCCCTTTCATATAGACGAACGAAGGCTTCCCGGACAGCCCTTGAGAGACCCTCATCCAATGTGAATCGTTCACGTTCCCAATCGCAAGATGCGCCGAGACGTCTCAATTGCTCTGTAATGATGCCACCGTATTTCCTCTTCCAAGCCCACGTTCGCTCGATGAAGGCCTCTCGCCCCAATTCTTCCCTGCTTGTGCCCTCAATTTCGAGTTGTTTCTCAACTTGGAGTTGCGTGGCGATACCGGCGTGATCCGATCCCGGCACCCAGAGCGTGGGCACGCCTTTCATGCGACTGTGGCGAATCATCATGTCTTCCATGGCCACGAACATGGCGTGACCTAGGTGAAGTTCGCCGGTTACATTTGGGGGTGGAATCGAGATAACATATGGTCTTCTCTCGAGATCGATTTGGGGCCTGAAGTAACCACTCGATTCCCACCATTTGTAAAGACGTTCTTCAACGCTCTTGAAGCTGTAAGACTTTGGAAGGTCGTAGATACCCATTCAAGACACTCCTTCAGCGATTCGAGTTTGAAAACTGGGTGTTCAGGTCTGTTGTCTTATTAAGATCCCGAGTTTCATTTCCTCGTTGACGTGGAAGGTATTCAGCTCAGGGTCGATGCGTTTCACGAACTCGACGTCCGTCGATCTTGTTGCACCTTTTAGATCTCCACGTGCCTTGCGTAGCTCGCGTTCTAGATCAGGATCCTGGACAACGATTTGAAAGCGCACGATTTCCGTAGCCAGAGAAAGCCGCCTTTGGCTTTTTAAGCGACGGGTGGCGGTGATGATTGCCAGCAGCGCATCACCTACGAGACTGGCCTTTTCGTCGTGCCACTTTGGATCACCTTGCGGCCAATGCGATCGATGGATCGAAGCTTCCCTTTCGTCTGCGAAGAGACTGTGGTAGATCTCCTCTGTTACAAAAGGGAGGATGGGTGCGAAGAGCTTCACAACGGTATAAAAGGCATGATAGAGCGCATAGCGAGCGCCTTCTCGAGTCGTGTCGGTTTCCGAATATAAGCGTAGTTTCACCCATTCCAGGTAGTTATCCGCCAAATCCCCCCAAAAAAAGGCTTCCGTTTCGTTCTTGGCAGTCAGGTAGTCGTATAGATCCCACGCCTTCGTCGCTGCGATGACGGTATCTAGTGTCCTTGTCAGGATCCAACGGTCAGCTGGCGTGAGGAACGGAGTTTTCGAAGGAGGTCGATAATCACGAAGAAATTGTTGGCTGAAACGTGCAACGTTCCAAAGCTTCGTAACCAGACGGGCTCCGTCTTGGATTTTCTCCTCGCGGATGATGGAATCCTTTCCCAATCCAGTGCTAGCCGCCCAATAGCGAGCTGCGTCGGCAGAATATCGTCCGATCGCCTCCATTGGTAGTAACGGTCCGCCACCGCGGCTCTTACTGATCTTCCCGGTTCCCCCTGGAGAGAGGCCCAAACCCGAGATGACAACGTTTTCCCAAGGCCGTGTACCGAAGTGGTGATGGGATTTCACGATCGTATAGAAAGCCCATGTGCGAATGATCTCGTATGCTTGGGGGCGCATCGACATCGGAATGAGCGAACTCTCGGGATGGCTGTGAGCGAGGGACGCTTCGACGATCTGCGGTGTGAGTGAGGATGTTGCCCAAGTGTCCATAACGTCTTCTTCCGGCGAGAAATCATTACTTCCACATGCACATGTCCCTACAGGTCGATTCTCCAACGGATCCACGGGTAGATTTTCCACTTTAGCAAGCATCACCTCACCGCACCTCCGGCAATACCAAACCGGAAATGGCACTCCGAAGAAACGCTGTCGGGAAATACACCAATCCCAACGCAGGTTCTGAACCCAATCCAGGTACCTCATCTTCATGTGAGCAGGGTGCCAGCGGATCTGTTCTCCCACCTCGAGAAAATCATTTTTAAAATCGAGAATGCGGATAAACCACTGGCGGGTAACAAGATATTCCACCACCGAATCGCATCGCTCGTGGACGCGTACAGATTGCTGAAACGNNTCTTCATCAAAGATCATTCTTAACGGCAAATCATATCGCTGCCACCAAGCGATGTCCTCCGTATCACCAAAAGTGCAGCACATCACCACACCCGTCCCTACGTCAGGGTCTACGGATTCATCCGTAATCAGCGGCACCCTGAAATCAAAAAGCGGTATACGAATTTCGCTGCCTTCAAGATCTGAAGCGCGTCTATCCGATGGATGGATCAAGACCGCCACACATGCTGGCAGAAGTTCTGGACGTGTTGTGGCGATCGGCAATGGTTCACCATTCTGTAAATGAAAGCGCAGTGTATAGAAGATGGATGGTCGAATAAGATCTTTCAACTCAGCTTGCGCGATCGCTGTTCGACAATCCGGACACCATATGGTCGGAGCTTCCTGCTGGTAGACCAATCCTTTTTCGTGCAGATCAAGGAAGGACCATTGTGCCAGTCGGCGAGATTGGTCATCGATGGTGCGATAGACATGGCGCCAATCGATGGAGAGCCCCAACCTTCGCCACAGACGTTGATATTCGCGTTCTGCCTCCTCACTTACCGCACGGCACTTTTCAATGAAAGCTTTTCTTCCTACTTCCGTCGCATGTATCCCCAATCGCCGCTCAACCAACCGCTCTGTGGGGAGCCCGTTGTCGTCGAATCCCATGGGATAGTAAACGTCGTGCCCACGCATACGCCAATATCGAGCGAAAAAATCGGTATGGCTGTAGGAGTAAACATGACCAAGATGGAGGTTCCCTGACACCGTCGGTGGGGGTGTGTCGATCGAGAATATTGGACGACCCTTGTTAGGTTGGAACTGATAAATTCCAGCCTGCTCCCAGTAATCCTTCAGCCTAGGCTCCATCGTTGCCGGATCATATTGTTTCGGCATGAGCGAAGTCTCATTTTCACTCATACAAGGCTCCCAAATAAATAACCCTTCGTCCTCGAGGACGAAGGGTACGACCTCCGCGGTACCACCTCTATTCACTGGGCATCACTGCTCCAGTGCGCTCACCACCCCGACAGATATCAGGGCTTCGCTGTAACGGGCTCACCCGCGCCGCTCTACTCCCCGACCAATCTCTCGGGTTTCTTCAGCGATCTTACCAGGCGACATTCAGCGGCTGCAACTGCGGCGGCTCTCAACCCATCGCCACACCGTCTCTGTCAGCGCTTGGCCGCCTACTCCTCCCGGCGCTCTCNNCAGCGAAATTCACACGGATACGCCCACCTAACGGCCAAACCCAGTCACACAGCTTCATTCCGCTGGACCGGGCTCCTGCGCAGGTGGTGATACGAGCTCGTTATCCAATGGTATCGTCGTCCGCATCGGCAAGATGATTGTGAAGGTACTACCTTGCCCCAGTTTGCTCTCGACCAGGATCCGTCCGCTGTGTTGTTCAACGATGGACTTGACGATCGCCAAACCCAACCCCAAACCCTGCTCCCCCAATGATTCCCGACCGCGCACGCGATAGAACCTCTCGAACAAGCGAGCTCGATCGGTTGGCGCGATGCCTACCCCGGTATCCTGAACAGCGATCGTCTGATAGCCGTCACGTTGATCCGCACGTATGGTCACTTTTCCATTTGCGGGTGTGTACTTGAGCGCATTATCCATGAGATTTGCGATGGCTTGGCGCAGCAATGTTGGATCCGCTTCGATAGGTTTCATATCATCGGAAAGCGTCACATCAATGGCAATCTGCTTGCTCACTGCTTGCGGTCGATAAGATTCCATGACATCCTCGAGCAGTGGCTCAATCTGAACGTCCGACATGCTCAGACCCATTCCAGCTTCGATACGCCCTAGATCAAGCAGGTTGTCCACAAGCTTGCTCATTTGATCGACGCTCGTCAGGATCCTTCGTAAAAAATCGCGCTGTTGTTCGTTCATGTCCCCCACCATGCTAAGCATGGTCGCGTATCCGCGCATCAAAGTCAATGGCGCTCGCAAGTCATGGCTCACGGTGGAGACAAATTCTGATTTCAGTGTATCCAGCTTCTTATAATGGGTTACATCCCACAGTACGCAAACACGTCCTGATGTCTCCGCTCCCTGCGGGTGAATTTCGGAGACGGAAGCGAAGCATACCCGGCCGCGTCCCATCTCCACCTCGGCTGCGTGAACGCCGCCCTCCTGTTCTATCAGGAGTGCGGATAATTCGGAGTTTGTGATCACATCGGTTACATGGTTTCCGACAGCATCCTTCTCGCTGACTTCCAGAAAGTTCACAGCAGCCGGATTTAACAACGAAATCCTTCCCTGAGGGTCGACGACAATTACGGCTTCAGGCGTGCTTTCCAGAACTGCAACTAGACGCAAGCGCTCGCGCTCTGCCCGTTGGAAGAGCCGGGCATTCGCAATTGCGACACCCAATTGTCCGGCCAATATCGAAAGCAGATTGATCTCGTCGGGTGCAAATCCATATGGTGTACGATGACCCAACCAGAGAACACCCACGAATGAGTCCTCATGTTTTATCGGAAGGGCCGTCAAGGCTTCAATGGGGGCCGTCAAAGCCTGTAAATCCAACACGGCACTCGCCCTGGCGGGATTTTCAAGAGTGAAACGCCCTTGTGCCTCTGACAGTGCGAGAACCTGTGAATCCAATGTCGCCCAGTTTCCCGGATCTTCACCCGCTTGATAACCCTCCAGCGAACGTTCCTTTTCTTGAGGTGCCAGGGCGACCCGTACAACGTCGGCCTGGGCAATCTCGCCTGCTCCCTTGAGGATCGGCGGCAAGATTTTGGTTAACTCGAAGCTCGTCGTCACACGCTGACTGACTTCAAGCAACAGCCCCATTTCTTGCATGCGCGCTTTTAAGCCACGTCGCATCCTCTCAAACGCAGATGCAAATTGGCCGATTTCATCCTCACCTGCCTCCGGTATTGGATGGTCAAGGCTTCCCCGCGCAATCGATTGGGCGATATCGGCCATGAGCTTGAGGGGCTTAGTAAGGCGTTGGCTGGCTGCGTACACGGAGAGAAGAAACGCCGAACCTACAAAAACCAGTACTGCCCCCAATCGAAACGTGATCTGGAACGCACGCCGGTGTACTTCTCTTAAAGGTGCGATGACGACTACATACCATGAATACTCTTTCACCGCTTCGACGTAGACGAGCTGTCTCGTGCCGTCTGAGGCAAGACTTATCTGTTCTTCACCCACACGAACAGAATCGAGATCGAAAGCTTCGGTCCCAGCCCCCTCACCCGATTGGATTAGCACATTACCAAGATCATCCGTCACAAACGCCGTGCCATTCGAAAACTTCCTAAAACCTTCGATCATTGGAGAGAGGATGAGGTTGGAACGAAGATCCGTCCAGCCTACGACAACCCCACCTGGTCTCTCTGAATCCGGAAGGGAGATCGGGCTTAGAAACGCCATCTGAGACGCAGTTGATGGACTGGAAATGCGTTCAATTGTTATCGAGGGCACGCCTCGCAATGCCGCTTGAAGATCGGCAAGAAATTGCTGGGAGGGAGCCGGTTGAGCAGGTTCCG
>JABAOH010024627.1_pt1 | contig 14240 bp, 13 predicted proteins | sample 7062181 | NCBI WGS metagenome assembly JABAOH01 (sample SAMN14538630, study PRJNA623070) | marine sediment metagenome | biome: marine biome [ENVO:00000428]; feature: marine pelagic biome [ENVO:01000023]; material: deep marine sediment [ENVO:00002113]; isolation source: pool of 5 deep marine... | reverse complement strand
TGATTCAACAAATCCTTACGTGGGCTAAGTCCGGCACAGGAAGAGGAGAAATTGTCTGAATCCCTTGAACAGAAAATTGAAAAACTAAACCAAGAGTTAGCCTCGCTTAAAGAAGAACGAAACAACCTAAACTTAGAAGCTAACAAATGGGCTGAAAAAAGAAACATCATCCACAAACAAATCAAAGATTTACGAACAAAAGCTGCTGACCTCAAAGAGAAACGAGACACCCTAAACGAGAAAGTTCAAGAGCTAAAAAGCCTACGTGACCAAGTGAAGACGAAACGCAAAGAAAAACACGCCCAAATTTTGAAACTAAAGGAAAAACTCAGAAACCTTACAGAAAGAAAGCCCTCACAGAGCATGCATAATATACAGAGGAAAATTGAAAGGATTGAGTGGAAAATTCAAACTACTTCTCTTCCAGTAAAGGAGGAAGAAATGCTGATTAATCAGGTAAGGCAGCTTGAAGCCCAACTATCAGTTCACAAACAAATAGAAAAATCAAAAGAGAAACTCATGGCACTGCGAACTGAAGAAAAAGCGCTTGAAATCGAAGCAAAAACCTATCATGGAAAACTGTCGGAACTCGCCGAAAAAAGTCAAAAATTCCATGAAGAAATGTTTGAAGCCTTGAACAAAGCCCGCGGTCTCAAGGTTGAGGCGGACAATGCCCATCAAAAATATGTGGAAATCAGAGAGCAAGCCCAGAATCTCCACCAAAAATGTGTTGAAATGTTAGATAAGATAAAAACCTTCGAAAAAGAGCTCCAAGATGCCGCGGAGAAAAGACAAGCTAAACGCCAACGTGAGCTCCGTAAAGAACTGGAAGAAAGAGCACGAGAGAAGTTGAAACGCGGGGAGAAGTTAACGTGGGAGGAATTTAAAGTACTCGCCGAAAAAGGGAGATTATGACTATCAAGCTCTTCAGAGGCAAAGTTTTCACGGAACCTTAAAGAGGAAAAGAAGACAAAATTAAAGTGACGGCAATTACAAAATAAATGGAGAAAAATTATGCCGAAAAAGAAGTTGGAGCGCATTCTCATTCTCTGCGTTGACAGGGACGACGACCTCGGCATGAAAGCAGGAATAAAGACGCCTATCCTTGGAAGAAAAGAAAACATAAATGCGGCTGCAAGTCTCGCGCTCCGAGATCCGGAGGAACCTGACGCGAATGCCATGTTCGAAGCCGTTAGAATCTATGATCATCTGAAGAAAGGAAGCAAAGAACAAGAAGAGTATGAGGTCGCGACTATAGCAGGTTCTGATCTGGGTGGAGTAGGGGCTGACCGCCAACTCGTAGCCGAACTCACCGAAGTTCTAAGCGAATTTCCGGCGACGGATGTGATCCTCGTTACCGATGGTTACGCGGATGAAGCTGTTTTGCCACTAGTGGAATCCAGAGTGCCAGTAACCTCGGTTCGAAGGATTATCATAAAGCATAGCAAATCCATCGAGGAAACAGCTGCCCTGTTCACCCGATATTTAAAAATACTTGTAGAGAATCCCCGTTATTCCCGAGTTTTGTTAGGACTACCTGGAATCCTCTTGATCATTTTAGGCGTCTTAGCGATGACCAACTGGTTATCATACGCTGGGATTGCCCTCGCCATCGTTTTTGGCGTATTCCTTTTTGTGAGAGGGTTTAGAATTGACAAAACAGCGTTCAACTTTTACAAATGGGTCAGAGAATATTCTCCACCTCCTTATCCTGTGCAAATAGCAGGCTTTTCTGCAGTTGCCGGAGTTTTATTGATTCTAGTGGGCGGTTATCTAGGAGGAACGGCCGTTGCAGAGACGTTACCGCCAGGCCCTAGTCCATGGATCGCATGGCTTCCAAGGCTTATCGGAGAGTTTATCTCAGAGTCGATACTTCTTATCGTTATCGGGATCTGCGTTATACTTTCGGGCAGGGCGATTCGCTTGTTCTTTGAGCGGGACCTAAGGTTGTGGCGTACCATCGTCATTGTAGTTGTATGTGCATGGTCGTATACAATGTTTTATCAGGCATCTCGAATTCTCATCAACCCAGAGTTTTCTTATGCCGGTCTTGTGTTTGCTATTATCATCGGCATACCTCTAATCGTAGCCGCTGTTTTGACTGTGTTCATATTGCGTAGAAGATATGCCAGCTTTTTCATAGGGAAGGAAAAAGAGATTGAGGAATTTAAGGAAAGCTGATGTGGCGATAATTGGCGGATCTGGATTAGAAACCTTACTGAAAGATATGGAGCAGATTCGAGTGGGAACTCCTTACGGGCTTCCACCCCCCATATCAATCGGTGAAGTTGGCGGAAAATCGGTTGCTTTTTTGCCTCGTCATGGTGTTCATCACTCCATTCCTCCCCATAAGGTGAACTATCGCGCAAACATTTACGCCTTATTTGAAATGGGTGTTAAACGGATTCTTGCAACAAACGCTGTGGGCGCCATAAATGTTGATTTCAAGCCAGGTGACCTGGTGGTTCCTCATGATTTGGCAGACTTTACCAAGCTTCGAAAACTCAGTTTCTACGATGACACCCCTGTTACGCATGTAGACGTGTCTCAGCCCTTCTGCCCGGAGGTTCGTGCGCTACTGATCAAGACGATAAAGAAACGCGGTGCCAGAGTGTGGAACCGGGCTGTTCTCGTCTGCACCGAGGGACCTCGATATGAAACCCCTGCAGAAATCGAGATATTCGGGCGTTTGGGTTGCGATTTGGTAGGGATGACTGTAGTGCCTGAGGCTGTACTTGCACGTGAGTTGGAGATGTGTTACGCGACCGTATGCTTTGTTTCAAACATGGCGGCTGGAATCCAGCAACGACTAACCGCTCAGGAAGTAGCCGAAGTTGCAAAGGAGAAAGCGCCGATCATTCAGCAAATTTTGAGAGAAACCATCAAACACTTACCAAAGAGCCGTCAATGCCCCTGTGCTCACGCGCTTAAGGACGCAAGGTTTCGAGGTTAAATAATGCTCCAGGGTTTACTGTCTGTGCTTGGAATCTACAAGTTATATGAGAAATGGCTATGGCACCAAGTGAAGGGGGGAACAAAACCGGAACACGTCGCCATAATCCTTGACGGAAATCGAAGATGGGCTTCTCAGAGGTCTTTGAACCCGTGGATCGGCCACCATTATGGCGCCGAGAAAATTGAGGAGCTGCTGAGATGGTGCTTAGACATGGATGTGAAATCGGTCACTCTGTACGCATTTTCAACAGAAAACTTTCGACGTTCCCCAAAAGAAGTGGAAGAGATCATGCGGATAACTGAGGAAAAGCTACGTGAGATTTTTGAAAATGAAAGTATTCACAAAAACAAAGTTCGCGTCAAGGCTATAGGCCGGCTTGATCTCTTGCCTAAGAAACTTCAAGAATTGGTTAGGCGGGTGGAAGAATCCACAGAAGAGTATAATGAGCGCTTCTTGAATGTGGCTCTGGCTTATGGTGGAAGAGCAGAAATCGTTGACGCAACAAGGAAGATTGCTCAAAAAGCTGAAAGCGGAGAGTTAACTCCCGAGGAAATAAATGAACAGCTTTTTGAGAAATACTTGTACACCGCCCACATGCCTAAGCAAGATCCTGACCTCATCATTCGAACCTCTGGAGAAGAAAGACTTAGCGGTTTTCTCTCGTGGCAGTCCGCGTATAGTGAACTCTGCTTTTTGGACTTAAACTGGCCGGATTTTAGGCGCATAGATCTTCTGAGGGCAGTTCGAACCTATCAGAGGCGGAAGCGACGTTTCGGTCAGTAACAGGAAAGACTTTCGGTTATCCTCTTTTCTTCGCGCTAACTATCGAAATCACATCCCTATCTTTCAGCACATAATTTTCTCCAATTCTTTTTTTCTCATGAGCCTCGATGGCGTGGATGAAGCCTTCCCCCAATTCTGTGTGAATCATATAAGCTAGTTGACGTGCTGTGGTGCCGTAGGGTACAAGGTATGCGTCGGGTAGCACTCGACCATCGTGGTCACTGAGGTGTTCGAGGTCTTCCACTGGATAAACAACGATCATGTTTAAGAGCTTGAAGAAAGCCGTGTTAATGGCTTCTTGAACGCCGGTGGACCCGAATTTTTGCAGTATCCTTTCTTGAATCACTTTCAGCGCCTTGCCTTGAGTTTCTGTCAGTTCTTCAGGTTTCTTGATGGTGAAGTTGCAGTCTCCCGGTCTGTAGTCAATCAAACTTTTTTCAGCAGCTCTTCTAAGTGCCAGCTCCGCTTCGGCGCAACAAGGCATAACTATGTAGCCCAAATCTTTCAGCCTCTTAACATTTTGCTCCGCGGTTGGAAGGTCGATTTTGTTTGCGGCAATCAACATGGGTTTAGAAATACTTCTGAGTACATCCAGAAACTTTATCAGGTCATCATCGTTCCAGAGGGTTGGTTTTTCCATGTTCAGGTCTGTTTTTCTTAAAGTCTCGATTATGTGGTTTCTCCTAATAGCTAGTCCGCTTAAGCGAGTTTCAAGGAGGGAGACTATGTCCTCTGCACCTGACTCAGCTGTTCTAGCCATTTTAGGCCAGTCCCTCTTCAATATTTGGGTCACCCACATGGTTATCTCCGTCTCCAAGAATTTCGCGTCTTCTGAGGGATCATGGGAGCCTAATTTGCATATTTTTCCTTCGGAGTCCGTTGCCCCTGCGGCGTCGACTATGTGGATAAGTGCATCTGCCTTCCTAATTTCGTCCAAAAACCGGTTTCCTAGCCCTCGCCCCTGCCACGCGCCTGGAACCAACCCAGCGCAATCAATCAATTCAACTGGAACTAATCTTATCCCATCTAAGCATATGGAGTTCTTCGGGTTGTCTTTCACGTTAAACTCCTTGCACACGCAGGGAGCCCGTAGATATCCTATTCCTCGATTCGGCTTTATCGTGGTAAACGGGTAACTCGCAATTTCCACCGGAACCAGCGTTGCAGCAGAGAAAAAAGTGGACTTGCCGGTGTTAGGTTTTCCAACTATCCCGACTGAAATTGAATAAGATTTTGTACTCATGCCTTCAACAGCCAGTTTTACGGGACTCATCAATATGTTCCCTAGTTCTAAAATGTTTTGTTGCGGAGTACATCCTTTGGGATGTACGTCGCAAAAAATGAGGAAGGTTAAGCATGCGCAAGTTTTATTACTTGATTGCAAGAAAAAGAAAAAAAGAATGGCAATGCGTGACACAGAGGAACTTAGTATACTTGCTGGTTTTCTTGATTTTTATTCCGATAGAGCAACCGCGCATGGAGGCTTTGTAGTTGCTGCAACCTTTGGAATCTATGCAGTTTTTTTTGAGGGACGAAACATATTACCCTAGTGGTTATTCTTTCCAGTCTACCTTGATTTGGTTTTCGTTGGAGGATATTCTTTTCTGAATTTTGGATAATACGCCACCGCGGCAGATTTATTCAGACGGAAATTAGGAGGACAACGTTTGAAGAAATATGACGCTGCAATTGCACACATGTTTGAAGAGAGACGCAGCTGGTTTTGGATTTGGTTTCACAAATTCAAAATACACGGTTTCCGTGGTCGAATAAGATTTACCGTTCTTTTCGCTATATGGTTTATTGCAGTCATCCTACCTTTCATTTGGATACTCTTCAGTTCATACAACAAATAGTGCATGCATGCTCTGAGCCCCATTACGTTTTCATATATGAACACGCGGACGCAAGGACCAAACGCGCATTTGAATCTCGAGGACGTTTTTAGATGAATAGTGTCACGTCTGCTTCGGCTGCAATCTCAAGGAAAGTTGCGGCACCGACGATTTCTTCAACTTCAGGAATCAAGTCTTCCCTTTTTATGCCAAACATCTCCATTGATGGACTACACGCGTACATCTTAAAGAGGTTAGACTGCTTCAAGCGTTTTAGCATTTCATAAGGGGTCGGATATTTCATCCTTTCCAAGTTTTCTCTCATCTTTCTTTCCAAGTGCTTGTATGTCGCTGGCAGACCAGCCTTCTCCATAGCTCCCTTTACAAGCATCTGCAACCCAAAAAAGGTGAAGTATAAATGTGCCTCCATGTCCATGGCGACAGCTGTAGAGGCCAAAATAAACGCACAATAAAGTTTATCAACAGTTCCACTTTCAACAACAATAGCCAGTCTTTTTCCTTCCTTTTCACTCATATCATAAAGCCCCCGTTTGCGCGCACGAACCATTATTATCTTGGATATTGTTTTGGGATTTAAGTGTATGTGACTGTTGCACAGCAGCAACATAATCTTAAATATTTGGCGCTTTATGTCAAAATTCTTGGTGATGGGCTGCGCGCTTTTCTTTTGAGGTACCAAATATTCAAGTACGCGCGCGCATTTTATTTCGAAGCATCGATATTTAACTACCCACGACTGTTATGTCACAGTAACATGCATTTGCGCTCGCGCTCTTTTTTACACGCGCAATATCTCCCACTAGCTCCATTAACTCACTAGCAGTCACATGCTTTGTCGAATGCGTCAATCCTAACACCTCGTTCTCGTACTGCTTTCGTATAGGTGCGCAATTTTTTAAAGGTATGTGACTGTGAGGCAACAGTAACATAATCTTGCATGCATGCGCAATTGACTAAGAATACCTCTTCAGGTTTCCTTCTAGTTTTTCTTAGTGTTTGAAATATTCCGCGATCACACCAATACCGCGCGCGCGCGCTGAGTATTGCGGATTATTGTAGCAGAATATCCGGATAGCCTCTAACATGGAAACATAGACACCAGTTTCCTGGTGCTTCCTCGCCTGATGGTGCTCCAAAGAATGGTGGGCCGTCGGGTAAATAATCTGGACCGTTACAGCATTGATTCGGGAGAGGATAATTATTACCTATTCCAGACAATATGTTTGACGGGCAGCATGGACCTCCTTCCCATTCATGAAGAAGTGGGATTGGAGGTAACAGGTCTGTAGGTAAGTATACCCAATAGTTAGGAGCATTTTCAGGTGGTCTACACCCAAGCATATTCGTCCCTGTCGTTCGTCCGGTTCCGCGCTCGTAGCTTTTACCATTTTCGTCATTTCGGTTTTTTGATCCCGCCATCACTGACGAGGTTAGTAGGGATATGCTCAGAAGGAATGTGGTGAGTAGCAATAGTTTTGTTTTTGTCGTCGTTTTCACCTCACTTTGTTAGTTCAACTATAATAGAGCCTGCCCGTCTAATAAGGACATAAGGAATCCTGACTATAGTACTAAAATTCACATAGCAGGGGTAAAAGTCTATGAGGACGAGGAACTTCAAGAGGATTGTCCTGATGCATGCGTTTTAAGGGTGGAAGAGGAGCCTCTATAGGAGCATGCATGCATCTAGCGGGCAGGCAGGTGAAAGCTTGAGAAAAGGGGAACTAGTGCTGAAGAACACGTGGTTCAAATGCCAGACAAACTGACATATGAACAATCTGTCTCTCTTCAACTCTTCTGAAATAGTTTTCTAGCAGTGCTTGAAGGATTTCCTTATCCACGTGTTCGCCCCTTTCAATTTTTTCATGTTCGTATTTCTCTACGAAATCACCTATCGTCAACGGATCTTCATATTCGTGTAACAAAACTGTGGGCGTCAATATTCCGAGTCTCCCATTTTGGCTGGACACTCTATGACATTCCCTTAAAACGGTCTCCAGTAACTCCTCTTTAGGAAGGTCTACCACCACAAGGAGGTCGAAGTAGCCGTCCTTCATCGGTATATTGTCGTAAGCGCCGTCCAAAAATAGGAGGTTATCGAGATTCAGTTTCACCTGCACCGAGCGTGGTTTAACAAGATAGATATTTCCTTCAGGCACTTTACCGTGTAGTGCGTAAATCATCCTCTCGTGGATCGGGGAAAAATTTGGGGTAACGTAGCCAATGTTCCTCGTCCCTTTCATTTCATCAGTAAGGAGGCTGCAGATGCCATCAACGGGGTTGAGCTTGGAAGGAAGTTTCATCAGGTACTTTCCATAGAAGCTATGGACGGTCTTAATGGCGTCCAAGAGTATATTATCGAGCTCCTCCCTTCCCTTCCTACCAAGCCGGTATACTCTCTTCCGAGGTCCTAGCTGGCTTCTTTCCCAACGGCCTTCAAGCAATCCCTCTTTCATCATCTCATTCAGGACCCTGTAAAGACGGCTGATCTCAATCTTAACGTCTTCAGATGAGAGCTTTTTATGAACTTCGTACCCGTAGAACTCCCTGTCTCCAAACATCTTTAGGATAATTCTCTTAAGATCCATCGTTCTCAAAGACTTGAAACCTCACTATATGAACATCGGTACTATAGAATAAAATCCTTATCTTCTTATTAGAGACCATGCATGCATGCCAACTATCCCAACCATCAATACCTTTAACTTCCCACTAAATGTATAAGATATTATTTAAATGAACTTTCTGCTGTAGAGGAAAATAACTAAACGATGTACTAATTCATAAGTTCAAGGATTCTGTATTTACTTCGTGGAGGACGCCACTTTGACGTCAAAGACGAAAATTCTTGTCTGCGACCCCGTTCATGAAGAGGGAATAGTGAAATTGAAGCAGGCTGGTTTTGAGGTTGACGTAAACCCAACCATCACTCCTGAGCAGCTAACGAAAATGGTTTCGAACTATGATGCAATGATTGTACGAAGTCGAACCAGAGTCACGAAAGAAATCATTGAAGCTGGAAGGCGGCTGAGAGTGATAGGTCGAGCAGGCGCAGGCTTAGACAACATCGACATAGAGACTGCAAAGAAGAAGGGCATTATTGTTTTCAACATTCCGGAAGCCAGCGCCAACGCTGCAGCCGAATTAACCATAGGGCTAATTATATCCTTAGGACGCAGCATCCTGCGGGCAGATCACTCAATGAAGGAAGGAAAGTGGATTAGAAAAAAGCTTATGGGCTGGGAGCTAAGGGATAAAACTCTTGGTATAATAGGATTAGGAAACGTTGGTGGCAGAGTTGCGAGGATCGCTAACGCGTTAGGAATGAAGATACTCATCACAAAGAGAACGCCACCTGCGCCGGAGTTGCTAAGGGAACTTGAAGCAGAATTTGTTCTCCTCAAAGAGTTATTACAGCGAAGCGATGTAGTCACTATTCACGTTCCTCTGACACCACAAACCAAGCATATGATAGGTGCACAGGAGATCCAACTCATGAAAAAAGGCGCCTTTCTCATAAACACGTCAAGAGGAGCAATTGTAGATGAAAAAGTCCTCTTGAATGCCTTGAAATCTGGAAAGTTAGGCGGAGCCGCACTAGACGTTTATGAAATTGAGCCGCCTAAAGACTTGTCGCTGATAAAACTACCAAACGTTATATGTACTCCCCATATAGGAGCCCAAACGGAAAGGACTCAGAGGATAACGGCGGTTTCAATTGCAGAAAAAATCATCAATACCTTCAAATAATGCACACTTATTACGTGACCCAAGCTTTACAAAAAGGGTGTGAAGAACTCACGCGAACCTAATTTATTCAACTGATCTTGTCTGATCTAAAAAGTAATCTACTATGAAGGAGGAGCCAACCGACTGTAGGCATATCAAACCATCTTTAATGACAGCTGTTCCCAGGGATATAATCTTTAATAACTTTTATTACTCCTTCTCCTTTTTCTTCTATTGCCTCAGTGGACTGACCAATACTATGAGGAGTCGCTGTTACCGTCTCATCTCTAATTAACTTGTTAGACACTTCATTTTCGAGAGCAGGTTGATGCTCATAAACGTCCAGTGCCGCGCCGCTAAGTTTTCCCTTGTATAATGCATCTAACAAAGCCTCTTCTTTTACGATGCCTCCTCTTGCTGTATTTATCAAGTATGCGCCCTCCTTCATTTTAATAATTTCATTTTTTCCAATTATACCCTTAGTTTCTTCAGTTAAAGGAACATGTATAGTTATAAAATCTGATGTCTCCAGAAGCGTATCCAAGGTTACAGCAAATTCGTTATTTTCAACGTAAGGGTCGTAAGCAACAACATTCATTCCAAGCGCAGAAGCCATTTTGGCTACTTCCTTTCCGATTCTGCCATAGCCAATTATCCCCAAAGTCTTGCCCTTTATCCGACATCCCTTTAACTCTTTCTTCTTCCATTCACCGCGCTTCATCGATCTGTCTCCTTCTACAAGGTTTGTGGAGTGCGCCAAAATGTATGCCATGACACCCTGGGCAACGTCGTAAGATTGAACAGAAACGTTATAGAATCTTATCCCTTTTCCTTTTAAATATTCTACGTCTACATGATCCGCGCCATGAGTGGCGCTTATCACGCATTTTAAATTCGGCATCCTGTCAACAAGTTTTTCATTAACCCTGGTTCTACTTCTAACCACGAGGACAGTGACATCGTCTAATTGAACATCATCAACAACAATGTTAGATGCTTTGATAACCTCTCCGTATTTGGCTAGTTCATAAAAGAATCTTTTGTTGTAATCATCAGCTACCAAGATCTTATGTTTATTCAATTACTTCACCCGATATGTAGGAAATACTGTGGTGGTCTTCTCACTTAATACGGTGTGGACATATTAAAGTTATGCAAATCTTTTTTGATGGTGAGAAACTTTCAATTCGTCTCCATCAGACCCTGAGCTGTTGACGGGTCTTGAAGCAGAATTCGTTCTGGGCGCGCGCACACAAAGCATAATAGAACATACTGTTATGTCAAAAGCTCATTGACGCAAGGAAACTTAAACTGTAGCAAACAAAAAATATACATTACGCTACAAAACCCCTAAAACTGTGAAGATGCCATCATTAAAGGGAAAGTTACAGTTTCATGAGGGATTATCAGTTGAAGTTGGAAAAAGAGAAACTAATTGAAATATATAGGAAAATGCTAGAGATCAGACATTTTGAAGAGAAAGCCTTCGAGTTATACGGTCAAAACCTTGTTCCAGGAACACTCCACCTATACGCTGGGCAAGAAGCCGTAGCAGTTGGTGTATGCGCCAACCTTAGAAAGGACGACTACATAACCAGCACTCATCGGGGACATGGACACTGCATAGCCAAAGGCGCCCAACTTGACAGGATTATGGCGGAAATCTTAGGCAAGAAGACAGGCTACTGCAAGGGCAAGGGCGGCTCCATGCACATTGCCGATTTCAGCGTGGGCATGCTTGGCGCAACCGCTGTTGTAGGCGCTGGAATTCCCATAGCCGCTGGCGCCGGTTTGTCGATCAAGCTCAGGGGAACCGACCAAGTCGTAGCTTGCTTCTTCGGTGAAGGCGCCTCGAATCAAGGAACGTTTCACGAGGGAATCAACATGGCGGCCATCTGGGCACTCCCAGTGGTGTTTGTTTGTGAAAACAACCTATATGCCATGGGCACCCGTCAGTCAAGAGTTATGACAATTGAAAATGTTGCCGAACGAGCCGTAGCCTACGGCATTCCGGGAGTAACTGTGGATGGAAACGATGTCCTTGCGGTTTATGACGCGGCACATGAGGCAGTTAAGAGAGCAAGGGAGGGCAAGGGTCCCACGTTAATAGAGTGCAAGACGTATAGACATAAAGGTCACTCCAGATTTGATCCCGCTACATACCGGCCCAAAGAAGAAGTTGAAGAATGGCTTAAGAAAGACCCGGTTAGACGGTTTGAGGCAAAACTTCTCGAAATGAAAATCTTGACAGAAAAGGAAGCCAAAAAAATCGAACAAGACGTTATCGCCGCCGTAGAAAAAGCCGCCAAATTTGCCATAGATAGCCCGCATCCAGCACCAGAAGAAGCGCTGGAAGACGTGTACGCCCAGGAGGATTCTAGAAAATGAGGCAGATAAGCTATCGAGACGCCCTTCGAGAGGCCTTGCGTGAAGAAATGCTTCTAGACAAAACAGTGTTCGTGCTTGGGGAAGACGTTGGGCGATACTGGCAGGGAGCCTTCAAGGTCACAAAGGGCTTGGCAGAAGAATTCGGTGACGAACGCGTTAGAGACACCCCCATTTCAGAATCAGCCATTGTGGGAGTCGCCGCTGGTGCAGCGATAACTGGTACGAGACCGATAGCCGAAATCATGTTTGGAGATCTCTCAGCCCTAGCAATGGATCAGATAGCAAATCAAGTGGCAAAGTTGAGGTACATGTTTGGCGGTCAAACAATTGTGCCCGTTGTCATTAGAATGCCCTTCGGCGCGGGAGTCAACATTGCGGCACATCACTCCCAAAGCCTTGAGGCTTGGTTCATGCATGTTCCGGGTCTAAAAATAGCCATGCCTTCAACTCCCTACGATGCAAAGGGCTTGCTGAAAACTGCAATAAGAGACGACAACCCTGTGATGTTCTTTGAACACAAGCTTCTCTACTCCATTGAAGGACCTGTCCCCGAAGAAGATTATACGATCCCGTTTGGGGCAGCAGACGTGAAAAGGGAAGGGGAAGACGTTACGGTAGTCGCCACTTTATACATGGTTCATAAAGCCCTTGCCGCGGCTAAGACGCTAGGTAAAGAGGGAATCGATGTAGAGGTCATTGACCCCCGAACCCTCGTTCCTCTTGATAAACAGGCAATCGTAAATTCGGTTAAGAAGACCGGTAGAATCGTCATTGTTACAGAAGACTCTAAGACAGCGGGCGTGAGCGCAGAAATCGCAGCCATAGTGGCCGAGGAATCACTGGATTACCTGGATGCTCCCATTAAGCGAGTGGCAGAGCCAGACACGCCTATACCCTTCAGCCCACCCCTAGAACAGTTTGTCATACCCAACGAAAAGAGTATAATCAAAGCAGCGAAAGAAATCGTTTATTAACCAAACGCCAATATCGGTTTCCAAAATTAATGAAGGGACCTTCTTTGGCAACAAAAATCTTGATGCCTAGGCTCAGCTTAACCATGAAAGAAGGAACAGTGATTCAGTGGTTCAAAGAAGAAGGGGACATGGTAAAGAAAGGAGAGCCTCTAGTCGAGGTGCTCTCAGAAAAAGCAACATATGAAGTTGAAGCGCCAGCATCCGGAGTTCTCCGCAAAATTTTGGCACCAGAAGGAACAGATGTGCCAGTTGCTGGAACCCTCGGCATCATAACAGCACCCGATGAAGAGCTTCCGGAAATCGAAGTTGCCGCCGCAGCGCCGGTGATAGAAGCCAAGGAAGCTGTGACCATCCCTGAGAGGAAGCCCGTTGAAAGGGTTAAAGAACACGTCATAGCCTCTCCTGCGGCTAAGAGGTTGGCGAGGGAACATGGCATTGACCTAACCCGGGTCAGAGGAACCGGTCCTGAAGGAAGAATTGTTGAGGAGGATGTGAAGTGCCTCATTGAAGAAGTGAAGGTTATGCCGCGAGTGTTGGAGGTTATACCTTTAACTGGGATAAAAAAGACGGCGGCGGAACGCGTGTCGCTGAGTGCCCGAACAGCCCCCCAGAGTACAATAACCATGGAGGTAGATATGTCCAACGCGGTGAAACTTCGCGAGAGGATTCACGTATCCTACACAGACATGCTGGTGAAGACAGTTGCAAAAGCTTTGGCGGAACATCCTATCATGAACTCGACGCTGGAAAATGAGGAAATCAAGATTTTTGCCGACATTAATGTAGGCGTTGCAGTTGCCACGGAGAGAGGACTCATTGTTCCCGTGATATATAATGCGGACAGGAAAACGCTGGAAGAAATTGCTTCGGTGTCGAAGGAACTGGTCGAGAAGGCGAAGCAGGGAAGACTAACAAAGGAGGAGTTGACGGGTGGAACCTTCACCATCACAAACCTCGGCATGTATGGAGTGGATGTTTTCACGCCTATAGTTAATCCTCCCGAAACAGCGATACTTGGAGTTGGAAGAGTTGTGGAAAGACCGGTGGTAGTGGAAAAGCAGATGGTGATTAGACCTGTGACGCAACTAAGCTTGACCTTTAATCATCGAGTGGTGGATGGAGCACCAGCTGCACAATTTCTAGAAAAGATAAAAAAAATCCTAGAAAACCCTAACGCGTCGCTGACTTGACGAGTTAAGCGTTACGCCTAGAATGTTTCCTCCAATTTCCACTTTCATAACAAGCTTTCACGCAAATACCGCAAACATCATATTTTAGGTTTAAGGCTTTGATTTTCTTCATACATTGTTGCCTGTAGTTTTGCAGTTCTTCTTTCCTCTTCAGAATGCCGCAACTATCAAGGCACGCTGCGCAATCACTGCAAAGGTCTCCTACTTTTTCGTCTCTATCAAGATCTTCCGGCGTGATGAAAGAGGCGAACCTCACAGCTGAACCATTCTGCTTCGTAACAATCAATTCACTCTTTCCCCTAGCACCTATGCCTGCGTGTTCCGCCACAACTCTGTGAGAGATTTTGGCCATCGAATAGTAATCTTC
>JABAOH010008934.1_pt1 | contig 14245 bp, 15 predicted proteins | sample 7062181 | NCBI WGS metagenome assembly JABAOH01 (sample SAMN14538630, study PRJNA623070) | marine sediment metagenome | biome: marine biome [ENVO:00000428]; feature: marine pelagic biome [ENVO:01000023]; material: deep marine sediment [ENVO:00002113]; isolation source: pool of 5 deep marine... | reverse complement strand
AACCTCTAAGTCCCCAATGTCAGTCTCTAAAGTTTTTAAACCCTTGACTTCAACTCTTGTCCCATGGCAAGCATAGCAGGCATCGGCTTTTGTGAAGTCAGAGGATGCGAGCTGTATTATTTTACCGTCTTTGACTTCCTTAAGACTTGTGATCGTCTCCACAAGAGTATGATAAACAGGATTTTTCTGAAGATTATGAAGCGCATTAGCCTTTTTACTGCTCGAATATTGCTTTTCTTCCTCAGAATGACAGGTCGCACAATCTTTGGGCGAGACTATTACATTGATTTTAAAATCAAAATGTTCGAAATTATCTTTATGCTGTTCCGGATTCCGGCTATGACACTCAAAACAACCCACGACGACATTCAAAAGCTCCTCAGGGATAGACTCACTAGAGATTTCTTTTTCTAAGCCAGTTTTTTGAAGCGCTTCGGCAGGTGTATCCTGAGAATGGTGACTCTTGAGCCAGTCCTCAACTATTCCAGGAGTATAGACTTTATGGCACTCTAGACATTCTTCTGTCTGAGCGCTTAAGGAAGTTTGAGGCGGTGTCGTTTTCTCCTGGTCTGAAAAAAGCACCAATGCCACTCCACAAAGCATAACGAAAACAATAAGAGAAAATACGTTTCTTTTCATGATTCCTCCCTCCTTAATCCTCAATTTTGTCAATGCTAATCACATTGTATCTTACAACAGCGTCTTTTAGCAAAAGGATATATATAAGTTAATAACAGGAAATAAAATTGAGATTATATTATCTTTGTAACACATAAAATTTTAAGGCAGTAGAAAAATCTGAACCTAGAATTGCAATTTTTACAATTCTAATCTTCATATGAAGAGCGAAAATATCGACCATGATGGTGCCTAATTTGACATTGATTTTATCTTCTGCTATAAATTTTTTTGGGAATCATACAATTTCGATAGGAGAAATAGATGTTAGATAATACAAAAAATAATAATGAGGGTTTCTCCATTGTTTTATGCGGCCAGGCAGGTCAGGGCATTCAGACAGTGGAACAGATTCTCGTCCATGTCTTGAAGCTTTGTGGATTTCACGTCTACGCCACAAAAGAATACATGTCCCGTATCAGGGGTGGAAACAATTCTACACAAATCCGCATATCCTCAGAAAGAGTGGCTGCTTATGTGGACAGAATCGATATTCTGCTTCCCTTTCATCCAACAGCCTTTGACCACCTAAACAAGCGCATCACGTCGGAAACGACAGTGATCGGAGACAAAGAGAATATCTGTGTTCATTGTCCCTCTGAGGTTAAAGATTTTATAGACGTCCCTTTCGATAAAATTGCTAACCAAATCGGGGGAAGAATTTACATCAATATTGTAGCGGCTGGAATCGTATTAGGTCTATTTCAGGCAGATAAAAAAATCATAAAAAAATTCATACGGCAATTTTTCTCACACAAAGGCCAAGAAATCATAAACAATAATCTCGAGGCCATCGAAAGAGGCTATACGTATGGTAAAGAACTGCTAGATGAAAGAAAAATTAAAGTGGCAGTTGAACCAAATTCAAAAGTCAGCAAAGACGTTCTTATAAATGGAGCTGAAGCGGTGGGCATGGGAGCCATAGCTGGAGGCTGTAACTTCCTTTCCTCCTATCCCATGTCACCTTCAACCGGAGTGATGGTCTTTCTCTCCCAGCATAAAAAAGAATTTGATCTNNGGCCCTTGGGGCATCCTATGCAGGGGGAAGAGCGCTGGTTACAACTTCCGGAGGAGGCTTTGCTTTGATGACAGAGGGCATCAGTCTGGCAGCAATGATAGAAACTCCAATCGTCGTCCATATTGCTCAGAGGCCTGGTCCTGCCACAGGACTTCCGACAAGAACAGAACAGGCAGACCTGGAATTTATCCTCTATGCCGGTCACGGTGAATTCCCACGGATCCTCTTTGCCCCAGGAAAATTGGAGGATGCCTTATATCTGACCCAGACAGCTTTGAATTTCGCTGATAAATACCAAATTCCAGTTTTTATCCTAACAGACCAATATTTAATCGATTCCTATTACAATCTCTCTCCTCCCAGTCTTGGTAATTTGAATATAGAGAAACATGTGGTGGAAACAACAAAAAATTATAAAAGGTATGCTTTGACGGATAACGGAATCTCTCCTAGGGGGATTCCCGGCTACGGCAGCGGACTCGTCGGTGTCGATAGCGATGAGCATGACGAAGAAGCACACATCACCGAAGATCTCGACATGCGGACCAAAATGGTCGACAAAAGGCTGGCAAAGATGAAATCAATCGAGCAAGATATCATCCCTCCCGAGCTGGTTGGAGGCAAGGATTACAAGTCTCTTCTGATAGGCTGGGGATCGACCTATAATCCGGTCAAGGAAGCCCTTGACCGCCTAGGCAAAAATGATGTTTCTTTTCTTCATTTCAAACAGATCTATCCTTTGTTCAAAGGGACATCAGAATATCTTCAAAAAGCAGAAAAGCTGATACTTATCGAAAACAATGCCACCTCACAGTTCGGCAAACTGATAAAGCTTCAGACAGGAATAGACATTGAAGAGAAGATTCTCAAGTACAATGGACTTGCTTTTTCTGTTGAAGAGATCGTCAGGCGTCTCAAAAAAATCCTTTAGTTGGAGAATAACGATGAAAAAAGAGATCTATGATTTGGGAGACATTGATATTGCCTGGTGTCCAGGATGTGGAAATTTCAGCATCATGAAAATTCTGAAGCAAGCCCTGGCTGAACTCGACATCCCTCCTGAAAAGCTTGTTGTTGTTTCCGGGATCGGCCAGGCTGCCAAGATTCCTCACTATTTTAAAACAAATTTCTTCAACGGCCTCCATGGACGGGCACTCCCACCAGCTACGGCCATAAAAGCGACAAATCCAGAACTGACAGTCATTGCCGAAAGCGGCGATGGAGACATGTATGGGGAAGGTGGCAATCACCTCATCCATACCATGCGAAGAAATCCGGACATCACAAACATAGTCCATAACAACATGGTCTATGGATTGACCAAAGGACAGGCCTCCCCTACCAGTCAGCTTGGATTCAAAACACCGGTACAAGTGGAGGGAGTCATTCTCGAACCATTTAATCCCATAGCTCTGGCACTCGCCATGGATGCCTCTTTTGTGGCCAGAGTCTTTTCAGGAGATCTTGAGCAGACAAAGGAAATTCTTAAAAAAGCGATATTACACAAGGGCTATGCCCTCGTGGACATCTTCCAGCCCTGTGTCTCATTCAATAAAGTCAACACATTCAAATGGTTTAAAGAGAACACTTATTATCTAGATGGTTCTCATAATGTAAGGGATAGAAAAGCGGCTTTTGAAAGATCCATAGAAGCGGGAAAATTTCCTCTTGGTATTTTTTATATAAATCCGGATAAGAAGACTTTCGAAGAGAATGTTGGTGTTTATCGGCAGAATCAAACTCCGCTTCCCTTCAGAGAAATTCCTTTCAAAGAAAAACTACAAAAACTGATCGAATCAAAAAGCTAGAAGTAATTATTCCCCAGATTAGAAAGATCTATCTAAGGTGGCTGAAAACAATATTATATTGAAAAACTCATTCACTCCTTAAACACAAAAGTAAGTTTAACTTACCAGGTCAAACTCCTCCATATATTCAGGTGAACTCATCTTCCATCCCCCTTTATTCTTGAAATAATCCGCCAGGGCCAAAATTGACTCTTTTTCGCCGTGAGTGAGAAAAACTCGATCAGGAGGCGCCTCAAAATTGCCGAGCCATGAGAGGAGATCACTTTTGTCAGCATGGGCAGAAAATCCTAGGAGTTGTTCTATCTTAGCCTTCACTGGATAGTTTTGGCCATGTATCCTTACTCGAGGTTTACCATCTAGAATCTGCCTGCCCAGGGTGCCATTAGCTTGATATCCGACGAAGAGAATTGTAGATTCCCGGCGTATGATGTTTCTTCTGAGGTGATGCTTGATGCGTCCGCCTGTACACATCCCTGACCCAGCCATGATAATGCAGGACCCTTTGATCTGATTGATGGCTTTGGACCCCTCGACTGATCGAACAAGCCTCAGCCCTGGAAAATCAAAGGGAGATTTCCCTTGACGGAAAAGATCGACAGTTTCTTTATCCAGAAATTCCTTATGCCTCTTAAAAACTTCAGTGATGTCCACAGCCATAGGGCTGTCAAGAAAAACCATAAGATACGGGATCCGATCCTCTCGAGCCAATCGGCTCAGGTGGAACATTAGCTCTTGCGCGCGTTCGACGGCAAAAGTGGGAATGACTATGTTTCCCCCGGTTTTCACTGTATCGTTTATGATCTTGCATAGTTTTCTTTCAATATTCTCAGGATCTTCATGTTCACGATTTCCGTATGTCGACTCCATAATCACGTAATCTGCTTGCTCAAAAACAGAAGGGTCCCTCACAAGGGGCTTATCCCACTGCCCGATATCGCCTGAGAAAACCAGATTGATCTTCCTATCCTTATTCTGGACGATGATTTCAATCATGGCCGAACCAAGAATATGGCCCGCATCATGAAAACAGGCAGATACATTGTGGTTCAACGGGATATATTTCTGGTATGGGATGTCATTCAATAAAGGAAAAGATCGCTCAGCATCTTTAACCGTATAGAGTGGAATTTCTGGATAAGGACCTTTTCTTCTCTCGCGCTTATGCCTTTTCTTTTTATAAGCCGCATCTTCTTCTTGAATCCTTGCTGAATCCAGAAGCACGATGGGAAACATCTCTCTGGATGCAGCGGTTGTCAGGATTTTCCCAGAAAAACCTTCCCTGACAAGTTTTGGAATCAGTCCAGAATGATCCAAATGAACATGGGTTAAGAGGATAAAGTCCAGTTGACTTGGAGGGATCGGAAACGGCTGCCAGTTTCTGTATGAATACTTCCGTTCTTGAAAAAGGCCACAATCAACAAGAATATTTATCCCCTCTTCTCTCAGATATTGGCAGGATCCTGTGACTTGCTGAGTGGCTCCCAGAAATTTCAGTTTCACAATAAGCTCCTCATCGCCATGAAACTAGGTTTTTAAAATTTATCGTTTCCAAAATAGACCTCTATGATAAAGAAAAGTCAAGAAAATTTATAACTAAAAAAACTTGAAAATAAAAGAAATAAATATAAAACGGAAGGGATTCATGGCGAATACCAAAAGGAAACTCCCTAGACTGCAGTCTTGCTAAATGTGATTCGTCAGAGTTCGCCTATTTTGATCGAAACTAACCATCTGTGAAGTGGAGCTAGAGGACGATATATCTGCAAGCAATATTCCAACAATTTGCTGGAATACATCTCATCAGGAATTTCTGCTTCAACGCCAGCATATAAACCATTGTGTAAGAGAAGTTGGGCGTTTGGATGTGAGAGGTCAAATCCTGATGGGATCCGTTTGTAATGCTTCCCACCCAGTTGGCAACCTTTTATTTTAGAAATACTTTTTATGATTGTCGAAAGCTCCTCACCATATTCCGGGTCAACGACCATTCGTCTGTAACGATCTAATAGTCTCCTGGGAAACATATAGACTCCGACTCCTAACAATAAATTGGGTGGCTCAAGATGAAAATAGAATCCAGAGCACTCCATTCGAGGACGGCTCCCCTCCCAGAAAAAAATCCCCATGTGAGTTTTATAAGGCGATTTATCTGCGCTGAAACGCGTATCCCTGTATATTCTGAACAGTGACTTGTTCATTTTGGGCACTGCCATTACACCTGGAGTAATCTCCTTTAGTCCAGCCCCCATTGCTTCCACAAAGGCCTTGGAAGGTTTCAGAACATAGGCCTCATAGTCTTTTTTATGGGTATCAAACCAAGTTTTGCTGTTGTTTTTCTTGAGGTTTACAAAAAAGTTGACTGTTTCCTTTGAAAAACCTTTAAAATCTGAGATTTCAGACATGTCTTCCTCCTAACAAAACATCTGTCCTATTATAATGGTATCAATCGAAATGCCTTACCATTTCTCAAGCCTCTTTATGTAAGTGCATGATATCTTTCTTTTACTTCTCAACTCAATCGTCTTAAAAATGCCCGAATAGACTCTATTAGCGGCAAAAGCCTAAGGTTCACAGCAAAACATGAGAAATTATATAATATCCAAACCTTTTGCTAAAAAGAAATAAAATTATGAATTTCTTTCCAGATATTTCTTTTTTTCTTATAATAGGAGCCTGCAAAATTTTAAAACTTTCTATTCTGCCGAGCTTGATGCCATCGAAATCTTTTATTAAAGAAAGGGAATCCAATGGATAAAGAAAAAATAAACAAAATCCTCCAAGATAAAAAAGACAAAATTCATCTTGTTTGTCCTGCAGAACACGGCAATATTCCTGTTGTCGCTGTCTCTGGAGATTCTTTGGCCGAGACCTGGGAAAATGCCATGATCGGTCTTTATGGCTACGGGTGTGACATTCGGACTCAATATGATACAAAGGACGAGCATGGTCATTATATTGATCCTCCAAGCAAGGATTGTACTATGCTGATGTCTATTGAAGATCCTGCCAGTGAGCCTATGATTCATATGGGAGGCATCCCGGGTGGGTTTGATGATCTCGAAGAATATGTACAGGAAGTGCGGGATGGANNGCTGGCAATACACTTACCATGAACGCCTTTTCCGCTATGAGCTGCCGCTAAGCGAGTTAGATCGATTCCTATGTCAATTGCCTGAGCAAGAAAAGCAAAAATTTTATGACAAAGAAACCGCCCATTTTCTTCTTGACCAAGACTATGTCACTCTCATAGAAAAAGAGGTTGGAGAGAATAAACAGACTTTTGTCCAAATCAATCAAATACAGTATCTGATCGAAAAACTCGCTCAACAGCCCTTCACTCGCCAAGCACAGGCTATAACCTGGCAGCCTTATATGGATACTGACATCTATGATCCGGCCTGTTTACAGAGCATGTGGTTCAGAATTCTGGATGACGAGAACAACAGGCCGACATTAAACTTGAACATTCGCTTTCGCAGTCGGGATGCCTATGATGCCTCGTTTATGAACTGCTTCGCCTTTATCCATATCATGGAATATGTGGCCCGAGAAGTGGGCAAAAGAATCAGCCAGAACCTCAAAATCGGCCGCTATATGGACGAATCCGATTCTTTTCATATTTACGGAAAACGCCTGGATGATTTCGAACATCGATTCCTGGCCAACCTGATCAGCCGCGACTTCACCAAACGTACTTTTTCAAGAAAGGATGCTGAACCATACTTTGAAGAAAGAAGAAGAAAATTGAAGGAAAGATTTGGGAAATAATCTTGGCAGAAAATTTAAAGATACATGATGTCCTAAAACAAATCAGTAAAGAAAGAATAACTTCTCCTGATAAAATAATTTCGAGATCGGAAGAGGAGGCATAGAGGAAATGGCCAAAATTCTACAAGAAATAGCCTCAAGGCTTTATGAGGGAGATAAGGACAAGGTAACAGAATTAGTCAAGCAAGCAATCGACCAGAAGATCTCCGCTGCAGAGGTTCTTGATGAAGGGCTCATCAAAGGAATGGATGAGGTAGGCAAAGGATTTAAAGACGGTATCTTGTTTGTCCCGGAAGTGCTCATAGCAGCTCGTGCGATGCAAGCAGGGATGGATATTTTACGACCTATTTTGGTCGAAAGCAACGTTCCTCGAGCAGGAAAATACGTGATTGGAGTGATGAGAGGGGACCTGCATGATATCGGCAAAAACCTGGTAAAGATGATGATGGAAGGTGCTGGCTTTGAAACCATTGATCTAGGGACAGACGTTCATGTAGAGGCTTTTATAGAGGCCGCAAAGACGCATCAACCAAAGATTATTGGGATGAGCGCCCTGCTAACGACAACAATGCCCTATATGAAAACCACCCTAGAAGCCTTGGAAAATGCGGGATTGCGCGGCTCAGTCAAGGTTATGGTCGGAGGCGCCCCAGTGACTGCTGCCTTTGCCGAGCAGATCGGAGCGGATGCCTATGCGCCTGATGCCGCCACAGCTGTGGATATTGCCCGCAAACTAATTAAATAAAGAGACAGGCTATTTATGTTTGATGTCTATGTCACTCCCGACGTTTTATTTCTCTGCCCACTTGCGTAACTCGCGCTTTATCTTCTCCTCAATTTTTTTCCCGATCTCTTCCCACTCTTTATCTTTCTCTTCGGATTCATCTACCCATTCTTTTATGCCCTTGCGAATTTTTTCCTCGACTTTTGTACCGATTTCTTCCCACTCTTTGGCCTTGGCTCTTTTGGATTTCTTCTTCTTATAAGGACCCCAACTTCCACCCAAAGCAATGGCAGCCCCGATCAAAAAGCCCAAATTGTACCAGCCACCCGAATTGCTGACTTCATACATGGACACACTATCTGTGAACAAGCTTATGATGAAAGTAATAATACAAATCAGACCATGCCACAATCCTGCCCAGAATCCGGCAGCCTTCTCGTCAAATCTCTTGTTACCAGGGGCGCAATTGATAGTGATGAGGAGAAATAAGATCAAGCCTAATGAANNTCCTTTTTTTGTTGATAATCCTTATTTTTCAATTCGCCTTATCCTTTCATTTTCATTATTTTTTCCTTCATTCATGAATGATGTTAATAATTGGAAGCTATCTTTTTTTATGTAGTCTTCCTATTTGCATAAAACTGGGCGCTTTTTTTCTTGGAGATCGATATTTTAATCAATATAATATCCCTAAAATCACCCCGCTTATCCCTTAAAAATATTCATTTCAGCGGAAGATAACGAAGAGTGTTTCCACACCAGTCAAGAAATCTCTCGAAATCCTCAAAATCGATTCCAACTGTGGCCGTATTGACATTAGGATGAAAATTGACACGATTAGCTTTTCTTAAATCCTGGTCAATAACTACTTGAACTTCCTTCTCTCTGTCATTGACTAGTCCGAAAGGCGAAACCGCTCCGGTCTCCAATCCAAGGTAACGCATAAGACGCTCTGGTGAAGCAAAGCTGAGTCTATCTTCTCCCAAGGTTCTTGTCAGCACCTTAAGATCTGGCTTTTTGGAGCTTTCTATAATAACCAAGTAATGACGGTTACCTTTTTTGTTTCGCAAAAACAGATTTTTACAATGAGAGCCGCTGATGTCTTTCCAATGCTGCTCAGCCTGATCAACCGTAAAGACAGGTGGATGTTCATACTTTATGTATGAAATGCCGAGTTTCTCGAGTATCTCATAAATTCTTTTTTCATTCTCCGTTGATCTCATTTTAACTCCTTAATCCATCCTCTCGACGGGCCAAGAACAAGAAAAATATTACCTGAAATATTTTTATCCTATTAAATGATTTTCTCCTCTTCGAGTCAAGCCAATCCATTTCAGCGTAAACATCTTTTTTTCTATGACAAAGGATATGTTTTTAAGATTATAGCAGAAGGTCTTTGGGGATGGACTTGCTCCCTTCAGATTTTTAACGCCATTCTCCGTTCGGCCTTCTCGGCTGCTGCGTAACTCACTTCGTTCAAACATACTCGCAGGTCGACAGAGTTGCGGCTTGCCGCAAATCTGTGGGGTTCCAAGGGGATATTCCCCCTTGGTCGCAGGTAAGGTTTATACCTTACCGAGAAGGGGAGGCAGGGAGCCTCGTGGAATGAGGCGACCGTTGGAAGGGGGAAAGCGAAGCTGTTCCCCCTCCAAGTTTCGTCGACTTCCCTCAAAGACAGAACTACGAAGGCTAAATCTTCAATGGTCGCTTCGTCCATCCCTAAAGACCTTCATATTCACGGAAAAAAGATGCTTGTCATTTCAGTTGGCGCTCAGGAAAAAGGCGAAAAGAAAAGCCTTTCTTCTCCAATTTTGTCGATGAGAATTTTTGGCAAGATTGGATTTGTCTTCTTTTGACAACAAAGAAGAAAGGGACTATTTTAATCTTGATGAAAGAAACCCTTCTCTACGAGAAACTCTCAAACGACAAAACCCAATGCCATATTTGTCAAAGAAGATGTCTGATCAAAGAAAACCAAAGGGGTTACTGCCTGACAAGAATAAATAGCCATGGGAAACTCTATAGCCTTATCTACGGTCGCATCTCCTGTTTGATGATTTCTCCCATCGAAAAGAAGCCTGTCTATCATTTCTTTCCGAATTCGATGTGGCTATCTCTGGGAAGTCTGGGATGCAATTTCCGTTGCCCAGGATGTCAGAATTGGGATATCGCTCATTCTAAAGTAGAGGAAGACTTAAAAAATGTCCGATTTATCCCCCCAGATGAACTGATTCAGACCGCCAAGAAAAACCACTGTTTAGGGATCTCCTGGACCTACAATGAGCCGACTCTCTGGTTTGAGTACACTTTGGAGGGGGCAAAATTAGCCAAAAAAAATGGCCTCTACACCAATTATGTGACCAACGGTTTCATGACCATTGAGGCCTTGGATCTTATCGGTCCTTATTTAGATGTCTACAGGGTCGATTTAAAAGGTTTTTCTAAAGAGTCTTATCAAGAAATCGCTCATATTGAAGATCTTTCAGGTATTTTAGAGGTAATCAAGCGGGCTAAGAAAAAATGGAAAATGCATGTCGAAATCATCACCAATCTGATCCCTGGTTATAATGATCGGCAGGAAGACCTCAGCAGAATGGCTTCTTGGATCCGTCAAGAGTTAGGCAAGGAGACTCCCTGGCATGTAACCCGATTTTTCCCTCATCTCAGACTCTCACATGTTTCTCCCACTCCCCTAAGAGCCTTAGATAAAATCAGAAAAATAGGGTATGAGGCAGGACTCGATTATGTCTATTCAGGAAATGTTTGGGGAAGCGAGGGGGAGAACACATATTGCCCTCGCTGTGGAGAAGTTCTGATCATCAGAGATGGATTGACGCTTCAGAAATTTCAATTGATAAAAGGAAAATGCCCCGCCTGCCATAAATTGATCGCTGGAAAGTTCTATTGATTTTATTCTTTTTTTGCTTTCTTCGCTTTTGCCTTTTTTCTCCTATCTCTCACATTGGTCAAAACTGAGGCCAATAAGGCCAGAGCCAAAAAGAGCACGGCAATAATATCTATCACTTTCTGATTTATATCTAATCCTGTAAGAGTATCTGCTAAAAATTTCGTATAAGAATCGGGCATATTGAAATAGCCCAGTCTATACCTCACTTGCCAATGCCATTCCGTACTGGGACAAAAGCCAAAGCCGTACCAAATACCCAAGAAAAACCACGAAAAGGCTGTTAATAAAATAACAATAAGATTTGTTAATCTCGTCTTCCTCCATACCCATCCAAAAAGAATAAAAATCATGAGTGCGGAATGAAAGAATAAAAAGAATTTATCTAAAAAATAGTACATATTAATTGCTTTCCCGCAGGGAAGCTTATACCAAAAGAAAAAAAAGAGTCAACTGCATGAATTCATTGATACTACAGGGCAGAGAAATCTTCAAATTGACGTTATTATAGGGAATAATACGTTCGTGGGTCGATTTTTGTTAAGTTTTTTGCGATTTAAGATAAATATTTTTATCAATATTCAGAATAGGAACGAATAGACGAATCCCCTAATCCATTTTTTTGAATTGTTGGATTACTGATTTAGAAGACTATTGAAGTGAACGATCCAAACGCGAGGGCTGAGCCCTAAAATTTATTTAAAACGAAGAATCTATTCCCTTCTTGGTCTTGCTATGTCGACTTTTATATTTCTTCCTTCTACTTCACTACCATTAAGCTCTTTGATGGCTTTCTCGCCATCTTCTTGCTCTGTCATCTCTACAAATCCGAATCCTTTCGACCTTCCTGTTATTTTATCCTTGATAATATTCACAGATGTCACTTCACCGTACTGTTCGAATAGCTCTTTCAACGAGTCCTCTCTCATTCTGAAGGCTAAATTGCCGACATAAATCTGAAAAGCCATGATGCACCTCAAAAAATGAGTCTCTCCATGAAACGATGCACCCCTTTTTGTTTTGAACTCAAAGAAGTGAACGCCAGGAAATTAAGATTATTAGATATTTCAAAGAAAAACGCAAGAACTTTTTTTGATGAATAAGCACCTTTATTTCCGGGAATGCAGGATGTGTTTTTCAGATTTTGGCAGAGGATCTTTGGGGATGGACTTGCTCCCTTCAGATTTTTAACGCCATTCCCTCTTCGCTCTTCTCGGCGCCTGCGTAACTCGCTACGCTCAAACATACTCGGCGCCCAGCTTCGCTGGATTCCCTCGAAGAGCGATTCGGGAAGGCTAAATCTTCAATGGTCGCTTCATCCATCCCCAAAGACCTCTTCATTCACGAAAAAAAAGATGTTTCTTTAAATGATTTTTTCGATGTCTGTTTATCCCCCACTACCTAAGCCCTCAAAATATAAATCTTTATGTCTACGACTTAATATTTATCTTTCCTTATCTCTTTATATTTCTCTCGCAGTTTATACTTGCATATTTTTGCTGATCCGGTTTTAGGCAGTTCCGAGGTAAAGATGATTTTTTTAGGAGCTTTGAAGTGAGCCATATTATCCTTGCAAAATCTGATCACGTCTTCTTCACAGAGGTCTTTATCCTCTTTTGCAACAACCACTGCTGCGATTTTTTCTCCCCATACAGGATCAGGCAGACCTATGATCGCTGCCTCCAGGATGAAAGGATGAGAATATAATAGATTCTCAACCTCGATGGAGTAGACTTTTTCACCACCGGTGATGATCACATCGTCCATTCTATCCACAATGGTCATATATCCTTGAGGGTTGATAACAGCCAAATCCCTGGTGTGCAGCCAGCCATTAATAATACGCTTGGATGATTCTTCTGGCAACCGCCAATAACCAGGCGTTATGGTCTCACCCTTAACAACAATTTCTCCCACTGTTTCCTCATCGGGAATGACTTCAGTCCCATCCTCTTTCAGAACTTTGAGATCTACATTATAAAAAGGCCTCCCTGTTGTGACCATGTATTTCAACTTCTCCTCAAAAGGAAGATATTTCATTTCCTCTTTCAATATCGACATCGTTAAAAAAGGACTTGTCTCTGTTAAGCCATAAGTTTGAATATAGTCACAATTAAATATTTCAATAATTTTCCTTACCACTTCAGGAGCGATGGGGGCTCCTCCACTCATTATCAATCTCAGTGAGGAAAAATCATAGCTTCTTACCTCTGGAAAGTTCACCAAAATATTGAGCATCGTGGGAATGAAATTGCTCAAGCTGACTCTGTGTTCTTCAATGGCCCTTAACACCTGTTTCGGCTCAAAGCCAGGAACCATCACATGGGTGGCAGCCACTTTTGTCATAGACCATACAGCCCAAGCATCAGCCAGATGAAACATAGGCGAGACATGAAGCCAATTGTCTTTGGACGATAATCCCAACTCCACGATTGTCCCTTCTGCGTGAACATAGTTGTTTTTATGGGTCAGGATCACACCTTTCGGCTTCCCTGTCGTGCCGCTCGTGTAGTATATCTGAGCGATATCAGAATCTTTGATGCTCGGGAAAAATTCTCCTTTTTCCTCGGGACTAGCTTCTTTCAGCAATTCTTCATAATCTATGTGTTCCTCAATTATCCATTCGGTCTCAACACTTTCTGTCAAAATGATATGCTTCACGAGAGGAATTTCCTTTTTCTTCTCTATAATTGATGATATTAGATCCAGCTGTCCGATAAGAACCTTGGCTTGGGAATTATCCAGTATATAAATAAAATCTTTAGTAGCTAATCTGTAATTCAGAGGAACAAGAACCGCCCCAATCTTGGCCGTGGCAAAATAAGTCTCGATGAAACGGTGACAGTTGCAATGGATGATGGCGACCTTATCGTCTTGACGAATCCCAATAGATTTCAAGCCCAGAGCAAGCTTATCCACTCGTTGCTTGAATTGAGCATAGGTAAAACGCTCAACACCACATATCGCTGCAAGCTTCTCAGGATGGGACTCTTCTGTAACAGTAAGGATATTGTATAAGCCCTTTGTATTCATAGGAGTACAGGTTGGTATTTTACTATTATGATCGGTGCCTTGACTCAATCAAGACTTTCGGGCGAATAGAAACTCAACTGGGCCGCTTGAAAAGCAACCTTTAACCAAGCTCGACTGGCGATAAAGAGTTGATAGACGATAAAAGTGATCAAGATTGTCAAAAGGGAATAGTCGGGAATAACCAGTCTCAACAACCAATAAATTCCGATCAAAATTATACCCGTCAATACTAGCAAATAGTATATACATAAAGCCTTTCCGAAATTACTAAAGACAAATCCGATCGTTTGAAAAAGAGAACGAAAAACATA
>JABAOH010023600.1_pt1 | contig 14250 bp, 6 predicted proteins | sample 7062181 | NCBI WGS metagenome assembly JABAOH01 (sample SAMN14538630, study PRJNA623070) | marine sediment metagenome | biome: marine biome [ENVO:00000428]; feature: marine pelagic biome [ENVO:01000023]; material: deep marine sediment [ENVO:00002113]; isolation source: pool of 5 deep marine... | reverse complement strand
TCAAGGTCATTGTAAGATTCAAAATCGTCCACGATAAGGAAGTTGGCCGTCGTAAAGCTCCATACAGAGCCTGTCCACGGACTGTCGGGATTGGTGTTATTGGCCTCGTCAATACGCCAATAGTAGGTGGTATTCCAAAGAAGTTTTCCGGGGTCAAAGCTCTCAGCACCGAGGTCTCCGGTGCCTTTATACTCCGGTGAACCGGCATCGGCATTGCGTACGGCCTCTTTATCTGCGCCGAAGTATATCTGATGCGAAGCAGAATAGACTCCCGGTGTCCAGGTGAGAATCGGTGTCTGCTTTACATCCACAGCTCCATTAGCCGGGTCCGGACTCCCGACGGCGCCCTCAGTAGTAAAGCTCCAGACGTCGCCCTTGTGCGTCTCGAGAATATCAAACTCATCGACCCGCCAGTAGTAGGTCTTGGCCAATTTAAGTGGTCCGGGAGAATAGGATGTAAATCCCATAGGTGCAGCTCCAGTGGCATTGTTCACCTCGTCAAAATTATCGCCGAAGTACATATAGTGTAGTTTTGAGCCAAAGCCAATCTCCCAGCTAAGCAGTACATTCGGGTCCACAAGCTCTTCACCATCAGCGGGGTCTGGGCCGTAGGCCTTCTTTGGGGGAACCATAAAGCTCCAGATATTACCTTTCCACGGGCTGTCCGGGTGCGCATCATTGACCTCGTCAACCCGCCAGTAGTAGGTCGTCCCTATAGTAAGACCATCCGGATAAGGAAAACCGGGAAAGCCCACAACATAATACGTAGAGTGCTGGTTGCCCCGGAATGCGGTTTCGGCATCGTTAACCACATCTTCTAAATTATCAGCGAAGTACACATTATGTGAGACTGCATAAGCACCCGGGTCCCAGCTCATGCTTACCCATGTGTCCTCAAGAACGTCGCTATCAAGGGGATTGGGATTAGCGGCGATGAAATTGGTCGGTCCGGTCACAGGCGAAATGTACTGGGCAGAGATGACTTCAGGGCCTTCTCCAATTCCCGGGCCTCCCCATGCGACAGCAACGCCGTCGCCCCCGGTGCCTTCCTTAAACAGCACATCGACATAGTACTTTTGACCGGCTTCGAGCGTAACGGGGTCTGACTTCTGGTCGTCAGGAAATTTGCCCCATTCACGGTCTCCTGTCCACTCGGTGCCGGGCACCTCGCATGTCATAACCACATTGGATGAGTCGTAATTTGTGCTCAGCCAAAATTGGCTGCCGTTGTCGCCGGTAATCCAGAAGGTGTAATCACCGGTTTCCGGCGGGTAGATGTAACCTTGAAGCCTCGCTCCATATTCTTCCATGTCACCCTCCCAAAGATGTGCCGGTTTGTTTCCTTGCGGCAACTCCACAGAATCCAGCATTGCGCTGCCGGTCGGATTGTCTGGAAAGTTTGGATTGTTGATGAGGTCAGTAACCGCATTGCCGCCCCCTATCTCGAACCACCACTCGATCAGAAACTCACCGGTTGGTTGGCCGCTTGTGCTGTTAATTAGGCCGAGTACTAAAACGATAGAAACCAGATAAATCAATTTCCTGTACATAATAGTCCTCCTTAAAAAATAGGTTAAAAACAACCTTGCTTTGGCCACACACCAAAACACTCATTGTTTTCAACAAACAAAAAAATTACAAATTGTTCACATCTGTTCAGGACAATTTTTTTTGACTTGACTCTACCTCCTTCCTTCCCGTCGTGGCCCGGCCACGCCGAGACAAGCAAAATCCCAATATGAGCCATTAATTAAAACGTTAAATTTTTTAGCTCAAAGAGTGTAAAGTTCCAATTACAACTCTGTACCTGAGAGATTTTATAGTCTTCCCACCAAGCTAATTCAGGAAAAAATTATAGATACCCGTCTATTCGAGCACAAATTTAGCCTATAGGAAGACCAAAATTCACAGATTTAGCCATATTAACTTATACCAAATTAGCCGCCTTCCCGTCAAGGAAAATCCCTAAATTATGCATTAGCAGACTTTTTTTGACGCTATAAAATCTGTTTCAATGTATGGTTTACTAACAACGCCGGAGTGTAGATTGAAAAGGCAATTATGCTCTGCAAGGTATTCGAAGTATGGTCGATGCCACAGACCAGAATCCTATATTTCTTACTCATCATAAGGATCTTTGAACTTCAGATTGAGCTTGAGTTATATTTGACACTTTGATATGTATAACAGAAGAACACAATTGTTTTCTGTTATATATTAAGGTCATTGTTAGAACGGCTGCACTATGACCACCAAGCATAGTAATAGCAGCAATAATTCATTCCCGAACAAGCTAATGCGCGAGAATCGGCTCAAGGAAGAAGAGAAACAAAAAGACAAACAAGGAGTACCACCAAAGCGAGTCAGGAGATTGCGTCTGTGGCTGTTTCGTGCTATTGCAAGTATTGTTGGTCCAGCTCTGCTTTTATTGTTGCTGGAGATTACCCTGCACATAGTTGGCTACGGCCATCCAGCCACATTGTTTGTCAAAACGGAAAGAAAAGAAATCCTGACCACCAACGAATGGTTTGTCTGGTTTTACCATAAGCGGAGAAGCACGAGACCCCATCCGAGCCTGGTTTCGGCCGTGAAGCCTGAAGACACTATTCGCGTCTTTATCTTAGGAGAATCCGCGGCGATGGGCACTCCCGACCCTTCTTTCGGCTTTGGGAGAATACTTGAGGTCATGCTGCAACAATATTTCCCGAATCATCAAGTTGAGGTGGTTAATGCAGCTATGCGGGCAATTAACTCGCACATCATTGTCCCGATATCGCGGGAGTGCGCTGGGTTGAAGCCGGACCTCTTTGTCGTTTACATGGGAAACAACGAGGTAATTGGGCTGTACGGACCCGAAACTTTCTTAGGCAGACATCCGGCTCTCATTTCAGCTCTTCATCGGATCAAGCAGACTCGAGTTTGCCAATTGGTCAGAATCGGGCTTACACGTGGTCTATCAGCCTTCCAACCCAAAGAAGAAACCCAGACGATTGAATTCTTCAGGCGACATAGAATGGCTTTAGATGACCCGAGAAGAAAATCAGTCTATCGCAATTATCGAAATAACCTGGTGCGAATCTGTGACAACGGACTTCGGTCAGGGGCAGGCATTCTTATTTTAACAGTCCCTGTCAATCTGCGGGATTGTCCTCCTCTCGCGTCGCTGCATCGAAACGATTTGACAAGTCAAGACCTTCATCAGTGGGAATCCTTTTACCGGGATGGAATTGAGCATGAGAGCAAGCAGAACCATGGGGAAGCTATAGCGTGTTATCTCAAATCGTCAGCCATCGACAGTCATTACGCTGAACTGCATTTTCGCCTGGGAAGATGCTATTTAGCAACCGGTAAAACAAAAACTGCAAGAGACCATTTTTCCCTTGCGAAGAACTGGGATGCATTACAGTTCCGAGCAGACTCACGACTTAATGAAATAGTACGGAGAGTGGCCGAAAAGTATAACAGTAAGAAGGTCTATCTCGTCGATGCCGAAAGTGCACTCGCGGTCAATGACCGATGTCGGGATGGTATTCCGGGCAGCGAATTATTTTACGACCATGTGCATCTTAGGTTCGATGGAGACTACGAATTGGCAAAGGCCATACTTCCAACGGCGATTCGCGTTCTCCAACAAGACCGAGGCTTTGTACCTTCGGGAAAAGCCGTTATCCCGTCGCGCGATGAATGCGCAAAACGATTGGCTTTCACCGCCTGGGATAAGGTTAATACTGCCGCCGCCATGGTAAAAATGACCACCGGAGCTCCCTTCACGGACCAACTCGAACATTCCCTTCGCCAATCCCGTGCCGAACAGGAAATTTCAGAGGTCATGAGCAGAGTTGACGAGAAATTTGTCAGCGAGGTTCTTCAGACCTATCACGATGCTATCCGGACTAATCCCGACGACTGGCATCTCCACTACAACCTGGGTACTTTCTTTTTCCAACTGGAACGATTCCCTGAAGCGGCGGAACACATAGAATATGTTGTGAACACTTTTCCCCGTGTCAGTCCCTACCGAGTTCTCCTTGGTTATGCTCTGGCGCAAGCAGGCTACGTGGAGCAGGCAATAGGTCATTTTCGTCAGGCCTTGGAGCGTGATGCAGGATACGAGCCTGCCAAGGAAGCGTTAGACTGGGCTCTTCAGCAAAGAAAAGACCAGTAGTCCCGACACTTCGGCCCCAAAAATTATAATTGATAACGGGAGCTTAAACGTTACAAGAAGCTGTCAGTTGCGCCCTAAGTGAAGGCAATACAAGTGACCACTACCGTCTCTGGCCTATAACAACGGGGCCCATACCAAGTTGGTATAGGCCCCGAATTGATGCAAATGTACTCTATCAATCCCGTTAGATATGAAAAATACGACGTTATCTAACGGGGTCAATCCCGTAATTCTAACTGCCAATTAAATCACGCGGCTTAGGGAGCTGGTGGATACAACCGAATATCATCGAAGTACATTTTACCTGAACCGCCGGCCTGTGGATTGCTTTTGTTGCCGAGACCAAGGGTAATGCTATTGACATTGGTAAGGCTCACACCTTGGTCGGCAAATGCCTGCAGGTCGATATTCCACCGAGTCCACTCATCTATCTGGGCTGCATCAGGACTATCATTAGTAACGATCGCACTGCCGTTGAGGGCAACATACAAATCCTCAGCAGCGTTATCCGATTCGCCTCTGAACCAAATCGTTAATGTGCTAACACCATTCTCTGTCCAGTCAATCGGATAAGTCAATGTCAGAGTCGCCTCAGAGTACCCAACACTGTTGTCGTAGAATAATGGCATCGACTGGTTGCCTCCGTGAACGATAGTTTGCTCGGCAAACGGAGGAACTTCATAACCAACTAAAGAACCGTTTGTCGGGTCGTCGTATCCGTCTATCCAGGCATTAAATATCCTGTTGCTGTCGGGGTCGGCGGGGTCAAGGTCATTGTAGCTCTCGAAGTCGTCCACGATAAGGAAGTTGGCTGTAGTAAAGCTCCAGACAGGGCCAACCCAGGGACTGTCAGCGTTGGCATTATTGACCTCGTCAATACGCCAATAGTAGGTGGCATTCCACTCAAGTTTTCCGGGGTCATAGCTCTCAGCACCAAGGTCCCTGGTTCCTTGATACTCCGGCGAGCTGGTATCTGCATTGCGTACGACCTCTTTATCTGTACCGAAGTACACCTCATGCGAAGCGGCCTGGACTCCCGGCGACCAGGTAAGAATCTGTGTCTGCTTTACATCCACAGCGCCATTAGCCGGGGCCAAGCTTACAACAGCGCCCTCAGTAGTAAAGCTCCAGACGTGGCCTTTATGCGTTTCGACAACATCAAACTCATCGACCCGCCAGTAGTAAATCTTACCCAATTTAAGTGTGCCGGGAGTATAGCTTGCAACTCCCTGAGGGAGACCTCCGGTGGCGTTGTTTACCTCGTCAAAATTGTCGCCAAAGTACACGGTGTGTAATTTTGAACCGAAACCTCCCGTCCAGGTCAAAGTTACATCCGGGTCAACCAACTCGGCAGCGTCATCCGGGTCCGGGTAGTAGGCGGTCTTGGGCGGAATACTAAAGCTCCAGACCTCGCCCTTCCAGGGACTATTCGGTTCGGCGTCATTGACCTCATCAATCCGCCAGTAATACGTTGTACCGGGAACAAGGCCATCCGGATAAGGGAATCCGGGAAAGCCGGCAACAATAAACGTTTCGGCCTGGTTGCCCCGGAATGTGCTCTCGGCGCCGGCGTCCACATCGTCAAAAATGTCGCCTATATACACATCGTGTGTAACCGCAAAACCACCCGGTGACCAGCTAAGGTTTACCCACGTATCGGGATGCAGCTCACCATCTTTCGGGAGGGGGCCCCAGGCATACGGCCATACCTCGCCTATCATAGCACTCTTGATTTCATCCTGAGACAATGCTTCGTCCCATATTTTGATTTCGTCGATTCTGCCTAAGAGATCGCGACCAGCATATGTCCCTATGGTTAAAGAGCCTCCGAGCCTGTGTTCAAGTCCGGTTGTGACGCTTAGCTCTCCATCGACTTCCCCATCCAGATAGAGGATGAGCATTTGGGTATCAACGTCGTAAGTCATTGCGGTGTGGTACCAGGTATCAGGCTCCACGACAGTGCTGCCGCCCACCACTGACCAGCCACCGGCGCTGGTGACGATACCATGGATCATCTGATTGGCGTTCCACTCGTGAAGCGAGAAGGCGTAATCATCACCTCTGGAGAGGTAATCCTGTCGTTCCATAACGGCAGAATCAACCTCGTTGAAATAAACCCAGGTCGCCAAAGTGATAGACTCCGGATTTATGTCGGCCACACCAGGTACATCGACAAAGTCACCGCCGTCCATCTCAAGGGCACCGCCTACCTTCCCGGCCACCCACTTGGGGTCACCATTAAGTGTGCCGTCGTTACCGCTGCCACTTGAGTCAATAGCAGTGGTTCCGGAGCCCTCATCAAGCCTCCACCAGCCGACAAGGTCTGCCCGAGCTCCGATGGTTAGGACAAAGCTCAGCACTAACACAAAAGAAACCAAATAAATCAATTTTTTAGACATAATAATCCTCCTTCAAAGGGTCAACAATATAACGATTTTTCCTTCACAGAATACATCCATAACCTACGCTCCATAACTTCGGCGACGGAGCGCCTCCTCAACCTGATTGCGTATCCACCTTTAGGCGGTTAGGCGGACTCGCAATTTCAGTCTTGTAAAACCTGTTATCAACCAAGCCCCCATATCTTGCTTCTCAAGAAGCAATGGGGGACCAGCTAAATCCTGACTTATGGTTCCAGCGGTGGAGGATACAACCTAATATCATCAATGTACATCATACCTGAACCACCAGCCAATGGATTGCTCTTATTGCCAAGACCAAGGGATATCGTATTGACATTAGTTAGGTTCACACCTTGGTCGGCAAATCCGCCTGGGGCGGACAGGTCGATAGTCCATTCGGTCCACTCTTCTATCTGAGCTGCACTTGGATTATCGTGGTTAACCACCGCGCTGCCATTGAGAGCGACATACAACGTCTCAGCAGCGTTATCCGAAATACCTCTGAACCAAATCGTTAATGTGCTGACACCACTCTCGGTCCAGTCACGCGGATAAGTCAGCGTGTGAGTCGCCTCAGAGTAACCAACGCTATTGTCGTAGAAGAGCGGCATCGATTGGTTGCCTCCGTGAACGATAGTTTGCTCTGCATAAGGAGGAAGATCATTACCAACGAGAGCTCCATTTGTCGGGATTTCATAACCGTCCAGCCACGCTTCAAATATCCTATTGCTCTGGGGGTCAGGGGGGTCAATGTCGTTGTAGGACTCAAAATCATCCACGACAAGGAAGTTGGCCGTCGTAAAGCTCCAGACACCACCTGTCCAAGGACTGTCGGGATTGGCGTCATTGACCTCGTCAACTCGCCAATAATAAGTGGTATTCCACGGGAGTTTTTCGGATTCAAAGCTCTCGTCACCAAGCGCCTTTGTGCCTTTATACTCTGGCGAAGCTGTGGTGGCATTTTTCACGGCTTCTTCATCCGTGCCGAAGTACACCTCGTGTGAAACGGCGTAATCCCCTGCTTTCCACATGAGTACAGGTGTGTGCTGTACACCCGTAGCGCCATTACGTGGATTCGGGCTTCCGGCTTTTATAGGCAGCGAAAATGCAGCCTGCGGAATGAGCTGCTTTGGAGTGGATGGGCTTTCCCAGCGCAACTCTGCCACTGCACGACCGACGTTCTCAAAATACTCCATTACAATGCTGTAAGTATTCCCAACGACAAGGTCAATCGTTCCACTGTGCTCGATTGGGTATATTGGAACCGATTCCCAGGAATCAACAAGCTGTCTACCGTCTACCCACAGTCGTACACCATCATTGGTCCTGGGGTAGAAGGTGTAGGTCTCAGTATATCCAGCCTCTACTTCACCAGTCCATCTGGCTGAGAAGTCATCATCGCCGAGGGCTGGATCCGGCCCGCCGGGGTCGCCCCAATTAAAGTTAATTTGAGGGTCTGTACGGGTCAGAATCAAATTCCTCAATTCCGCACCTTCATAGTAATCTGCTCGCAGACCTCCACCAGCTTTTGCAGTCTTAAAACTCCAGACATTACCTATATGTGTAACTAAGCCGTCATCCTCATCGACCCGCCAATAATAAGTCTTCTCTCGCTCAAGGGCACCGGGAGTATAGGTTGCAACTCCTATTTGAGTTCCTTCGGTAGCACTGCTCACACTATCAAAATCATCACCGAAGTACACGGTGTGTATTTTCGCACCATGACCTGGTGTCCAGCTAAGAGTTACATACGGGTCCACAAATTTGCCATCGTTAACCGGGTTGGGGTCATAGGCCGATCTGGCGGGAACTAAAAAACTCCACACATCACCTGTATATTTCGTACCATCGGCACTAACTTCATCGACCCTCCAGTAATAGGTCGTGCCTGGAACAAGACCCTCCGGATAGGGAAAACCGGGAAAGCCAAGAACATATTCCATTGAAGTCTGGTTGCCCTGGAACGTGTCGCCGGTGCCGGCATCCACATCAGTAAAACTTTCACCGAAGTAGACATCGTGCGAGACAGCAGAGGTTGCCCCCAGCCAGCTAAGAGTTGCCCATGTATCCCCATGGATGGCACCGTCAGCCGGGTTGGGATTAGCTGCCTTGTTACTCGCCTCGAGTGCAGCAACTCCCCACACACTTGGATCTTGCCAGCCATTTCCATCCGTTGAATACCAGGAAATCTGCGAGTCTCGACCACTACCGTCGTCATCATCGTTAATCCATACATCGAAGCCAATCTCTTGGCCCGGCGTTGGCGCCTGGCCCATGATGCTCATCCATGGCAGCTTGACTTCCAACATATAGCCGTCATCGGTTGTCTTGACGGCGTATTCGATGCCCACTATGCTTGGAGCTCCATGGGCGTATGCACTGGGTTCTTCATAGACTTCGTTACCCCACCAAAAGGTATACTGGTGGTCATCTGCTCCCATCGAAGAAGCCTTGCTGTTATCGCCATCGACATAGATTTCGACACTGTCATCGTTCCATTTATTGCCGCCCCCCCCCGAGTCATTCGTCAGAGACTCATCTGTCACCTGGACCAGCACATAGAGAGCTTCCCAGTTCCAGAGCGCCCGCCAGGCGCCGGAGCAATCCGTAGGTGAACTGGGTGGGTTATCTGCGGTAGTGTTCTCCATCGTCTGTTCTGTCGAAAAAGACCATACCTCATCGATTCTACCATCGAGCACCGGCATGGCCCCCGGGCTGGGAATGACCACGTCTTGAGCCGAGACCCTGCTAACCAAACTCAGCACAAAAACAAGAGAAAATACACAAATCAATTTTTTAGACATAATAGTCCTCCTTCAGAAAAAAGTTAAAATAACCGTGCTCTGGCTACACACCAAAACATTCGTTGTTGTTCAACATTTGAACTGCTAATTGAAGTGTTAAATATCTACACTGCGAAGCACCTGTACTCGCGTTACTCCCTTTGCTGTCTGCGACACCTGTGCCTGCGCAACCACAGGTGCAGGCAGCAGACAAGGGGGTGCGAGCACAAAGTTTCTACTACAACTTCGTGCCTCACATAATACCTCCTCCTTTCTCGAAAGACTAACAAACACTCCACACGTCAGAGCATCATAATCCATAGATACCTACCTGCACTCGTACACGGTTCACTAATTCTATTTATACCAAAGTAACGACTTTGACGTCAAGGAAAATCTTATGAATTATTGCTTTTTTAACCCTATCAAATAAAATCGTCAATCTCCGTTGGCCGTGCGCCTCGGCGACTGCAAAATAGTCACTAAAAAAGGGGCCTATACCGAATCACTCAGTACAGGCCCCGAATTGACACGAATCTGCTATATCAACCCCGTTAGATATGAAAAATACCACTTTATCTAACGGGGTCAATCCCGTAATTCTAACTGCCAACTAAATCACACGGCTTAAGGCGCCGGGGGATACAGACGAATATCATCAAAGTACATCATACCTGAACCACCAGCCAACGGATTGTTCTTGTCACCAAGACCAAGAGAAATCGTATTGACATCGGCAAGGTTCACGCTCTGGTCCGCAAATGCCTGCAGGTCGATATTCCATTCTGTCCAGGTAGTTATCTGTGCTGCATCAGGATTATCATTCGTGACAATCGCATTGCCGTTGAGAGCAACATACAAAGCCTCAGCAGCGTTGTCCGATTCGCCTCTGAACCAAATCGTTAATGTGGTCACACCATTCTCGGTCCAGTCACGCGGGTAAGTCAACGTTAAAGCTGCCTCAGAGTACCCAACACTGTTGTCGTAGTAAAGTGGCAGCGACTGGTTGCCTCCGTGAACGATAGTTTGCTCGGCAAAGGGAGCAGTGTCATAACCAACGAGAGAGCCGTTTGCCGGGTCGTCATATCCGTCCAGCCACGCGTTAAATATCCTGTTGCTCTCGGGGTCGGCGGGATCAAGGTCATTGTAGGCCTCAAAATCGTCCACGACAAGGAAGTTGGCAGTCGTAAAGCTCCAGAGGATGCCCGGCCAGGGACTGTCGGGATTAGTGTCATTAACCTCGTCAACCCGCCAGTAGTAAGTAGTATCCCACAGGAGCATTCCGGGATCATAGCTCTCATCGCCGAGGTCCCTGGCGCCTTTATACTCCGGTGAGCCGGTATCGGCATTTTTTACGGAATCTTTATCTGTTCCGAAATATACCTCATGCGAAGAAGCAAAGACACTCGGCGCCCAGGTAATAATCTGTGTCTGCTTTACATCCACAGCGCCATTAGCCGGGTCGGGGTTCCCGACTGCGCCCTCAGTAGTAAAGCTCCAGACATCACCTTTATGCGTTTTGACAATATCAAACTCATCAACACGCCAGTAGTAAGTCTTGGCAAGTTCAAGCGGGCCGGGGTCATAGGTTGCAGATCCCAGCGGGAGTGCTCCAGTGGCATTTTTGACATCGTCAAAATTGTCACCGAAATACACATAGTGCAATTTCACGCCGAAACCCCCCGTCCAGCTAAGCTTTTCATCCAGGCCTACCAACTCGGCACCATCAGCCGGATCGGGAAAGTATGCAGTCTTGGGAGGAATACTAAAGCTCCAGACAGCGCCTTTATGGATTGTAGAGTCCGGCGGGGCATTAACTTCGTCGACCCGCCAGTAGTAAGTTGTGCCCGGCACAAGGCCGTCCGGATAGGGAAATCCGGGAAAGCCGACAATAAAATCCGTTCCGGCCTGATTACCCTGGAATGTACCTTCGGCTCCAGTATTTACATCGTCGAAATTTTCGCCCAGATACACATCGTGCGAGACCGCAAAACCTCCCGGCTTCCAGGAAATGTTCAACCAGGTATCCTCATACAATGCACCATCAGCAGGAGTGGGGCTAAAAGCGTAAGGCCAGACCTTACCCACAAAAGCACCCAACTCGGTTTCTGTCAGTGCATCATTGAAAATCCAAATCTCGTCAACTGCTCCGCCAAAGAAGTCTCTATCGCTGCCAGAACCATCGTCATCATGAAATACTACGTTCTGATTTGTCGCACCTATTCCAACGTTATCTCCGTGGCCGTTAATTTGAGCGCCGGGAGCTCTACCTATTAGGTTTCCATCCATCCACATTTCAAACTTGTCTTCTTCCTGTCCTGCAGCGCCATCTCTGATTACTAAAGCAACTGCAACCCATTGGTTGGAACTGATAGGAGCAGAGATCCATGAACCTGGATTCCATTGAGGTGTATAATCTGATCGGTTCCATCCTCCTACGTAAACTTCACCCTCAAAAACGTATATGACGAGTCCGCGCGTTCTTCCGCCTTCTTCGTATACAGTCTGTTTGCCCTCTTTAGTGACATCATCGCATTTGAATAAAGCGATGACAGTCCGGTTGGTCCAGGGTCCACCTGAGTTGATATTGGGTGAATCTGGAATACGGATGACATCATCGACTCCATCGAACTGTAACGCTTTACCTTTGAGGCCATCAACCACTTGTGGATTTCCCTCTATAGTACCTGTGTTATTATTTGCCGAATCATCTTGTAGTTCACTGCCACTGACATCGTCAAAAAGGTATACATGACCTGTCCCAACAGTAGCCGGGTCGATCTGAGCCATGGCATTGCCGGCCAGCACCAGCAGCAAAATAGGAGAAACTAAAAAATTTAGTTTTTTACACATAACCATATCCTCCTTTCGAAATTAATATAATTATGCTATGCTTTGGCCATACACCAAAACACTTGTCGTTCCGATAGTAAAATATTTATATTTGCCCAGGATAATTTTTCCGATATGTAACCACCTCCTTTCTTCAAAAGCCCAATATTGGTTACTCTGGAATGTTAAAATCCACAAATTGAACCTATTTAAATATATACCAGATTGACCACTTTCCCGTCAAGGAAAATCTCTGGATTATGAGCTGGGAAATACCAGTCATACGATACTTACGGAACACTGCATGCAAGTTGGGAAGGTGGATGACCGGTCAACACCTTCTGGACCAGCCCCAATAAGCAATCAGAGTAGCACTGAGCCGAAAAGAGGTTTTACGCTCATAGAATCGCTGAACTTATCGCTACCCTACCTTCAGATACCCTACGGCTTGATTTTGGCTATTGTAGAACGCTAAAACACCTCTCACAGCCGTCCTACAGAAAATCCTGGGCCGGTCTAACTTACGGCCTCGATATTGCTCTAAGAAAATGGGGCCTATACCGAATTGGTATAAGCCCCGAAATTATGCAAATCTGCTATATTAACGATATCCCCATATCTTGCTTCGCCTGCCCCCGTATCTTTCGACACGAGTCGGAGCGGCGGGCAAGAAGCAATGGGGGGCCACATAAAGACCGGCTTACGGTGCCTGCTCTGCCAGCCGATACAGACGAATATCATCAAAGTACATTTTACCTGAACCACCAGCCTGTGGGTTGTTCTTATTGCCAAGACCAAGGCCGATGGTATCGACATTAGTTAGGTTCACGCCCTGGTCCGCAAAGGCCTGCAGGTCGATAGTCCATTCCGTCCAATTAGCTATCTGTGCTGCATCAGGATTATCATGGGTGACCACAGCGCTGCCATTGAGAACCACATACATCGGCTCCGCATCGTTACTGGTTATGCCGATGTCCTGATTGGCCCACTGCTGACCAACAGTCGTATCGGGAAAGCTAACGTTGGAGAACTTTGCTTCGCACGCTACACCGGAGTTATGACTGGTCAGCGCCAAGCCTATGTACATAGGCGTATTCATTGTAACCGTCTGTGAACCCAATTGCGTCCAAGTGCTGCCGTCCGCTGAATAGGAGGCTCTTATAAAGCCAGCTATAGTACGCTCCAATTTCACCCACTGAGGCGCTGTGATCCCGGCTTCGGTAGTATCGCTGCTGCTGGCACCTGCCGGGGTGCGACGCTGGAAAGAAACTCCCTGAGTGGGCGTGACGACCATCATCGCGTGACTTGAATCCGCATCAAGAGTATCGCGAATCATAACGCCGGCTTTGGCCCATTCGTGTGTGTTCTCCACGCTCTCAACCTTTGCTATAATCGTGCCCGCACCGGAAAGCTCCTTATATGCAAAATGGAACTGGTCTGAGGTGTCCCAGATATCCACTCCCTCTGCGGTCATCGTGAAAGTGCCGGTTGGTCCTTCCACGAAGCTGCCCATATACGCCGGATAACCTCTGAACCACAGTGACAATACTTTCACACTTTCTCTGGTCCAGTCCTGGGCAGGACTAAATGTGCGTTCTGCCTCTGAGTAATTTGCCGTACCACTATTGTCGTAAAAATATGGCATCGACTGAGCACCGCTGTGAACGATACTTTGCTCGGCAAATGGATAAGTATCATTACCAACGAGAGCTCCGTTTGTCGCGACCTCGTATCCATCTATCCACGTACTGAATATCTCATCGGGTGGATAGTCGTTGTAGTCCTCAAAGTCGTCCACCACGAGGTAGTTGGCAATCTGAAAGCTCCAGACGTTGCCCTTCCAGGGACTATTAGGCTCAGTGTCATTAACCTCATCAACCCGCCAGTAGTAAGTCGTACCCCGAATAAGACCATCCGGATATGCAAATCCGGGAAAACCGATAGTTAAAGAAGTTGTAGCCTGGTTGCCCTGGAATGTCTCGGCGGCGCCGTCGTTCACATCGTCAAAATTATCGCCCAAGTACACATCATGTGAGACCGCAAAATCTCCCGCCCGCCAGCTAAGGTT
>JABAOH010014389.1_pt1 | contig 14252 bp, 14 predicted proteins | sample 7062181 | NCBI WGS metagenome assembly JABAOH01 (sample SAMN14538630, study PRJNA623070) | marine sediment metagenome | biome: marine biome [ENVO:00000428]; feature: marine pelagic biome [ENVO:01000023]; material: deep marine sediment [ENVO:00002113]; isolation source: pool of 5 deep marine... | reverse complement strand
TGCTGGGCCTCTCTGTTTTGCTGCTTTTCTATTTGGACGGCATCGGGCTAATCACGGTCAATTATGAACGGCTGACCGCAGCCGCATCCGGCCTTCTCCGAGCGGCAGCAGAGTTTCTTCCTGTGATTATCGGGTATTTGCCACTGGCCACTAGCTTCACTGCCGGATTGACGTTGGGGTTAATGAAGGGTTGAACGATTACCCGCTGTAGAAAGAGTGTATCCGTCTTATCCAAGATGAGTTAGAAGTCTGGATGAAAAGGACCGCTGAAACTTCCTTTTCACCTTGTCAATTGGCTCGCCTAATACGATTATGTCATCCAATTCGCAGGTCCCGAGACCCTTCGCTTCTGCCAGCTTTAGGTGTTTCACCTTGGCAGGCGGTATGCCCATTACGGCTGCGCCGACAGCATCCACGGCTACCGGGTCTGTTCCCGCAATGACTAAAGCCATCTGCACCGGATTTTTGCTGGTCTCATGACCTTCTCCCGCGACTATCCCATCGACGACGGCGATGCGAGGGCTTACAACGGACGCCAAATCTGCAATGTTTTTGCCTAAGCTTCCTCTATGCATACTTCCTTTTGAGGCCAAGACGCCCATCATGTTCTTCAGACTGAGCGTGACTGTGGCGATCCGGTGGAGCTTAAGTTTGGGAACACTGATTATGGTGCTATCCACGGCGGTTTTGGCGACTTTGACGGTCTTCAATGCTAAAGGATCAGGTGGGCTAACTTCCACGAACTCGTCGTCGTTGAGATCTGCTACCTTCACATTCCATCGCCGGGCAACCTTATCTACACCTGCAACTTCAAAGGCATGATGTGTGTCCGCGAATCCACTGCCTTCCCCAATGATAACATTGCCTTTTCCTCGCGCATGGAGATACTTGACTACTCCCTCTATAACTCGGCTGTCTGTGGTGATTCCCGTTGACGGGTGCTCAGCGTTGATGTAGTTAGGCTTTATGAGGATTTGTGTGACGTCTGATAGAACGGCATCCACGTCTGGCGCAACGAGTTCGAGGGCGTCAACAGTGATCTCAATGGGTTCCGTTCCTCGTACGATGCCGACTCTACTCATTAGGCAACACTTCTATCACAACCCTCATCCGACAATTTAAATCATCAGCAATCTCTGACTGCCTCCAACGAGACTCCTATTCTGCCGCGGTTAAGCGGCGCAAGCTTACTGTTTAAAGACGATTTTGCCCAAGACAAGAAGCATGACGTTGACGATTATCACGGACCCCGTGGTCAGTATCGCTAGTTGGTATGGATGATTTCGAGGGAAAGACACTATTGTTTCTTTTATGTGGTCGGTGATTGATGTTTTTACTGGTCCAAGGCCTTCAGAAACTCTTTCGAGTCCAAGTTCAAGGTGGGGCGGGATTTCATTGAACCTCAGAATCAGATTATCTTGCATCCAAGCATACAGCATTCCATTAATTTGGGCTTTAAGATCTAGTATTATCTCCAAATCTTCCACGGGCTTCACGGTATCGTTCACGACTCCGAAGGGGACGAATGTAGCCGTGAGGATCTCGTCATTGAACTCGTAGAAGATTCCGATATGAAGCTTGCTATTCTGGCAAATAATCAAGCCGGTGCTATCTTTTGTGTTCTTCAGTGAGATTTCGAGGCCCATTCCTCGTACTATTCGTGTAAGCAACGTGAGAGTCTCCCCTTCTTTTTCCGTAGAAGGGCGAATATCGAAACTGAATACGGTTTCGGCTGTGATTTTGGCCTCATCCAACGCCTCTGTGTCGAATCCGGCGAAGAAGGCGACAAATGGAGAAACGAAATAGAATGATGTGATGAAAAGCACCAGCGTGGGGATTTCCACCGCCACAAATATGCTAAGGAAATTAGGGATCGAGAAGGTTAACACAGAGATTGTGTAGGTAATTGGGATGAGAAAAACTCCAAAGTAGATTTCTCTGGATTTGTTCGGTTTGTTTAACAGGACTCCCAGGCCGTATTGTAGAACGAAGAAACTGAGAATGGCTATAGCCCAGATCACGGGGTTATATAGATCTGCAATTATCGCGGTTCTAGGTGGCGTCCATAGGCTGAAGATGAACCCATAGAGTGCTCCGAGTAATACACCTAGCACCGCGAAGAAGCGACTGTGAATTTCTCGTGGCATTCCGTGTTCACAGGCAAAATCATGTGTGGACTCGGAAATAATTTACGAATTGCCACTGTAGATTATAGTTAACTGAGGGCAGAGAATTCGAAGAATCGCTCCCGTTCTGATCGATAAATAATCCTCAAAACAAATAAGTAGTCACACAGAATCTCATAAACCGTTTCATCCGTCAAGAGAGGGTCGAAATGCACGTTGTCTTCATCATCGGAACAGCAGGTTCAGGAAAAACCCTCTTGACCGCCTCCCTCAGCGAATGGTTAAGACTACAGAAACAGAAAGCAACAACAATAAACTTGGACCCGGGAACAATAACCTTGCCATATGCACCCGACATAGACATCCGCGACTACATCAACTTAACCCAAATCATGAAAGAATACAAACTCGGGCCAAATGGCGCCTTGATCTTGGCAGCTGATTTGATTGCGGAAAAAGCAGAACAGCTAGGAAGAGAGGTAGAAAACCTAAATCCCGACATAGTTATCGTGGACACTCCGGGACAAATGGAACTCTTTGCGTTCCGAGCTAGCGGCCCGTACATCGCCAACGAGTTGACCGAGGACCCAAAAGCCATCGTATACCTCTTCGATTCGGTATTCTCCATCAACCCTCTCAACTATGTGTCAAACCTCTTTCTATCCGCAGCAATCCACAACCGCCTCTTCATACCTCAAGTATCCGTCCTGTCAAAGTGCGACCTACTTCCATCTGAAGAACGAAACCGGATTGTTGACTGGTCTGCCAACGCAAACCTCCTAGAAGCGGCCATTGAAGAGCGGCTGCGTGGAACGAAACGGCTTCTAAGCCGAGATATGATGCATGCTATCCATCGGCTTGGACTAAGGTTTCTCTTGGTACCCGTTTCAGCAAAAACCAATGAAGGGTTGATCAACTTGAACGCTACGCTAGAACGCATCCTTGTCGGAGGAGAGAGGTTCACAGTCTAAGGCGAAGACTGGTTTTCGTGAACGACATAACGCATAAATAACTTCCGATTATGCTTTATTCAAGGAAATAGAACGGGCCCGTAGCTCAGCAAGGATAGAATGCTACAGTGTCCACAGCACCGGGCTTTTAAAGGCCAGAAGAAACCCGGGGGTCAGGGGTTCAATTCCCCCCGGGCCCGCCACATTCTTTCGAGTCACAGTTGACGTTTTTCTGTGGTATCTAGATAGAAGCTTTGACAGGTGGTTGAAAAAAGGGACTTTTCAAGACTGCCCTTTGGGAGTTTTCAGCTGTAGCTATGTCTCTCTCTCCTTTGCCTGCGCGGTCTTTACCGTCTTTGCGGCCTTGTCTGCACCCGCAAACGCCGACAGTCCGAGAACCTCCCCCTTCACCATATCCATCGGAATGGCGAAGACGATCGTATTACTCTGGTCATAGCTGATGTCCTCCAAACTCGACAGCGTACGCAGGTACATGGCGCGGTTGCTCATCTTCTTCACTGCATTTTGAAGATTTTCAGCCGCAGTCAACTCACCCTCGCTTTTGATAATGACTGCTCGCTTTTCTCGTTCCGCCTCCGCCTGTCGTGCAATTACGCGTTTCATATCTTCTGGCAATTCGACGTTCTGCAATTTCACGGAGCTTATTTCTACCCCCCACTCTTTTGTCTCTCTTTCAACAATCTGCTCAATTTTGGCCGCAATTTCATCTCGTCGTGCCAGCAACTCATCCAACTCAACGTCTCCCACCACATCTCGCAACGTAGTCTGTGCATACTTCATCACGCTGTTCCAGGCATTCTGAATGTTAACAATGCTATCCTTGGTATTCACAACCTTCGCGAATACAACCGCGTCAACGCTCACACTGATGTTGTCCCCAGTCATAACCTCCTGTCGAGAGACATCCAAAGTGGTAATGCGCTGGTCTTTTCTCAGAAAAGTCTCCGCAAAGGGCCACTTGAAGAAGAAGCCAGGCCCAACAAGTCTCTGAAACTTGCCGAAACGCAAGATGATCGCTTCTTCCCACTCCTTATTGATCGCAACGGTGGCTGGTAAGAAGAGCACAGCAACGAATGCGACGGCTCCGAACAGAGCAGCCACGACATGTGGATATGCGAGGATAGTCAACACCAGAAAGAACAGAAATAACGCGAAGAAGAAAACGAACGGAGCGGGATTACCCGAGTACGTTTCACCCCTTCCCGCTTCACGAGTCTTTGCAGTTCCACTCATTTCCTGAAGTCACCTCCTCCGTGCTACAACTACTTCCTCAAGACGTATTTCTCTCTTTTGTGCACACTAACTCCTCCGCTTTGTAAGGCGGCGGGAGGGGAATTTTAGGGCTTCAGGATTTCGCTTTGGCTGGATTAACCCTTCCCCCTCTCTCCACAATCGTCTCTGAGAGTTGAAGAAGCGCTTTGCCAACTCGCTCCCGAGCGATTATTGCATTCTTAGCCATGGTGGAGAGATGGAACTCTATTCGATGAATCCGCTCCTCTCCTTTGGGATGAGACTTGATGTAGACGTAAGGATTGTCATGCATTGCTCTGGCAATAGAAGGAGCCAGCTCAGACTCCATCACGCCCGTTGCTTCGATGCTCGTTTCAAAGAAAATCGTGTCGCCCGCTGCCTTTTTGAGAATCGGCAGGGCAGACTCGTCGAATATTGCCTTCATCTCGGAAGGAACGCCTGGAAGCGCTATTATCGTCAAGTTGTCTGTTGAGACCACCACTCCGGGGGCGGTTCCAACAGGATTGGGGAGAGGTTCACCACCTTGTGGCAGTTTGGCCATCTTGACACGGGGGGGAGTCAGCTCAACGCGTTTCATCCGGCCTTCCTCTACGTATTTGCGGTACTTCTCTCTGACCATTCTCAGAGCCTCATCATTCTTCTGAAGCCTGCGGCCTAAGCCTTTGGCAAGGCCTTCAAGAGTCACGTCGTCAAAGGTAGGCCCCAGTCCCCCCGAGGTTAGTATGAAGTCAGGGTTTCGTTGAATAGCCTCGAGGATAACGTCTGATATCTCGTTGACGTCGTCACCTACGACTATAATGCGGCGGGCGCTCATACCTAGAGAGGTAACTCGCTTTGCAAGCCAGTGTGCATTGGTGTTCAAGGTCTTACCGATGAGAAGCTCATTACCGACACAGATTATTTCTATTGACGCCGCCAAGTGGCACCACATCTGTCGATGGAAGCTAATGAGTAATGGAGACAGGTCTGATAATAATTGCTTTGTTCGGTTCGTGTTCAGCCGAAAAGGGGGTCTGCTGGGCAGACGCTCCGCTATGTACTGAGCTGCCCTTACTTTTTCTTACCGAGCCACCACTTGAGATACTCTCTTCGCTCTTTTCGTCGCTGATCTTCTTCGGTCTCAAAGCTCGGTCGGAGTTTCTGTCTCAGTTCCATGAGTTCTTGGTGAGATAGAGAAAGCCCGCAGCTCTTACATACATAGCTCTTCGTAACAGGTGTATACTTGAGCTCACCGCCACACTCTGGACAGTACCGCATTTTCTACGCCTTTTCTGAGGTATCTTCGCTGTGCGATATGAATGAGGAGGCATGAGAAATAGCTTTCGGATTTTGGGAGTCACGTTATGAAGTTGGTCAGTCCTGCCTCTTTGGCAAGCTCGATCGTTTTTTTCCTTTCGGCGGCAGTCAATCTCCTCTGTAGCTCCGGAACCTCGTTAGCCCTCCACTCGGGGCGATACTGAAACATTAGGTTCATGCGAACCCAAGTTCCAAGATTCTGAGCGATCCAATTCAATATAATTTCTGTGCAGCACTCCAAATGTTCGGGCAGAACCAAGACGCGGATCAAGAGTTCTCCATGTTTCTTGCCGTAAAGGTGGTTTCTGGTGCAGGCCTCCCAGTAGCCTGGGGCGTCAGAAATCCTTTCAGCGCACTCGTTGGAGCCATACTTAAAGTCTAGGAGATACACGTCCACGAATCCCGCTAGAAGCTTAGCGGTCTCCTCACTGTAGTAGGAATTGGAGTTCCAAACCACGGGGACATTCACGTCAACATACTTGAAGCTTTCAAGCCACTGCTGAAGCCAAGGCGTAGGCTCTCCGCCGACCAGATTCACATTTCGACACCCTCGCTTTCTCAGACGTTTAATCTCCTCCGCCAACTTCTGTGGCGAATAGATCGCACCGCTCTCGTACCACTGTGATATGGACCAGTTTTGGCAGTGGAGACACCGCAAAGTGCACCCGAGAGTGAATATGGTCCCCGAAGGAACGAGCTCTGGCTCCTCGCCCATGTGCTCAAACATAGTTGACACAGCAATCTGGGTTCCACACCTGCAGTATCCAAGTTCTGTCTCAAGCCTGTTGAGACCGCATCTTCGAGTGCAGAAGTGACAACTTCCCAGAATACGGTTCGCGATTTCCATCTTCAAGTCAAGGTACGACTTCGCCGGGACCTCTAATTCTGCCAGACGTCTTTCTCGATTGTCGATTTCCTTCTGGAGGCAGTAAAATTCTGGTGTAAGCCTGTTGTGAGCCTCCCACAGCGTAGCTAGCGGATCTTCTTGATTGAAGTCTGCAACCAACCTCTTGGCGATCAGGAACTTAGCTAGCTTATCATCCACCATGACATCGAAGTATCTCCTCAAACTCGCTCGAGCGCCCTTGTCCTTCAGCACGGTTGTTGCATCTGGTCTCCAAAAGGTCCACATCATTCATTTCTTCACATACAGTCTAACTGGAAACTCGCGTATAAGCAGTCCCCGTCACGCTGCAATATCAGAACGTTTAAATACGCCGCCGTTTTGTTACCATATGGTAACTTACCATTTGGTAAGCTCACCGTTCCTAAGCAGTATTGTATGCACCCTTCAAAAGGAAGAGACAGCAACCGTAAGGATCAATTGACAGGAGTGGCAAACGTGAAGACCTTGATCTATGATGTGGATTACAACAAGTTCATAAGCCTATTAGGTACGGCCCACTTTACCCGACGTAGTCTCCATGAGGCTAACGAAGCGGTTAGAAGACTTCAACCCACTGACCTCGCCATCGAACTAGACTTGAAGCGTTTCAAAATCTTGAACAACGCGTGTTTTGGATGTCCCCAATATGGCTCGTGTACTCTGAAGTGCGAGTTCATTGGAGCAACTGAGGCCCTAGGAAACGTTGACACTAACATATGGCTCATAGACATGTCAGAATACGAGATAAGGCAAAGAATCCAGCGCTTGACTACCCCAACGTGGATCTGCCGCGTAAGCATTCCCTTCGCTCATAGGGAAGATGCGACCAAGCGACTCTGGGAACAGGGCTTCAAAGACGAAGTACTCAACTCACACCAAAAAAGGCTAGAGCGGCTTCGCAGGTATGCGCCCCAAATCTGGCAGGTCTTAATCGATGAACGCAACACCTTAATGGCAGTGAGACTGGCGTGGATAGCAACAGAAAAGCTGGAGGCCGAGAAGCACCCCAACATACTTGCGCTTGTGGGAGCCGCTCACGTGGACGGAATACGCGACCTGCTCGAAGAGCCAACTGCCATAAAAGCCAACCTCCAGCGACTAGGCCTTAGATTCACACCTCCGACCTTAATCCGAAGGATCAGCGTGCGCGGAGACTAGCAGCCATACTCTAGATGTGCTGCGTCCAAGTGGAGCATTCGGACATCTCTGGAGTACACGATTCAGTAAGTAGTTTCTGATCTTTCATAGGTCATCGATTTTTCTAGACTTCACGCGAAGGATAGAGCTTTGCAGGGTGTGAACCAAAAATCGACTGACGGGTCTGAAAGATCGAGAAAGCAGTCCACCACATTTTGCGCTGAAGATGGTTAAAGAAGAGTGATTTCCAGCGAGGTCGTTAAATTCATATGTATTCTGGGCATAGTACCAATTGTTGATTGGAGTAGGGCTCCTTATGAATAGAACCTCAGAGTTCTCAGGCTTCTACAAACTTACCCCCAAAGAAAGGGTTCAGTTCGTAAAAGAATTCGCTGGACTAACGAGTGAAGATGTCCGAATTCTGCAATCAACAGGGTCATTAAGACTGGAACTCGCCGATCGAATGATCGAAAATGTCATTGGCGCCTTTCCTGTTCCGTTGGGCATTGCAGTGAATTTCTTGATCAACGGGAGAGATTACCTGATACCTATGGCAATCGAAGAGCCCTCAGTCGTTGCGGCCGCTAGCTACGCCGCGAAGATGGCGAGAACAAAGGGGGGCTTCTTCACAAGTAGCACCGACCCCATCATGATTGGCCAAATTCAGACAGTTGACGTAGATGACCCATATGGCGCCAAAATGGCAATTCTGGGAGCAAAGAACGAGATTCTCAAAGAGGCCAACGAACAAGATCCCTTGCTCGTCTCGGTTGGCGGGGGCGCTAAAGATCTAGATGTGAAAGTGATAGACGCCAACACGGGGCCTATGGTAATCACAGAGCTTCATGTAGACTGCCGAGACGCTATGGGGGCAAACGCTGTGAACACCATGGCTGAAGCCGTTGCACCAATGGTTGAGAAGATCACAAAGGGCAGAGTCTATCTCAGAATAATCTCTAATCTGGCCACCAAGCGACTTGCACGAGCTTGGACAATTGTGGCAAAGGAGACCGTGGGTGGAGAAGCTGTTGTCGACGGAATTGTGGAGGCGTACAACTTTGCCGCCGCTGACCCCTATAGAGCTGCAACCCACAACAAAGGCGTCTTGAACGGCATAGTCGGCGTCGTAATAGCCACTTGTAACGACCATCGCGCAATAGAAGCAGGAGCACACGCCTACGCAGCCAGGACCGGGCACTATAAACCATTAACCGTCTGGGAGAAGAACAAGGCCGGTGATTTGGTCGGGTCAATCGAACTCCCTATGGCTATCGGAATAATAGGTGGCGCAACCAAAGTGCACCCAGTTGCCAAAGTGGCACTCAAAATCTTGGGCGTTAAAACCGCTAATGAACTGGGCGAAGTGATGGCTGCTGTAGGGTTAGCTCAAAATCTTGGCGCCCTAAGGGCTTTAGCTCATGAAGGGCTTCAAAGAGGCCATATGTCACTTCACGCCAGAAATGTTGCCATATCTGCAGGAGCAACTGGAGACCTCGTTGACTTGATTGTCGAGAGAATGATTGAAGAACACAAAATTAGACTAGACAGAGCAAAGGAGCTCATAGAAGAGCTTAAGAAAGAAAAAGCATGATCGCTACTGATCCTGATAGAAAGAATATACCTTCGAAGCCTGAGGGATAGACATGATAGTCATTCCAGGTCCAGCGTCTCGAGAACTAGGTCAGAAAGTCGCCAAACTAACAAACTCAAGAATCGTGACAGCAGTTTCTAAGACCTTTCCTGACGGAGAGTCCAAGATACGACTTGAGGGATCGGTTGAGGGCGAAGAGGTTGTCATTGTTCAGTCGACGGGGCCTCCTCAAGATACACACCTCATGCAATTGTTTCTGATGGTTGATACAGCAAAAGATCTTGGAGCTGAGAAGGTAGTCGCGGTGGTTCCATACTTGGCGTATGCCAGACAGGACAAACGGTTCTTATCTGGTGAAGCAATCAGTATCGAGACGGTCATCAAGCTTCTTGAAGCAGCTGGAACCGATCGATTCCTTACTATGAATACTCATGAAGCGAGTGTTTTGAAAAAGTTCACTGTGCCGGCGGAAAATCTCTCAGCGATGGGTCTGCTTGCGGAACACTTCAGTGCTGAAGGCTTTGATGGAGCGTTCTCTCTAGCTCCAGATGAAGGCGCGGTGGAACTGGCTCAAGAGGCCGAAAACGTCCTTAAGGGCGGCTGTGGATGGCTGAAGAAAGAGAGAGACCTCTACACTGGAGAAATCAGCGTCGAAGCGAAGAAATTCGCCATCAGCGGGCAGGATGTGATCATCTTTGACGATATCATAAGCACCGGAGGAACCGTGGCTGATGCAGTAGGGATCGTGAAGAAGCAGGGCGCACGAAGAGTGTACGCTGCTTGTGCCCATCCACTGCTCATAGATGAAGCGCGGAATAGAATTCTGACAAGTGGAGCCGAAGGAATCGTTGGAACTGACTCTGTGTCCAGCCCCGTGAGCGTTGTTTCGGTCGCTCCTGTAATCGCAGAGGCGCTCTGAATGAGGAGTATAAAGAGTGAGTAGGCTTTTCTTTCTGCTCTCGGGTGAACATCCAAGTCTTCCTTTTTCAGAGTTGAAGTCAATCCTTACGGCTGAGGGCCATGAGTATCGGGAATTAGAACGGCTGACCCAAGTCCTCCTGGTAGAGGCAAATGTTCGCAGCTCAAAGGCGGTTGCATCTAGATCGGCTATGACCCGCGTCTGTGGTTTAGAGCTTTTTAGCTGTGCCGCGGAGTTCGAGGAAATCCTTGAGAAGATGCAATCAACATTTCTAGATGCTTTCCTGAAGCCGCGTGAGAGCTTTGCTGTTCGCATAAGAAGAATACAGCGGGCTGCACCACGCCTCACTAGAATTGAGCTTGAACGGAAACTTGGTGAGCTGATTCGAGGCAGGGTCAAGGGCGCCAAAGTGAACTTGGATTCGCCTGATAAGACATTTTTTGGAATATTGAGCGACGACTGTTTCGTCTTCGGATTGAAGACGGCAGAAACTCCTACGAAGCCATTCTTCGACCGAAATCCTCAGAAGCGCCCTTTTTTCCATCCGACAGCTATGCCTCCTAAGCTCGCGCGGTGTATGGTGAATTTCGCTCAGCCAAAAAGAGGAGACCTGGTCTTGGATCCCTTCTGCGGAACAGCGAGCATGCTTGTTGAAGCTGGACTCATTGGATGCAGGGTTCTAGGTCTCGATGCGCAGCTTAATATGGTAAAAGGTAGTCTGCAAAACCTTATGCACTTTGGTGTAGAGCCAGAGGGACTGGTTGTTGCAGATGCTAGACAAGTCCCGGTAGGCGAGATTGGTTGCGTAGTCACCGATCCACCTTATGGCCGGTCAGCGACTACGCTCGGAGAAAAAACTGGGCAAATCATTGAATCCTTCTTATCATCCGTGGATGAGTTCCTTCCCAAGGAACGACGAGTCTGCATGGCTGCCCCCAAATCCGTAGAGCTTGGCGAGATGGGAAAGAGCTTAGGTTTGAAACACGAAGAGTCTCATCTCGTTTATGTACACAGAAGCCTAACAAGAGAGATAGCTATCTTCGAGAGGGTGTGAAATGAGTCTTTGCGTCATCTTTCTGGGAACTGCGGGAAGCGTCCCCACGCCGGCGAGGAGCTTGCCAGCTATTGCTGTACGTCGGAAAGGCGAGTTGATTCTCTTTGACTGCGGTGAAGGCTTGCAGAGGCAGATGATTAGGGCCGGCGTTGGATTTCATCGCAGAACGAAGATCTTTATAACCCACATGCACGGCGACCACCTTCTTGGCTTGCCTGGACTCTTCCAAACTATGTCTCTCTTGGACAGAGAAAAGAAACTGGAGATCTACGGGCCCCGAGGACTTAAAGCATTCGTACAGGCAATTAAGCGGACCGTCCAGTTCACTCTGACATTTCCAATCGAACTGCACGAAATAGTCGATTACGGCATCGCATGCGACGAGAAGGAATACCAAGTACTCACAATCTCGGCGGCTCACACGATTCCTGCTTTGGCGTTCGCCTTGACCGAGAAACCTCGCTCCGGAGAGTTTTACCCGGATAAAGCGCGGAGTCTCGGCATCCCGGAAGGTCCCTTGTGGTCAAGACTACAACATGGCTCCCCTGTACAACTTTCTGATGGGCGACTGGTCAAGCCCGCTGAGGTTTTGGGGCCACTACGTCCAGGACGAAAGATCGTCTATACCGGGGACACGAGACCGTCAGAAGAGATCACAACACTCGCCAACGATGCCGATTTGCTGATCCACGATGCGACCTTTGATGCTGAGTTTTCAGATAGGGCTGAGGAAGATGGACACTCCACGCCAAGTCAAGCAGCTGAGGTTGCCAAGAAGGCCAAAGTGAAACAGCTGGTCTTGACCCATATAAGCGCGCGGTACAAAGATTCTCGTCGACTCTTAGATCAAGCAAAAAAGATTTTTCCTCAAGTAGAGATAGCCGAGGATTTCATGAAAATTAATATTCCTCTTTCCAAGGCTTAGGTAAACAGCCTACGCAGCTTCTGAAGGCTCTTCTCCACATGTTCCACGGATTCAAGCATGATGACCTCGCCATAATTAACCTTCTTGAAGGCTTCTGCAACATCTTCCCAATTGATTGTTCCACAGCCTATTCCGAGATGCGCATCGCTGGTGCCATCGTTATCACTCACGTGCACGTGAACGATTTTTTGTGGAAACCGGTTGATGAAGTTCCGGACTTGTTGATTTATGTGAGCATGGCCAACATCTAGGACAATCCCTAGCTCGTCGTCGAATTCGTCATAGAAACGAGAGAAATCTTCAACGCTCTTCATAAGAAACGGGAACGGTTCAGGAAGGTTTTCAATGGCGATGTCTACACCATTCTTTCTAGCGGTTTTCAAAAGCGTGTCTATAGACTCGATATTGCGTTGCCAATCCGATCCAGGATAGAAATAGCTAACGCCAGTTCTTCTGCCGGGATGGAAAACCCATAGCCGGCACCCTAATTGACCTGCGTAGACGATGGATTTTTCGAGGCTTCTCAGAATTGCATGACGCAAGGTGGCATTAGGCGAGGCGATATTCATGTCTGCGAACGGTGCGTGCACAGTGAATTCTATACCGCGTGACTTAGCAACTCTCCTCAGGGCCTGAACCCTCCTGCCATTGAGCGTATGAAGACCTTCGTCAAGAATCTCTACTTGTGAGGTGGTCACTTTCTGGAGGCGCTCTATGAGGGTGGGAAAGGGTTCTCCGAGACAGAAGAGCATGGATAGCCCGATCTGCGGGGTTGACATGTTTGGTCACTTTCAAGTGGTTTTTGGCGCTAGCCACTCGATGAGTTCTCTTGGTTTATCACACTGGATCTGCACTTCTATTGAACCAAGCGGGGATTCTGCGGCAGGTTCTGAGAAGGAGATGTGTCCGGCGTAGGCTACTTGCTTGTTCAGGTAGAATACTATGGATTTGTCGTCTAGTCCGCCGAAAAACGCGCCTCTAGCGGCGTCGCGAATCCTTTCTCTCCGAAGCAGGTTGTAGAGTTTGGAGAGCGATTCTCTTCCCGTGGCTTTGCCGATGAATCGACTTGCCCGCCCAAGCGTTTTGACCTCGGATTCGATATTTCCCAGAACGTTTTCTACAGCTTGCTTTACCTTGAGCGGATCTTCGGTGGGGTTTACGGTCACCTTCACTTCGACTTTTACTTCTCCCATTTCGCTATCATACCCCCTAGGACATCGCGAATTTTCCTCATAAACTCCTTCCTGGTTCCTTCGTTCACAACCATGTAATCTGCAATTGCGATCACGTTTCCCAGGCCAACTCTGAGTTCTCGCAAATCTCTTTCAAGGAACGTGTCCCAACCTCTCGGATCATCGCTCCGCCTGCGCCTAAAGAGACGCTCAAACCTAGTCCTGGGCGATGAATGGATAGCCATCAAAACGAATTTCGGGAAGCGCCGACGAAACGCCTTCACTTCGTTGAGGCTTCGTACTCCGTCAACCACCACTACGTCTTTTTCTGATCTTTCGATTTTTGACAGACATCGATCAGCTACAACTGCTGAGCCCTTCTCTTCTCTCAGCTCAAGCATGATCATGCCGAGATTTTCTGGAGTGGGCCGAAGCTTCCTCCTCTTAGCTTCCAGTCGTATCACGTCGCCCATCACCACCACAGAATAATCCATCTCCTTCACGATTTGTCTGACCACACTCTTACCCGCGCCTGCCATACCAGCGACGCCGATAACGATTTTCCCGTTGTTGATTTTGGGCATTCCGTGATCGTGCTTCACACTGTGAGGATTTGGGTTAAAAAGCTATGTGCGCAACAAAGTCTGAGAACACCTCAGATTCGATAGAACGGAAAGTTGAGCCTAGGCCTTCAATATGCATCAAGATTTTCGTTTGATCTTTCAACCACCCTAGATGGCCTCCCACGGAACATGCGCGCGCGTACGCTATTTTAATTAATGCTTCAGCGATTAAGGTACTAATCCAGATCTGTGAGAATTCCCAGAAGGCTTCCTCATGGTGGAAACCATCAGAAGTTTCATTGCGTTTGACATCGATGACGAATCAATTGTCAAACGTTTTTCAGACATCCAGCAAATGCTT
>JABAOH010188922.1_pt2 | contig 14256 bp, 9 predicted proteins | sample 7062181 | NCBI WGS metagenome assembly JABAOH01 (sample SAMN14538630, study PRJNA623070) | marine sediment metagenome | biome: marine biome [ENVO:00000428]; feature: marine pelagic biome [ENVO:01000023]; material: deep marine sediment [ENVO:00002113]; isolation source: pool of 5 deep marine... | reverse complement strand
AAACCGCACTAGAAAGAGGTATAACTACGAATACCAGCAAGTCTCGGGAGTAGGTGGTACAACACTTAACTATCAGGGTGAGGCGCATAGATTGAATGAGAATGCCTTTAAGATGAAAACCCTTTATGGAGAAGCGGTTGATTGGCCGATTGACTACAAAACTTTAGAGCCATACTACACTCAGGTTGAAAATATTGTCGGTGTCGCCGGCCCTGACAAAGTTCCTAATCGCCCCCGGACTGAGCCCTATCCGCTAAAGCCTCACAAATTGAGCTATGCGAGTCAGATTATAGAGAAGGGCTGTAAAAAAGAAGGTATAAAGCTTCATCCCAACTCGGTTGCCATTCTATCACATCTATACCGCGATGCACCTCCATGCAATTACTGCAATGGTTGTAGTTGGGGATGTCCCAGAAAGGATAAAGGAAGTGTCGATGTAACTTTTATCCCGCTTGCGGAGGATACAGGTACATGTGAAATATTGACTTACGCCTATGCCTCTAGAATTCAAGTTGAAAACAAACAGGGTAAAAAGAAAGTAACCGGGGTTTCTTACTTCGATAAAGCGGGCAAGGAGCATTTTGTTAAGAGTGACTATGTCGCCGTAGCAGGCGGTGCAGTAGAAACTCCTAGAATACTTCTGAATTCAGAAATAAATAATAATGATCTTGTCGGTAAAAACTTTATGGAAACCAATTTCTACGAAGCAGTAGCTTTTCATCCCGACAGATTGGATTCATATAGAGGGATCCCGTATGATAGTGTTATCTGGGATTGGAATAACCCCGATCCTGATAAAGGGTTTGCAGGCGGTCTAAGGCTCTCTCCTACTGTCGGAAGCGCTACAGGTCCTATCAATTATGCACTAAGATACTTCGAAGGATGGGGAGACAATATAGTTAAAGGAATGGATGAGTGGTTTGGCCATGCTATAGCAATAGCCGGAGTGGCTGAATTTTTCCCAAATGAGAATACTTTCGTTACCCTCGATCCTGAGATCAAAGATGAATACGGTTTACCGGTTGCTCAAATACAGTCATTTCTAGGTGAAGCTGAGCTTAACAGCCTGCAATTTATGGAAAAAACATCAAAAGCTATTCTACAGGCAAGCGGTGCAAATGAAATTGTAGAAACCGTTTCTTCGTACGATTATTTTGCAGCAACACGTGTGTATGGCACATGCCGTATGGGTAATGATCCTGAGGTGTCGGTTGTTGATTCCTCTTTAAAGTTTCATGGCATACCTAATCTTTTGGTGACAGATGCAAGCGTGTTTCCTACCTCAGGCGGAGGCGAGTCGCCATCACTGACTATAGAAGCTCTAAGTTTAAGAGCTGCTGATTTGCTTATAAAAGATCTTAAAAAAGGTTAGATTCCGTTGATACGGTTAGAACCATATTTCTCGATATTAGTTTCATTTGTTTCTATATGTCTATGCATGAGCAGTTCGTATGCTCAAGAAGAAAATCTTCCAAGTTTTTCTAATGTGCAAACACAGACCGGAATACCGTATATCGGGCAGATTGGCCAGGCCGCCTCTTGGGGTGACTATAATATTGACGGCTGGCCCGATTTGTTCTTGTCTAATAGCGACCGTGTTCCCAGACGAAGCGCAGGAGCTCATAATCTGCAGAGGTCATTCTTTTTTATTAACCTGCAAGGAAAGTTCGGTAACTTGTCTAACGAAATAGGTATTCCTAATACACGCTATAAAACTGCTACTTGGGCAGATTATAATAATGACGGATTTCCGGATTTGCTTCTTGGGACAAAAATGGCATCAAGACCCCCTAAGCTATATAAGAATATTGACGGAGAATCTTTTATTGATGTTTCTGAGCAGGCTGGAATAACCAAAGAACTCTCTACAGTAACCCATGGTATTTGGGCAGATTATGATAATGACGGGTATGTAGATTTTTTCCAAGCGGGCAAAGGGCTTTCATATCTTTATAGAAATAAGGGAGATGGAACATTTGAAGAGGTATCTGAAAAGGCAGGAATTGACGGAAGGATTGTAACCAAGTCGGCCATTTGGTTCGATTCAAACAACGATGGCTATCAGGATCTACTGCTTGTAAATCATGGCTTTAACACATTTTATCTAAACCTTGGCAACGGAACATTTGTGGATATGACTGAGAGCTCCGGTCTTGACGGGCACGCGATTTGGCATACAAACTCTGCATGCTCAGGTGATTATAATGGTGATGGGTATATAGATATTTATATGACCAATATAGGCAAAGCGAACGGCAATGCACTATATAGAAATAATGGAGACGGAACTTTTACCAATATGACTTTCTTGACCAATACCGATGACGTAGGCGATGGAAGAACTTGTGCATGGGTCGACTTTGATGCAGATGGGAAGATTGATCTATTCTCAACAAATCACCTGAGCCCCAACAGACTTTACAGAAATTTGGGCGGAGATGTCTTTGTAGATGTTGCCCCTAATGTCGGAATAGACAAACCTATAGACGTATTTGCTGCAACTTGGGCTGATTACAATAGAGACGGGTTTATGGACGTCTTTCTAAACGGACATATAGGTACGGGATTAATGAAAAATAGCGGCAATTCGAATAACTCAGTTACATTTGAGTTAATTGGCAATGGTCTAACAAGTAACAGCTCTGCAATTGGCGCACGGGTTGAAGTTGTTACAGGTAACGAAAAACAGATAAGGGAAGTCTCGGGAGGCAGGGGATGCTGTGAGCAAGATATGCTGCCTGTTTACTTTGGATTAGGGAAAAACAGGAGTGCTGATGTCAAGGTTATATGGCCTAGCGGAAATACTTGCTCATTCAAAGATCTCTCAGTTGTTGAGGCAAACCATTTTACTGTCCATGAAGTAAAGTGTGATATAATTCCCTCTGACAAATAGCAGGTTAATTATTAATAATAGCTGTATTATTTGGACAAATTATGAGAAATATATCTCTATCAGCAGTGCTTCCTGCTCATAATGAAGCAGAGAATATTCAGAACACGGTGCTGAACTGCGTAGCTTACCTGGAGCCTAATGTTGCATCTTATGAGGTAATAGTAGTTAATGATGGTTCATCAGATAATACAAAAGAGATTGTTGAGCAACTTGCTTCCGAGAATTCAAATGTTGTCCTGGTTAATCATGAAGTCAACAAGGGTTACGGATCCGCTCTCAGGAGCGGCTTTGACAGTGCAAGAAATGAATACATTTTTTTTATGGACAGCGACGGACAGTTCGATATTGAGGACCTAGATAGCCTTTTGCCCCTTGTGAGCCCGGACAAAGTGGTTATCGGATACAGGATGGGCCGGGCAGATTCTTTCATAAGATCCCTTAATGCTTGGATGTATGCCCAGTATATACATTTGATGTTCGGACTGAACGTAAAAGATATGGATTGTGCTTTTAAAGTTTTTCCAACCAAGGCATATCGGGATATTGCACCTATCAAATCCGGCGGGGCTCTCTTTACTGCCGAGTTCTTGATCAAGCTGAAAAGAAATGGATTTGTGTTTGAAGAAGTAGGTGTTAGACATTTTCCAAGGCAGTTCGGCACACAGTCCGGAGCAAATATAAAAGTTATATTACGCATGTTCAAAGAATCGTGGAAGCTAAGAGATGAACTCAGGGGAAGCTAGAAATACTAATTTAAGTAAAAGTTCATACATTCAACTGTCCGTAATACTTCTGGTAGGATTTATTCTCAGAATATATCTCTCAACACTAGGATCATTCGAGGGTGATTTTCACACATGGATCGGCTGGGGTATTGGGCTGTCGAAGGTAGGATTTTCTCAGTTTTACGATAACTATTGGTGTGATTATATGCCTGGCTACCTATACGTGCTAAGGCTGCTTGACGAAATAAGCTTTTCTTTCCCATGGCTTTCTAAATACATTATTTACAAGCTACCTGCAAATCTGGCTGATTTAGGAATATCTATACTGATTTTTATCGCCCTAAGGCCAATAGCTAGTGCAAGAGCTGCAATGATAGCATCAATTGTGTACTTCTATAATCCTGCAGCGCTTTCAAATTCGACTCTTTGGGGGCAAATAGACTCATTTCATGCTTTTCCTATCCTGCTCTCTATAATTCTTGCCCTCAGAAAACACTATATTCTCTCGGGGCTTTTCGCAGCGCTCGCATTTATGATTAAGCCCCAAAGCATCGTGCTCTTTCCAATTATAGGCTACATAGCTATTAATCCCTTTTTCTATCCCCATGACAGGTGGAGCATCAGGAATTTTATTCCGGGAATTAAAATTGCTCTTACTGTTGTCGTTACCTGCACATTAATCACGCTTCCTTTTATATGGGATAAGTTTGATTCAGTCTTTTATATCTTCACAGGCCCCTTGGAACTCATCATTCAGCGGTTTGATGCGGCCTATGAACAGTATAAGTTTGCATCTCTCAATACCTTTAATTTCTGGGGAGTTTTTGCCATGTGGCATAATGATGAGACATTGTTTTTAGGTGTGTCTTATAAAACCTGGGGAACCGCAATCTTTGCGGGATTTTATTTGCTTATATTCATTTCACTATTCAGGTTTAATCTTAAGAATAATGAGAGCAAAAAAGAATATACATATCTTATTTTCCAGGCTATTACCCTAATACTTTTCTCTCTATTCCTTTTTGTTACTAGGGCACATGAAAGACACCTGCTGCCTGCTATAGCGTTTTTTACTCTCATAATATTCCGCTCTTGGATATTTCCATATTTATATGCTATTGTGTCGGGTGTTTATGTATGTAATATGATTTATTCGTACGTACAGCTCAACACTGAATACCGGGGCATTCCCGATTCAGTGGAGCAAGTGCTGATACCACTAATGTTCATACTGTATTTGGCGGCCCTAATTATTGTATTGACTAATTTCATCCGTCAATCATTTAGGGATAATTATTTAGAATGATTGCAAATTATATCTCGAGATCAAAAAAATGACATTTAGAGAGCTCATTTATAAATATAGAGTCTGGCTGATTCTGTTTTTAATAATTTTGTTTAGTTTAGGAATCAGGTTCCATCGTCTGGAGTTCCCGAAGAGCTATTATTTTGATGAAGTATACTTCGCTTTTACAGCTCAGGAAATGGCAAAGGGAAATCAGTATGCCTGGCAGATTCCCGGTGCTGAAGTAGAAGTTCCAAAGGACATGGCCTACGAGTGGACACATCCCCCGTTGGGAAAAGAGATCACAGCGCTGGGTATATTGATATTCGGCGATAACACATTTGGATGGCGTTTCTTCCAAGCGGTCTTCGGGGTGCTGGGAGCTATATTTATCTTTCTCTTGGCAAGGAACTTGTTTAACGACAGGGTAGGTCTTCTAGCAGCGCTGCTATACTCGCTTGAGTCTTTTTTATTTGCTCTGAGCCGTATCACAATGACGGATATTTTTATTGCAAACTTTGTACTTTTGGCCTCACTCTTTATTGTTAAATTCGTTCAGTCCAGAAAAACCTTATATCTTTTGCTTACAGGTGCATTTTGCGGAGCTGCAATATCAGTTAAATGGAGCGGGGTTTATATTGCAGAATTCTTAGCCGGGGTGTCATTCTTCTTAATATATTATTTTGAGGTTTATAGCTCTGACTCTCAAGGGCGCACATATATTAAGTCTGTTCTTAATATCTTTCCGCGAATGATTTTGGCTTTTGCTGTGATTCCTCTGCTTATATATATCGCTACATATATACCGTTTTTCTATTATGGTAATTCGATCGGTGACTTTATAAATCTTCAGGAGTCGATGTTCGGCTACCACGGCGGTGTTACCGATGATCATCCATATGCTTCCCAATGGTGGTCATGGCCTTTGATTCTTAAACCGGTGTATCTGCACTTCGAGGATTTAGGCGGCACTCAATCTCACATATACACCCTAGGGAATCCTTTTATCTGGTGGACAGGCTGCTTATTCATAATACTGGGTGTCTTGCAGGTCATTAGAAGGGAATCACCTGCGCTGGTATTTGTTGTAGTCAGCTTTTTTGCATATTGGCTCCCTTGGGCGCTGTCGCCAAGAAAGGTAACTTTCTTATATCACTTTTTGCCCTCACTTTTGTTTATGCTTATTGCTAGCGCATATTTCTTAGATTTAATATGGAATAAGCAAAAGTACGGGAGGATCGCAGTACTGTTGTATTTCATTATTGCAGCTGCGATCTTTTATTATTTCTATCCGATTACCTCTGGCGTAGCTATAGACGCCAGTAGTGTAGAAGGCTATTTTTGGATAAAATCTTGGAGATGATAAATTACTCAGGCGGGTTCTTCTAAATAAATCTCAAAATACATATAATTGTCAAACTAATATGAAAAAAATCGATATAATAAGCCCAATAGTCCTAGGTCTCATAATCTCAGCTTTTATCATATCTTTAATTAGAGTTACTAAGAGCGATTCTATTATTATTGGAATTAATCCCGCTGTACTTTGGGTATTGATAATAGCGGTGGTTCCTTCACTTTTGGTTCTGTGGGTATTTATAAGCTCCCGTTTGGGAAAAAGAAGGCATGTATTTTTTCAGTTTGGCAAATTCATCCCGATAGGTATCTCAAATACGGCTATTGATTTTGGCACGCTTAACTTGCTAATTCTAACTACAGGTATAGACAAAGGGTTTTGGTTCTCTGCGTTTAAGGGAATTTCATTTGTATGTGCAGTGATAAATAGCTACTTATGGAATAAGTTCTGGACCTTCGACGCTGGGGGAACGGATGACGCGGGAAAAGAGTTCCTTAAATTTATTGTTGTTGCAGGCATAGGATTTGTAATCAATGTCGCAATTGCATCCTTACTGGTCAATATCATAGGGCCGCTATGGGGAGTATCGCCAATTATATGGGCCAACTTGGCCGCCTTCGCATCCATTTTGTTGGTAATTATTTGGAATTTCTTGGGATATAAGTTTTTAGTTTTTAAAAATTAGTTTTTATACCTCCAAAGGAATTCTTAGAAATCTCTGCCGTTACCGGTGTTGTCATTGCTAATTAAATATATGGCAATTTGGCAATAGTTTATGTATAAATAATATTGAACACCTTTACAAATTAAGTAAATTTTCTGTTAGCTCGATAGAGTATGATATGAACTTTGCAATTTCTCTAGAAAATACTCTTTTAGCAATGCTATGTGTGTTGTTTGCATTAATTTCAATCGGCGGATGCAGTAGCAATGGTGATCAAACCGGGGATAGTGGTGGAACAGTTGACGGGGCAGATATACCAATTATCAATGAACCAAAAAGTGATAATCAAATTGTTCACCCCGCTGATGTTCATATGGAAGCCTCAGATTTTTTACCCTCCAATTCCAACCTTACTCACCTTTGTTCAGATTGGGAAATCAGAACCGCAGTACCCGACGAGGTAGTATGGGAAGCAACTTGTATTACAGGTACTGAAAAGGTGCATATCCATCTTGGTGACGGTGTTTTTTTGAACTCCCACGAAGGACGAAATATTTTGCTCTATGAAACAGATTATATCTTGCGTACTCGCCACCTCATCGGTAGCAATAGTTCTTCAGGTCAGTGGAGCGGTTGGGCAGCACGCCTCTTTAGTACCAGTTCAATTACTGAGATCATTGCACTTGAACTGGATGATATAGTTGAAGAACCAACTCCCGGATGGGTCGATTCTTTTGGCGAGAATATAATCCTGCCTCAATCTGGGAACCCTCCAAGATTAACCGTATCGACAGTAGAAGGTGATTTGATCTTGGAATATCGCGGATTAGACGGCATTTCTAACCAAGTGATCAATCCACCTGACTTAGATGAACACCTGCCGATTATAGTGGAACTGAGTTCGGGGAGTATTTTCGGGGACCTGGTACTGCCCGAATCAAGACTAATATTCCTAGATGATGAGGGCATTGAGCGAAATATATACCTGCCGGCTGTATCTTTATCTCCATCTGAAGATGCTCAATATTGGGTTTCTGTGGCCGGTAGTACATATATCGCCAGCGAATCACAGGGCCAACCCAATTTCTCAACACTTGCAAGGGCCTCTCCTATTCCCTGGTCTGTAATCCAACCAGGCTTCAGAGTTGAGCTGGTGGCAACTGGATTTCAACTTCCGATTAATATTGCATTTGTACCCAATCCTGGAAACGACCCAACAGATCCGCTTTTCTATGTGACAGAGCTATACGGAACGATAAAAGTGGTACATAACGACGGTACTGTGGCCGACTATGCAACGGGTCTATTAAATTTTAACCCCACAGGCAATTTCCCCGGATCGGGTGAACAGGGCCTTACAGGTATAGTGGTAGAGCCCCAAACAGGGGATGTCATCGCAAGTATGCTATACAGCCTGAATCCTTTAGATGAAGGATCTCCGCACTACCCAAAGGTTGTGCGCTACAAAAGCAGCGACGGAGGAAAGACCGCATCATCAGAGGTCGAAGTATTTGATTTCTTTCCTGAAATTCAGGGACCTTCACATCAAATATCAAATCTCACTATAGGGCCCGACGGAAAGCTATATATTCATATGGGAGATGGTCTCATTTCTTCCACTGCACGTAATTTAAACTCCTTTAGAGGCAAAATATTACGTATGAACCTTGACGGTTCTCCTCCTGCGGATAACCCCTTATTTAGTCTAAGTGATGGAATCAATGCAGAGGATTATATTTATGCTTATGGGTTCCGCAACCCTTTTGGGGGAGCATGGTCACCAAATGACGGATTTCTGTATGTAGTGGAAAATGGTCCTAGTATTGATAGGTTGGTAAGAATTGTTCCGGGTGATGACTATGGATGGGAAGGCAATAACGAAGATATGTTAATTGCCGCAATCTATAATTGGATACCTTCTGCTGCGCCGGTAAATATGGCATTCATCTCACAAGAAGTATTTGAGGGAAGCGGCTTCCCAGAGACTAAAATGAATAATGCTTATGTTTCGGAATCGGGACCGACTTATGCTTCCGGACCACAAATCAATGGAAAGCGTATCAGCGAGTTTTCTATAGACATCGATGGGTTCTTGACTAATAGCCCAATTCCTATTGTAGAGTACGACGGCTCAGGCAAGGCAACCGTTGCAGGCGTAGAGGCCGGTCCGGGAGGGCTTTACTTCAGCGGGCTGTACAAGGATCTCGATTTCACTTCACCGATCGATCCGGGGGCTAGTATTTATAAAATAGTATATATTGGCGAATGAAAGCTTTTTCTCAGCACCTGTTTTTAGCCCCTCACGCCGACAAATTGGGGCCGCAGGATGGAGTCCTCAATTTTGTTATATCTATTCAATTATATAAAAGGATATTCTCAATAATCTATATTGTGTTATTTATCTTTGTTGGGTAAGTTAAAAATCTAAAACAGGGTTAGTGTNNATGACAAGGCGGTATCAGGATTCAATGTCAATGCCTTCCTCATCTGAAATGTTAATTTCAATAGTAGTTCCGGCTTTTAATGAACAAGATGTACTGCAGGAGTTTCATAGGCGTCTGAGGGAAGAAATCGATCCTTTGCCGTATAATTTTGAAATAATATACATTAATGACGGAAGTATAGATGATACTTTGTCGATCATTCAAACGCTTAGGGAATCAGATAGCAGGATCGCTGTAATAGACTTAAGCCGCAACTTTGGTAAAGAGATTGCACTCATTGCCGGTTTTGACCACGTACATGGTCAAGCCGCCATATCAATAGACGCAGACTTGCAGCATCCGCCCCAGCTTATTCCCGAAATGGTAGAAAAATGGCAAGAGGGTTTTGATATAGTTTATGCTGTACGTGATTCAAGAGAAGATGAGGGATTCCTTAAGAGGATTATGGCTAATATTTTTTATAGAATATTCAGTTTAGTGGGTAGGTCAGGTGTTTCAAATTCTAGCGATTATCGCCTATTTAGTCGACGTGCTCTCGATGCCCTCATTAAGTTGCGGGAACAGCACCGCTTCATGAAGGGGCTTTCCTCCTGGATAGGATTTTCTCAAATTTCCATATCCTATCAGCCTGACCAACGTTATGCGGGGTCAACAAAATGGAGTTTTTACGCACTATGGAATCTGTCTTTAGAAGCTATAACCTCCTCTACGATAATTCCGCTCAAACTTGCGTCCTTTATAGGTTTGTTGACTGCCGTTGCGGCTATTGTTTATGCTGTTATTGTAGTTTTGAAAAAAATAATTTTTGGTGATCCTGTTCCTGGTTATCCGTCTCTCATGGTGATCATCTTGTTTTTAGGAGCCGTTCAGCTAATAACTATCGGAATTTTAGGCGAGTATTTAGGAAGAGTGTTTGATGAAACTAAGGAAAGACCGCTTTATTTTCTTAAGAGCTACGATCCACCAAATAATATGATAGATTCGGATCCAGATAATTCTAGCTAATTATTAGTTTGCAGTTCGTTACTAATCTTATATATCATTGGCTTAGCAGAACTCATAAATAAATGAAATTGAAATACAATCTTACTAGTCGCAATTCTATTCTTATTACCTTTTTAATTTTTCTGGCAGCATTCATTGTTTATTATTTGTCAGGAGAAGCAGAAAAGACACCTTTCAATAACTTTGTAAGATTAGCGGATGCAATGTTGTATGGTCGGGTGTATTTACCCGAGAATATACCTTGGCTTGAATTAGCTTATTATAATGGCAAATATTTCATTATCCCCCCTCCGCTTCCGGGAATTCTGCTTATTCCCATTGTAGCTGTCTTTGGTTTATCTTTCGATCAGGCTCTTGCATCAATGTTTCTAGGAGCTGTGAATGTGTCTCTTGCTTATCTCATCATAGCCAAAATTACTCAAAACAGGCAGATACGTATCTGGTGCACACTATTGTTTGCTTTTGGGACTATCCATTGGTGGCTTGCCGCTACAGGCTGGGTCTGGTTTTATTCACAGGTAACTTCCGTAACATTTACCCTTTTAGCTATATACACCACATTGTGTGGCAGAAGTATGTTTTTATCCGGACTATTCTTGGGAGCATCTTTTTGGTCAAGACTTCAGACTATTTTGTCATTTCCTTTCTACTTAATATTGAATTCCAATAAGTGGATTAACCAATCAGAAGGGTCGAGCTTTGTAAGAAGAATCAATATAAGAGTTCTCTTTAGTTTCGGTGTAGGCGTAGGAATATTCGTATTACTTAATTTTATCTATAACTATATTAGGTACGACACCATTTTGGATGTTTCTGACTACTACAGACCCGGAATTTTCGATGAACCTATTTTCCAAAAAGGTAAATTCGATATTTCGTACATACCGCGTCACTTAAAAGTAATATTTACAGCGCTGCCTGATTTTCTGTCAGAACCCCCGTATGTAAGACCAAACGGTTTCGGGCTGTCAATATTAATAACTACCCCGGCGTTCATTTATGCACTATTTGCAAGCTTAAGAGATAAATTAACCTTAGCATGCTGGTCTGCAATCATCCCGGTCGCACTTATAACATTTTGTCACGGAGGCACTGGATACTGGGCGTTCGGTTACCGCCATGCGGTAGATTACTACCCATTTTTATTAATACTTGTGGTGAGGGCTATGGGGGACAATATCAAATGGCATCATAAGCTGCTGATTATATTGTCAATTCTGGTTAATTTATGGGGAATTATATGGTTCAATAAGATTGGACTAATATAGGTTAATAGTGCTCAATGGTGCCAAGCCCCGCCATGATGGCTTCTCTATCCTTATATTAGTACCTGTGCTGCTTCGACTGGTAGATTATCTCAGATACCCTAGTAATATTACAAGAAGTATTTGCTTTATTGACCTGTTATAGCGTCTAATGTATTTTAACAAAACTACATAACTCTTATTGAAACACCTGTCTATGAAACAAAAACCCTGGCTTCTAAAGTACTCTATACCAATTTCAGCCTACATCTTTGTAATATTGGCTATTTTCCTTGCCCAGGTTTTTCTCCCTCCTAACTATGTAGTATCAATTGCAGCTATACTCATGCTTTTTCCTGTGCTGCTCAAGGCAGACGGCACATTTTTTAGAAACGACCCAAAAGGTGTGCTTATAGGCTTAGTAGTTACAGCCGTATTACTATTGGCATATACAGCGGTCATATTCCTCTACGGCCTTTATGCCGGCAAATCACTTGTTTGGAATGCGCTGTCGGTCTCTTTCCTTCTAACACAGCTTCTTCTGGTCGCAGTACCCGAGGAAGTCTTCTTCAGGGGCTATTTGCAGAACAGACTTGGCAATAATATAAAGGGAATTATTATTGTAAGCTTGCTGTTCGCGCTCGGGCATTTTATCACATTATGCCTAGGCGGCGGGCATAACATATCAGTATGCTCTCAGGCCATACTAACCTTTTTCCCCTCGCTGGTGATGGGCTACCTCTATTTTGCAACTAAGAGCCTGTGGGCAAGCATCATCTTTCATTTCTTTGCGAATATCGTGCATATAGCAATCGGTCTGTCATGATGATCCGATAGAGAAAATCTATTGATAAATTGTAGTTATGCCGCTTCTTCGAGTATTATAATAGGCAAATTGTAAGGGAAATAGCTATGCCGCGTATAGGACTTGCTCAAATAAATGCAAGGGTTGGAGATATAGAGGGGAATCTCGCTAAGATTCTCACACACATAGGCTCCGCAAAGGATTCGGGAGTAGATATTGTATGCTTCCCGGAACTTTCCATAACCGGCTATCCCCCGGAGGATCTTCTTTTAAAGCCTAATTTCATAAGCGACAGCATGTCTGCTGTAGAAAAAGTAAGAAAAGCCTCATCCAATATCACAGTAATTGTCGGATTTCCCGACAACAACGGCGACATATATAACGCAGCCGCCATTATCCATAATAAAAAAATTATAGATATATATCACAAGCGCTATTTACCTAACTATGGGGTCTTTGATGAAAACAGATACTTTCAATCAGGCATCCGGGCACCTGTATACAGACTGGGAGATATGATCTTCGGAGTTAACATTTGCGAGGATATATGGTATCCGGGAGATCCCACCAGGAGACAGGCGCTTCTGGGAGATGCGCAGATAATAATAAACATTTCCTCCTCTCCGTATTACGCCTCAAAAGTGTCCTCAAGGGAGCGTATGCTGAGGACCCGGGCAAGGGATAACTCTGTGAACGTGGTTTTTTGCAACATGGTTGGCGGGCAGGATGAGCTTGTTTTTGACGGCAACAGCGTAGTTATCAGCGAGTCGGGCAGCGTTATTGCAAGAGCAAAATCTTTTGAAGAAGATATGCTTATCGCTGATATCAATGTAAAAAAAGTATTCCGCTCGCGCATCCATGACCCCAGAAGACGCAAGAAGCGCCATGCACTTGAGCTTCACTCTGAGAAAGCAGAGACAATCGATATCTCTTCAGTCACCAAACAGAGGGTAAAACCAAGGATTAAACACCGGGTTCATGATTTCTATAAGAAGGAAGAGGAGATATTCAGAGCGCTTGTGTTGGGCACAAAAGATTATGTGAGCAAAAACGGGTTTAAAAAAGTTGCTATTGGACTTAGCGGGGGCATTGATTCAGCCCTTGTTGCCGCTGTTGCCGTTGAGGCAATGGGAAATGAGAACGTATATGGGGTCTCTATGCCCTCCAGGTACAGCTCCGAGGCTAGTGTTACGGACTCAGACAAACTGTCGGCCAATTTAGGCATAGAGATCATCAATATCCCCATAGAGAGAGCTTTTGATTCATACTTAGAGACCTTTTCTCAAGTTTTTACAGGAAAGAAACAGGATATTACGGAAGAAAATCTCCAGGCACGCATAAGGGGAAACATACTAATGGCCCTGTCTAATAAATTTGGCTGGCTTATCCTTACTACGGGCAATAAGAGTGAGATGAGTGTTGGTTACTGTACGTTGTACGGTGATATGGCAGGCGGGTTTGCTGTGATAAAGGATGTTCCCAAGACGATGGTATACAAACTGTCCAGGTTTTATAACAGGTTCAAGGGCGCCCAATTGATACCAAAATCAATTCTCACTAAACCGCCTTCGGCAGAGCTCAGGCCTGAGCAGCTGGATACGGATTCTCTTCCCCCATATGAGGTTCTTGATCCGATCCTTAAGGCTTATGTTGAAGATGATCTGAGTGCGGATGAGATTGTCTCATTAGGCTATAAAAAGCCCTTAGTAAAGAGGATAATCAAAATGGTCGATCAAAATGAATATAAAAGAAGGCAAGCGCCTCCCGGCATCAAAATCACTGCCAGAGCATTTGGTAAGGACAGACGTTTTCCTATCACAAACCTCTATAAAGC
>JABAOH010077569.1_pt1 | contig 14256 bp, 11 predicted proteins | sample 7062181 | NCBI WGS metagenome assembly JABAOH01 (sample SAMN14538630, study PRJNA623070) | marine sediment metagenome | biome: marine biome [ENVO:00000428]; feature: marine pelagic biome [ENVO:01000023]; material: deep marine sediment [ENVO:00002113]; isolation source: pool of 5 deep marine... | reverse complement strand
AAATCTGAGGATGCGGCCAAGCTGGGCTCGGAGATCCTGCCCAAAGAACGGGCCTTTAATGAAGCAGCGGGTCTTGGTAAGGAGCACGACCGCGTACCAGAATTCATGCGTCATGAGGCGCTCCCGCCGCATAACCAGATTTATGATGTGCCAGACACCGCGTTGGATGCTGTGTACGACGAGTTGTAGAGCGGACTCTCATACGGGCAGGGTGATACGGCCCTGCCCGTTTTTTTTGGTGATCCATGGCTCGTGTTAAAATCGATAAGCAGGGCCGCTTGATCCTGCCCGACAAGTTTTTCCAGCGGCGCCACCTCTTGCCCAACACTGAATATTGGCTCGATGAACGGGAAGGCGATCTCATTCTCCACCCGCGCCTCCCTGATGCACGGAAACTCTACATCGAACCAACTACGCGTTGCGACCTTCACTGCCGTACCTGCATCCGAAATGTCTGGGATGCCCCCGAAGCCCAGATGTCAATGAACACGTTTCGGCGATTGGTGGAAAGCTTGAGTGATCTCCCCAATCTCAACCGTGTGGTATTTACCGGGTTTGGTGAACCTTTGGCGCATCCCCACATCCTCGAAATGATTCAGGCTGTTAGAGAACGGAACCTGGACGTGACCGTCGGCTCAAATGGCCTCAGGTTAGATGCCAAGATGGCCCAGGAATTGGTCGATTTGGGCGTGGACAGATTGGTGATATCGGTGGATGGCGTTAAGCCTGAGACTTATGCTTCGGTGCGGGGAACGGTGCTCTCCAGCGTCTTAGACAATATCCGTGCTCTAAACGAGATGAAGCGCCAAAGGAGCTCACTGACTCCTGCCCTGGGAATTGAATTCGTTGTCCTGAAAAGCAACGTCTGTGAATTGGCTGAATTGACAGGGTTAGCGTCGAGGCTAAATGCGACTCGCGTCCTCGTAAGCAACGTCCTTCCCTACACTAAAGAGATGCGTAGTGAAATCCTCTATGGCTATGAACCCCGTCCTCCCTTCAACGCAGGCGGTTGGCCTGTTAAGGCCGATGCCTGGGTGATGTGGGGTACCTTAGAATTGCCGCGCATGCACTGGGGTGCAGAGAGACGCTGCCGATTCATACAGGATCGGGCCATGGTGGTCGGGTGGAATGGTGGATTGTCGCCCTGCTACGCACTATCACAGAATTACAGCTACTTTGCCGTGGACGGCAGAAAGAAGCAGGTGAGCCGTTATATTTTGGGAGACGTGAAGGAGACATCACTTGCTCACATATGGATGTCCGAGGAATATGTCCGCTTTCGAAGTGAGGTTCGGGGATTTCATTTCCCTTCTTGCCCAGATTGTGACCTCCGCGGGAGTTGCGACTTACGGGAGCGAAACGAGGGATGCTGGGGATGGAATCCATCCTGTGCAGATTGTCTGTGGGCCCAGGACATTGTAAGGTGCCCTTAGGACAAAAGCGCTAGGCCGTGTGCAGGTCTTTGTCCAATCGGATCGGTTTCCCGAGCTGGTGAAAAAGAGGGCGGTTCCCAAGAAGTCTGAGGAGGATGAGGTGAAAGACATCACTGTCGATGTGTGGCTCTATGGCTCCCTGGCATCTTACGGAGGGGATGAAGGGAAAAGGAGTTTTGCCAACTTACATGTGTCTCTACCTCAGGGTGGCACGTTGGCCGACCTCTTGGAACGAATCGGGATGGACACCGAGGAGCGGGGGATCACATTCATCAACGGCCAATTGAGTGCCATGCCTGGGCTACAACCCGATCTCGCTCGGATGCTGTGCGACGGCGACCGTATAGGTCTCTTTGACCCCAAGAGCATGTGGCCTTTTCAATATCGGGATGGAGCGGCGATGACCGAGGAGATGGCTAGCTCAATGGCTGAGAAGAAAGACCAGAAGCTCCATCACACATATAGGAAAAAATAGAAGAGCCCAGGCCTTTAAAGATCGAAGATTTTTCCAGGATTTAGAACATTTTTCGGGTCAAAGGCCCTTTTGAGACTTTTGAGGACCTCAATCTGATTCGGTTCGAGATTCATGGGGAGGAAGGATTTCCGCAAGAGACCGATGCCGTGCTCGGCGGTAATCTTCCCCCCCAGTTCGATGGTTTCACCGTAGAGTCTTCTCTGGGCCTGATCACACTGTTTTTCCCACTCCTCATCGGATAGTTCCCCTTTGAAGAGAAGGATATGCACATTGCCATCTCCCGCATGGCCAAAGGACATGGCGTGGATTCGATACTTCTCAGAAACCCCCCAACCTTCTTGACCAGGGCCGGGATCCGACTCCTTGGAACAACGACGTCCAAGCTCTTGTAGATTCCCCCCACATGGTTTGCCGCTTCAAAGAGACACTTTCGGCCCTCCCACATCCGCTCCAAGGCAGTCCGCGTAGTGGCAACGAGAATGTCATGGGCCCCATTGTGCTCGCAGATGTCTCCAATTCGGTCTCGACTCTGTTCCAACGCCTCCTGATGGTTTCCATCGAGGGTGATGAGCAGATGGGCGGCTGCATCTCTGAAGGCCAACTTCCGCTTGGTGTACTCCTCGGCAAGACCGAAGCAGCTTCTTTCCATGAATTCTATGGCAGTGGGAACTATCCGCGCTGCGATGATCTCAGAGACGGTTTGAGCCGCCTTATCAATAGCCGGGTAGGGGACGAGGAGGTCCATCCTATGAGTGGGGAGTGGGATGAGCCTCAGGGTGATTTGCGTCACGATACCCAGGGTGCCCTCGGATCCGATCATGAGCTGCGTCAGGTTGTATCCTGTCACATCCTTTACCACTTTCCCGCCAGTGTGAATCATCTCACCGGTGGGAAGAACCATCTCCAAACCATTGACGTAATCTTTGGTGGTTCCGTATCGCACAGCCCGGCTTCCCCCGGCCCCTTCGGCTACATTACCGCCAATACTGCAGCTATCCAGGCTCGCTGGGTCCGGAGGGTAGAATAGGCCCTCTGATTCGACAGCCTCTTGGAGTTGCCCGGTGATGATTCCAGGCTCGGTGATCACCATGAGGTTCTCCCGATCAATGTCGATGATCCGGTCCATCCTCTCACAGGAAAGAACGATCCCACCATATAGGGGCAAAGCACCGCCACTGAGTCCTGTCCCCAATCCGCGAGGGGTAAGGGGAACGTTTTCACTGTTTGCAAGACGAGCGATGTCGACGATTTCCCGTGGAGTGGCAGGCTTGACAACTACTTCTGGGCGATGAGAGAGGCCCATCGTTTCATCGTGAGAATACTTGTCCAGCGATTCCTCATCGGTAAAGACGGCCTTGGCTCCCAAGATATCGGTCAAGCGCTTTAAAACAGATTCGTTAACCTTACGATACAATCGCCATTCCCCAGTTCGTCCGAGCTGGATTTGAAAGTCCCATATACCACATTTCTGCGGCCAGGTCCATTCTCCGACCGGTCACTTTCCGGTGAATTGGGGCTATGAGCTCTCTGTTCTACTCGAGCTGCTTCTCGTCAAATATTACTTTTCCGGTTCCCATGGGTGCCACATTCGTGCCATAATCGATGAGGGGGTGACTCGATTACGCGTTAGGGTACGTGTAAGAGCGATGTGAAAGGATGGAGACGTGGTCATCCGCGACGCAACACCTGACGACAATGAGGTGCTCCAGAAGCTGCAGGCGACATGTCCACAAGGCACGTCGGTCCTCGTGTCTATTGTCAACATACCCGACTTTTTTGCACGGGCCAAAACCTATGAGTCTCACCGGGTCTTTGTCGCCTGTGCCGATACCGGGATTATCGGATCAGCTGCGGTAGGGGTGCGTGACGCCATCGTGAACGGCGAAACCCAGCGAGTCGGATACGAGTTCCAGTTTTTCACCGCTCCCGACCACCGAAGAAAGGGCGTTGGACAGGCCCTTCATCGGCATATCGAAGACTACCTCGTAAGCCAAAAGGCGGCTCTATCTTATCTTTTCGTCATGGCGGGGAACGCTGCCCCTCAGCGGCTCTTTGAGCGTGAGGGTTTCAGACTGCACCGCACAGTTGCCATGCCGATAATTCTGGTATACAAGAAGATGGGTGTGAATTCCAAAGCGAAGATGAGGCCGATTACCTCCAGAGATTTCCCTATCGTGGCCAGGCTGATGAATGAGACGTGGACGGGGTATGATTTCTACGAACCAAAGTCGGCCCGCGGATTGGCCCAGTTCATTGATTGCACACCCGCATATAGTCTTGACCAATTAATGGTCCTGGAGGATGAGGGCGAGATCATTGCTTGTCTGGGTTTTTGGGACTGGAGTCAAATTGCGCGAATTACGGTCAGGGCGGTCAGTGGGCAGCTGAAAATTATTGGGCTCATGACGACCCTACTTCGTCCCATTTGGTCGATGCCGCGAATTCCCAAAGCCGGGACAATCATGAAACAGTGGTGCTTGACACCGATCGCCTATAGGGCCCCCGAGCACCTGATACCACTCATTCGATACATAAACAACCTTGCTATGAACAGGGGCATTGAGCAGATCTATTTCATTTCTGAGCGAAATGATCCACTGCTCCGTTGTCTGAAAGGACTGTTCCATCGGGATGTGGCCTTGCACCTGTATATTAAATCGCTTCAGAAGATCCTGGTCGGCGACAATCGAATCTTTCTCGATGGGATTGACCTTTAGCAAACGATAGGCGTGCCGGCGCACGGGGGAGGGCGATTATTCGCTTCATCTCTCGATACACAAAGCAGTGCATGCAATTAGTTCGACGACTCGGTGTGGTGAAACGAACGGCTTTGCCATAGATTCTGGTTCGGAAAGGAGGGCTAAACATGTTTGATCTTCTTCTGTCCGAGGAGGAAAGGTCCCTCAAGAAAGAAACGAGGAGATTCGCCAAAAAGGGGGTCTCAAGTGCCCTTATTCGGAAAATGGACGCAGAAGAGGTCCGTTATCCACGGGAGTTTATTGAAAAAGCAGCTGCCCAAAATCTGCTCGGTCTGCGATTCCCCGAGCAGTGGGGTGGCAGGGGATTGAAATGGACGGCTGAGGTTGCTGCTCTGGAGGAGTTGGGCGTTTTGGGATCCAGCCTCATCTGCCTCTATTCTCTCGTCAGTATCGTCGGAGAAGCGATTGATGCCTTCGGAACAGAGGATCAGAAAGAGAGATATCTTAAGCCGACCCTTGAGGGTAGGCTCTGCTGTGCAGAGGCTCTCACCGAACCGAGAGGGGGATCGGATTTCTTCGGGGCAACGACCATAGCCCGAAAGGATGGGACGGACTATGTCCTGGATGGGCAAAAGCGCTTCGTGGTCGGCGCTGAGGGGGCCGACTATTTTCTGGTCTATGCAAAGACCGATCCCGATGCTCACCCTCACAAGTCGATTTCTGCTTTCCTTGTCGATCGAGACGGGGGAGTGGAGGTCAAACATGTGTATGGCCTTCTCGGATCACGGGGTGGCGGGACCGGGAGAATATACTTTCAGGATACAAGAGTTCCTGCGAGGAACCTCGTTGGTCCTGAACATGGCGGGGCTATTGTTTTTAATCGGATGATGATCCCCGAGAGACTCACAACGGCGGCGGGTTGCCTCGGTATGGCCCGATGTTGCCTCGAAGTGGCAACGCGCTATAGCGATCGGAGAAAGGCCTTTGGGGATTTCATCCGCCGATTTCAGGCCGTGAGCTTCAAAGTGGCTGATTCTGTCGCGCGACTCGATGCGGCCCGGAGTCTCGTTTACGTAGCGGCCCGGCACGTGGATGACGGCCTCGATTCAAGACGGATCGTCTCAGAAGCTAAGAAGACCTCAACCGAGATGCTCTGGTCGGTCGTGAACGACTGCATGCAGGTCATGGGGGGCATAGGCTATACCAACGTCTATCCGATAGAGCGATTTCTCAGAGACGCCCGTCTTCAGATGATCTGGACTGGTACGAATGAGGTCATGAACCTCCTCATTCAACACGAATACTATAAGGAGCTCCTCGGGGGAAAAGACGATGTGAGGGAAGTGGAGATGGACGCCATGGACGAGGAGGGGGAGGAAGAAAAGGTTTTTGAATAAGAAACGGTACGAGATTTCACAACCTGCGCAGGAGAATACGAGGTGTTCGGTTATCGCAGAAACACTGGTTTTCGAAGATACCTGAGACTGGCTAAAAACACGCTGAACAACAACTGGACGGGAAGCTACACAAAACCCTCGCCCAGACTCTATCCTCACCAGTGGAACTGGGATTCAGGTTTCATTGCCATCGGCTATTCCCATTATGATCAAAGACGGGCACAAAAGGAAATAATGTCTCTTTTCAAGGCACAGTGGCCCAATGGAATGTTACCCCAGATCGTTTTCAACGCCCGTGCCCTGGGGAACTATTTCCCTGAACCCGATTTCTGGCAGATACCTGGGGGCGGACTGACCAGTGGTATCACTATGCCACCGCTTCACGCGACGGCATGCCTCCGTATCTACCAGTACGCGAGGCAGAGTGATGAAGCACGGAGTTTCTTGACAACCATGTATCCAAAACTGGTGGCCTCTCACCGGTATCTCTACCAGAGCAGGGATCCGAAAAAGACGGGCCTTGCATATATCAGACATCCTTGGGAATCAGGCCTGGATAATTCCCCAACATGGGATAGCCCTCTCGAGAAGATGAGGATCGACAAAAAGGCCCTTCCACCATATGAACGGAAGGACCTTAACCACGGGATCCCTGCTGAACAGCGTCCCAGTGATGACCACTACGATCGATACGTTTACCTTGTCGATCTTTTTCGGAGGTATCGATACGACGAAGGGTCGATCTACCGGGAATCTCCATTTCTTGTTCAGGATGTGTTGTTCAACTCGGTTCTGTCAAGAGCTAACCGTGATCTGTCGGAAATAGGGAAAATACTGAAGATGGATACGGGAGAGGTGAAAGAATGGACAACCGAGACGACTCGTGCCCTTCGTCAGAATCTCTGGTGTGAGAATTGTAGCCACTTCGAGGCATTCGATCTTGTCCAGGAGGAGTTCATCCATACGTCAACGGTTGCCACCTTCATGCCTTTGTTCGGTCGGGCCGCCTCAACCGCCCAGGCGGAGCGCCTCTATGAGTATCTCAACTCAATCGCCTTTTGCGAATTGCACCAGGGTAACTGTTTTACCGTGCCGACACATGACATGACCCAAAAGGGCTATGATCCCCAGAATTACTGGCGGGGACCGATCTGGATCAATATTAACTGGATGCTCTCCCAGGGTCTCCAGGCATATGGCTACAGGGAAAAGACCGACGCCATGAAAAAAGACTTGGCTCAGCTTCCGATCCGGTTCGGTTTTCACGAATACTTTGACTCCCAGACAGGGGAAGGCTACGGCTCTGACAATTTCTCTTGGACGGCGGCACTCCTCATCGACCTCATCAGCGACTATTATGAAGAGGACAGAAATCGGTTTGGCTGGTTTGGATTGGGTGGCGTTCGTCGGCTGAAGCGATGCCGAATCCTCAACGCTATCGATGGTGTCAGATCCGACACAATGGCTGACGTTGCATCCGCCCTGAAGGCTGGCTTAGGGGACCTCAAAGATAAATTCTTCGATATGAACAGAGGGCTGGTCGATTATGAATCGATGAAGAGATCTCCCGAGTATGCGGAATATCAGAAGAGGGTGACTCAACTCAAACAGTTTGATTTGGCCCAGCTCGTAACGCGGGAGCAGAAGTTGGCATTCTGGATTAACCTTTACAACGTCCTTGTGGTCCATGGGATTGTTGACCTCGGTATCAGCGCATCGGTCAGGGAAGTCCCCGATTTCTTCCGCAACATTTCCTACCAAATCGGGGAGTTCTTGTTTTCTCCCGATGACATAGAACACGGCGTTCTCAGGGGAAATGCCCGACCACCTTATGGGATCTTTTCTCGATTCAGAGGAGGCGATAGACGTCGACAGTTCATCCTAGACGAGGTCGATCCCAGAATCCATTTTGCCTTGGTGTGCGGCTCCCGGTCTTGTGCCCCAATTCGGTTCTACAAGGCAGACCATATCTATGATCAGCTGGATCTGGCAGCAAGGAATTTTATCAACAGTTCAGAAGTGATCATTTTGCCGGAGAAAGACAAGATTTTTTTATCACAGATTTTTCGTTGGTATGAAAGGGATTTTGGAGGGAAAAAGGGCGTGTTTCAGTTTCTCCTTCGATATCTCGATAGGGACGAGCGGTCGAGATTTCTCGAGAACCACATGGATCGAATAATCACTGAGTACCTGTTCTACGACTGGAATCTGAACCATTGACAGGCGACTGTGTCTCTCCCCTTATGCGGTTTAGATCGATGATTTGGCCAGCACTTATGGTTCACGAGGAAACTTTTCTTCTCGAATGACCGATATCGGCTTGCCAGTCCTGGCCTCAACCAGATGGTTCCTCACGACCCTAAGAATCTTTTTTGAAAAGACCTTTCCGGCAATTTCGTCTATTGCCTCTTGTGTTATCTTTTGAAATTCCTCCAGTTCTTGAGGGGAAAGCTCTACCAACTTGATGCCCTCCCGAGTCATCACCTCGAGTGCCTCTTCGTTGTCCCCTCGGCTTTCGGCATTAATGGGGGCGACGTGTTTTTGGAACGACTCTTTGAGGACCCCCTGGTGTTCCTGAGGGATACGATCGAATGCCTTCTGAGTCATGACAACCGCACCCATGGAGAAACTCAGGGGCGCTCGAGTGATGTACTTGACTTTGGTGAACCACTGAAGAGCAACGGCCCCAAAAGGCGTGCTGTAGATGACATCGACTAGCCCCGTCTGAAGGGCCAGCAGGACATCTGAGATTCCCAAAGGAACGGGTGAAACGCCTGCTTTCTCGAAAACGGCCTGACTCATTGGATCGCCTTCAGGCATCCACACCTTCGCATTGCGAACGGCTCCCACGCTTGACATGGGTTTGTTTGACATCATGTAAATGAAACCAATCTCTGACCAGCCGAGAAGAATATATCCCTTCTTTTCCAGAATCTTTTCGAAACGGGTTGAGGTCTTGGACAAGACATGGTCTACTTCTTCATAGGTCTGGAAAAGAAAGGGAGTTCCCAATACCTGGAGCTCTTTGTCAATCTCACCTACGCCCAGACCGGTAAGCCCAGCAATGTGAATCTGACCAATCCGCATCTTTCGTAACACAGTATGGTCGTCACCCATAACGCCGCCAGGATAGGCCCTCATTTTCACCGTCCCATCTGTTCGAGATAACAATTCACGGTTCGCCTGCTTGAAGGCCTTCATCCAAGGGCTGCCCTCTGGAGCCAGGGTGGCAAACTTTAAGATGATCTGCTTTTCCTCTGCGGACGCAGGAGGTGATAAAACCAGCAAGAGTCCTATCATCAAAAGAAACCAGAGAGCCATCTGTCGTGAAATCATGGCAACCTCCCCCCGGAGAAGTCTGACGATAAACGGCTGGGTTAAAGCAGAGGTCTGAAGAATCTTACGGCCTCATGCACACACACCCTCGGCCGACGGGCGAACTCAACCATTGCTTCGGACCCCGAATGCTAACCGGTAAATGCATCGTCGTCTCCTGAGACTACATAGATTCGCATAGGAAATTCAAGCCATAATGAGACCTTGTTGATGATATCTCTGGCCCTTGTGAGCCCAGCAACCGAGGCAGCCATGACTAACGCCGCCGCGCCCACACAGACTCTCTCATATAATTTATAACGCTTCACCTCTATTTTCAGCCGCCTTTGCTATGATAAAGGGAACTGATTCATTCTTATATAATTTTGTAAATCGACTAAATTAGTTAATATAATTAGAAAATTATATACAGAATCATAATTAATTTTACAATAAAGTGGAAATATGTTATATTTATTTAGGTAAGAAAGATCGCCGGTTCCTCATACGGAGGAATTCACATGTTTGTTTCTCGGCCTGGGTCCGCATCATTGACCACAATGCGACGAGGCTTTTCAGTCTCTAAAGCCATTGCCTCGATCCTGCTCGCTACGCTCCTGCTCGTCACGCTGCAAAACTGTGTGGCGTGGAGAGACGACCTTTCTTCTGTGGAAAACAAAGCATCGAAGATTGAGGAGAATCTGGAGCAGTTGCACAGGGAGATGGAGCAGAGGTTTGCCCTCTTAGAAAACCGAGACGGTCGGTACGACTATAACAATGTTCTGCTCGCCAATCGGCGTGTGTTGGATCGGGTCATCGATTCAATCGTTAGAATCCATACAGAGACTCTTTTTGAGGCCAGCCACGCATCCGAGCCAGTACCGAGAGATTCAAGAGGTGTGGGGATTGTCTTTGGCTCGTACGTCCTCACTCTCAATCACGTGGTGACACAGAAAAGCCTCGAGGCCGATACCCCCTTTGGAAGGATCACCCTTCCCTCGACTAAACTTGAGGAGAAGACCTATCTTGTTTCCAGCGAAAGCAGGCTCATCTTGAAAGCGGTCTTGAAGGACCCGCAACTAGACATTGCCTTGTTTGAAATTCCCGCGAATAATCTGAATCTCGGCTCCCTTGACTGTCCCGTTGGAAATAGCGATGAACTGACGGTGGGGACTTTTCTTTATATTATTGGGAATCCCCTCAACTCGGGAGTCAACACGAGGGAAGGGATCGTCAGTGCCGTTTTGGGTCTGCAAGGCACAGAAATATCGACCCGACGAAGCGATCTCTTCGTGATCTCAAATGGCGTCCTACCCGGTGACAGTGGCGCCCCAGTTCTAGCTTTGAGAGACGGTGTACCTGAATTGGTAGGCCTTGTCCAGGGAACTGTCGGCAGTACAAGGATAGGGTGGGCTATCAAGATCAATTCGATCCGAGAGGCATTGTCCCAGTTCCTCGGCGAGGATCTCTGTGTGGGTCAACACGCAGTTGCCTATCAAAATCGAGACGATCCGTCCTAAACACCACAGGTCGATACAGGGACCCTACCTTCGCCGTCCAAAGGTGAAAGTCACAGGTCTTCTCCTACCATTGGCTGACGGCCGTCGAAGACCCTCCGCAAGGATGGACTCCCAGGTGATGGTCACAGGGTCACCGCTTACACGGGATGACACGAACCGTATCCAATCCCCTCGTCGAGGAACAGGACTAGGTAATCTCCTCTTCGAGAATTGTTTTTCCGCCCCCGGGTGGAATATTGGTCAATGGGAAGGAGAAGCAGCACCCACCTCATATCCGAAGCTTCCAATTATGGCATCACCTTTCCTCCAGTAAACCAGCCACAGCGCGAATGTGATCCGGAGATGTTCCGCAACATCCACCGACAAGACGTGCACCGGCCCGAAAGCACTCGGCAATACCCGCCGCAAAGGTTGTTGGGTCCATTTCGTACCGTGTTACCTTGTCAACTAATTTGGGTTTGCCTGCATTGGGTTGTGCCACAATAGGCAGTGACGTTGCTGATTGAAGGACTGATACGACAACGCCCATCTGAAATGGATCGAGACTGCCGCAGTTGGCGCCGATACCATCTGCTCCCGTTGCCATGATCTTTTTCGCACACTCCTCTGCGGAGTTACCCATAATTGTTCTTCCCCCTTTTTCCTCTGTCGTGAACGCCATCGAGACAATGACAGGAAGCAAAGAATTATCTCTACAGGCACGAAGCGCGCATAGCGCCTCCCGTAGATCAAACATAGTCTCAATGATAAATCCATCCACACCACCTTCTGCCAGGATCTCAGCCTGCTCCTTGAACGCCTGGTAAAACTCTGACTCCTTGTAGGTCCCATAGGGTTCAAGAAGCTGCCCTGTCGAGCCGATATCTCCCAGCACATAATGATCGTTGTCAGCGGCCTGCTTTGCCAGTTCAGTTCCTGCTCGATTCACCTCCACCACTCCGACGTCAACATGATGTGTCTCGATATAGAGGCGGTTCATTGCTAGGGTATTGGTAATCAGGGCATCACATCCACACTGAGCATATTCTCGATGGATCTCCAGCACCACCTGAGGGTTCGTCAGATTATTCTGACCCCCAGGTTTCAAACCACGCTTTTCCTGCCGAGTTCCCATCGCTCCGTCAAGGAGAATCCTCTTTTGAGTTTGGATGAAGGTTAGAAAATCCACTCATGCCTCCCGTGCGTCGCGTCAAATAATCATATCACAAGTTCAGTCGCAAGTACCGAAATTGGCTGATCGTGGACCTATATGAGATTTCAGGCGTAAATCAGTAGCGTCTGTACCAATCACTGACTCCAGATTTCATATTCTATACGTGCCAAACCTGGGTTCTCTATTGATTTTGGTATGTTAGTGTGGCTTTAGTTTTTCATGCTTTCCCTTTTTGGTCAACTCTGTAATTCACTGTAGGCAGTCCTTTTAATGACCAGTTTCATAGCCTTGTAGTAATCTCTCTGGACTTTCAGGTTTGAGACCCGACAGTATCGTTGAGTGGTTGTGATCCAGCTATGGCCGAGGAGATCCTGTATGGTGACGAGGTGGGCATCGGCGTTGAGCATTTGAGTGGCCATGGTATGGCGCAGATGATGACAGGAGACACTGAGGCCTGTCTTTTTTGCATAATACTCCATTCGGTTTTGAATTCCTCGGATCGATAGGGGGTGTCCACGAAACAGGCCTTTCTGATTCAGGAAGACCTTGTCGGTTTTTGATGGGGGTCTTTGCTTGAGGTACTCAAAAAGGGTCTCTGTGGCATCATCGCTGAGGTAGACGACCCGATCCTTTGCCCACTTGGCATCGTAGATAAGGAGCCTTCTTGTTCTGAAGTCTATGGAACCGAGCGAGAGGTTTGCCACTTCTCCGACTCTAAGGCCACAGCGAACCATAAGGGTGAACATGGCTCGATCCCTAGGGTTTTTTAGGCAGCCGAACAGAACATCTAATTCTTCCTGACGTAGATGTTTTGGAAGGGGTTTGGGTGTTCTGAGGCTGTAGCCTTTTTTGATCGGATTGGTGATGGGGACGTCTTGGTCTTGGATCAGGTAGTGATAGAACTCCCGGATCCTTTGGAGATGGCAGTTGATGGTCTTGGGCTTGAGCCTTCTTGTGATGAGCAGGTCAATATAGTGCGAGATAGTCCTGGGAGTCGTTTGCTCAATCGGCACATCCAGCCACAGGAGAAAGTGTCTGAGAGTTGCCATATAGTTTTTGATTGTATAGGGCGAGTTGTTCCTTCTCTTTAAGTATCGTCTGTAGTTCACTATCTGTTCGGTAGCTTCCATCGATCTCTCCTTTTTCGATTATGGACATAGCCCGAAAGTACTCTTCCTTTCGGGTCTTATTGGTAAGCCTTGCATAGCGTCTTGTGACCTCGATACTGTCGTGACCCAAGAGCTCCTGGAGACACTCCAGGCGCATCCCCGCATTGAGAAGCTCACTGGCAAAGGTGTGTCTCAAACAGTGGAGACTATAGCCCTTGTGCAAAAGGCCTGCAATCTTAAGATGCTTCTCAAACCTCATACGAGCTGTGGTGTAGCTCATTCGCGTTCTTCCGCGTGCATGAAAGACAAACTCCCCTGGGCAGTCCCGCTTCGTAAGCCACGCTTTCAAAGCACCCAGAGCATCAGCAGTGAGATAGACAATACGACCCCGGCGGTTCTTTCTCCCCTCGAAGATCGTGATCGTGCGTTCTCTCGTAGTGATGTCAGAGACTCTTGTATTTAACAGTTCCCCAATCCGCATACCGGTGCGCAAAAGCACCAAAACCATGGCACGGTCCCGTGTATCGTCGATGACCGACAGAAGACGCCTGACATGGGCCGGATCCATGGCACGGGGAAGGCGCTCGGGAACTCTGAGTTTGACCTTTCGCACCACAATGTCTGGAGGTATGATCTCCTCCTCAACCAGAAAAGACAAAAAGGCATAAATCCGTGCCAGGGCGGTCCGAACCGTTGAAAGCTTATAGCCCCGATCCTGCTCCCACTCTACAAAGGCTTCAAGGTCCGATCTCTTCGTGTCTCTTACCCGACGCCCTCTGAGACTGTTGAGAAACGAAAGAAAACGACTCAGGGTGGTCAACGATTGGTGAATCGTTAGGAGCTTAAAGCTGCACCGGTGCATCTGGAGAAGATAGCGCTCGAGATAGGCCTTATCTGGCACCTGAAGGCTCATCAGACCATCGAACAGACCCCGGCTGTGACCAAATGCCCTCTCTAAGGCAGAACCAAGATCTGTTTGACCCGAAGGACCAGGAGAGACGAAAAAACAAGACCGAGGCTTTACACCCCGGTCAGTATCTTCCGCAAAAGCATGGGCCATCTCTGCCTCCTTTCCCCAAAACCAATAGAAAAATAGACAGATGATGACCCTGATCCCCATCAGGTGTCAATCAATTTTGCCACGTATAGCATCTT
>JABAOH010009333.1_pt1 | contig 14257 bp, 10 predicted proteins | sample 7062181 | NCBI WGS metagenome assembly JABAOH01 (sample SAMN14538630, study PRJNA623070) | marine sediment metagenome | biome: marine biome [ENVO:00000428]; feature: marine pelagic biome [ENVO:01000023]; material: deep marine sediment [ENVO:00002113]; isolation source: pool of 5 deep marine... | reverse complement strand
GAAATGATTGCCCAATTCAGAAAAATAAAAAAGCTCCTTGGAGAGAAAGCCGCCCCTCAAAACGCTGCCCAGGAACTGGAAAAACTGCTAAAACAAAAACAGGATACAGAAAAAAGGCAAATGGAAAGTAAATAGAATTTCTTTGCCACCGAGATGAGGCAATCTCGTTCTTTTTCACTCTGTAATATTATCTCTAACGTCCAAACCCTGGTGAATATCTGAAGGCTTCCCAGCAATCGCGGTCAATTTGCTGGGACATTAAGCAATGTGCCGCTGGCTGAATTCAGGGAAGACCTAGATTATGATTAGAGATTAATAAAATCCTGGTTTGCACCATTCTCGATCAACAGCTCCATTATCTCTTTATGGCCAATTCTAGTTGCGTTATTCAGAGGAGTCTGACCTTTTTTGTTCTTTATATTCACCTCTGCACCTCTTTTAATCAGTATATCAACTATCTCTTTATGGCCGTAATAGGCCGCCACATGAAGCGCAGTATTACCCTCTTTGTCCCGTGCGTTTACTTTCACACCCTCATTAATCAACAACTCAACTATGTCTTTTTGGCCTTCCCAGGATCCTAAGTGCAGCGCGGTTTGGCCAGCATAATCTTTTAATCCTACATTTGCCCCCTTTGCAATGAGAAGAATGACTGCTTCTTTATGACCGTTATAAATTGCGATATGCAATGGAGTCATACCCGCCACGTCCCTGGGATTCTTCTCAATCCCCTTTGCTATCAGTAGCTCCATGACATCTTTATGACCATGCAATGACGCGAGGTGAAGTGGTGTTCTGTCTTTGTCGTCCTTTATGTTAACCTCTGCTCCATTTGCAACTAACAGCTCAACTAAATCTCTGTGGCCACGTAAAGAAGCGAGGTGCAAAGGGACCAAGTTTTTGTATTTGGATCTTGCATTCAGCTCCGCTTTCTTTGCGATAAGTAACTGAGCTACATCTTTATGGCCCGAATATGCAGCCAAATGCAGTGCAGTCCAGCCTTTATCGTTCCTGGCGTTCGCCAAACCAGGAAACTTTAGCAATAACTTTTTTATTAGAGAAAGGTCTCCTTGCTGTGCTGCATTATGAATTTTCTCTTCCAATCCGGGTGCTACAGACATATAGAAAGTCAAAATGAAGATATCAACTAAAACTAAATGTAAAACTAGCCTCCGAATCATATTCTGTTTTTATTGAGGGCTGATTCTGATATGATGCCGTAATAGAACTTCCTGAGCTGTTTCGGTATGATCATCTTTCTTGAAAATGTCCTGTCAGCAATTACTGAATACAGCTCGGCGCCGAAAAATTTCTGACCTGCGTAATTCTCTTCTAAATCCTGCAATTCAGCATAGGGCTTAAAGTCACGTTCGGATGGCTCGTCTAATCCAGCATTCCTCAAAAATATCACCTTATCTTGTTTTTTCTCAGCCATCATTGCCTCTAAAAAAAATATCTCCGCCTCGATCGAAAATAGAATCCTTTCTCTTTCATCTAATATGTTATGCCAGAAGTCATGGAACAACTCATGTATAAGGGTAGCCTTAATCCTTTTATCTAATGTTTTGTGTAAAATCACTCCATTAGAATTAAAAACAAAATGACTGAAAAGACCTGTATTTAGCATCACTTTATCTTTTTGCCCTCTTTCTTTTATGTAACAAGCACGACGCTCTTTAAGGGAAGATGATTCACTGCCTCCACCAAATACACCGTAATTATTATTAAGAATTTCTTCCTCGATTAGTTCGTTTTTTCTTAGAAATTCAGAAGTCCATACTTCAGCCAATAATCTTTCAATTGTTATCTTATCTGGTGTGTGTCTATATCGAAAATCGGATTTGAGTTCTATGTTCGGGTAAATTTTTGATTCAACTCTTAAAACTCCCTTGCAACTGGTTAATCCTACAACTAGCAGTAAATAGGCTTTTAATAACTTCGAGTTTCGCATTTTGGCCACCCAATATATCATTTCATAATTCACTCGATAATTTCAGACTCCAATCATTCTTCGCTTGGTTCCTTATCGAAATGAATATTATATTTCTTGCCTTATTTCCGAATTCAAGAATTCCATCAGGAGTGAGCCTTTGAAATTGAATGTCTTTTCTGTTAGCAACTAAATTATTTGGTTTTATGTGAATCATCATTCAGCCTTTCTGCAAGAAATATGCCATTGAATCATAAGAGTTTGAGAGATAGCCTTTTTTAAAATTTATGGAAAAGCTTCCTCTTGCTTACAACTTGAGCCCATCGTCACTAATCAAGCTAAGTATAAGAAAATCAATAAAAAATAGCTTTGAGAAGAGGGAGAATCCATTATGCTACACGTCAGAAAAAGGATAACAAAATAGATAATTATAGGATCAAGGACTAAAGGCCAGTGGAAATTTTTTATTAAGATGTATGAAAATTAGGCAAGTCTAGTTTCCGTCCTCTATCCAATTTATTTTCAATAAGTTCCGGAGATTTTGTATTTTTCTCCGCGTATATATGTCAAAAAATAAGGCAATCTAATCCTTTTAATTAAGTCATGATTCTAAAAGGATTGTGAAAGGTGGAAAATAGCTGAATTCTGAAGTGATTATTTATTAAGGATGGTTCTGTTTTATAAAATTACTCTCTATTGCTAAGTTGTTGATATATAATACCTTCAATTTTTTTATCATCAATATTTGTGTTCATTATGCGTAATTTTGGCCAGAAAGCTCTGTATCAGTTCCAGTTTGATTTAATTGGCATATTTATTGCATAACAAGACCAACAATGAAATCTAGAAACAACTTAAAGCTCATTTTGAAGCAGCTGACTGAAATAAAAGAGGCTATTTAGGGCTTTATTGTGTCTTAAAGAGCATCTTTTTTTAAAATAAGAAGTAATAAACAGAAAGAAATGGAAATATTTTCAAGTATTTAGCTTTAAGAAATAGGCAAGAAATTGGGAAGGAAATTAGAATCTAGATACATTAGAAAGAAATCAGTAGATTAGGTTTTAAATTCGAAGAAAATCAAAAAGAAAGGAGCATAAGAATAACCACAATGCCTAATGAAATTAAAATTGATCTTAATAATTTCCGACAAGGCCGCACGGTTCGAATCCACCCGATCTGGCATTCTTTCATCAAATATTGTGAATCCTTAGGACATGGAGAAATAGAAAAACTTAAAATTCAAGATGGACTTCCAATGTTGGCTGAAGAGGTTAAAAAGAAAATAAAATTTTCTGGAAAAGAATGGATGTGACGATGGATAGAGCCAAATTAGTTGCTGAGCAAAACAATTTGTTATATCAAAGAAGCGATGCTGAAGTAATTTTTGAACTTGAAAATGGTGATAAATTAAGCTTGGATTTTCTGGATGCAAAAGAAAAGCGAGACTTCTTGATGAAAAGCTTTAAGCTCTTCATAAAATATTTTAATTCGACGCAAAGAGTTCCTTTAAAGGAACTGATGAACGCAGTAGAGAAGGCTATATTAATAAGAACGTTATCTCAATGTAATGGAAATCTGAAAGACGCAGCAAAATACTTGGGCCTAAAATATACCACGTTGCACGAAAAGATGAAAAAATACAATATTCGTTTTCGAAAAGAGCCATTCAAAGATTAATCATTTTATGTTCTTTTATATAGTTTTTTTGATCATTTGAGTAAGATGTCTAAAGAATCTTGCTTGAAGAAAGATGGAAATTTAATTCATTTTTTTGAATATCTATATCCAATAAAATGAACTTTATCAAATGAATTATGCCCTGTAATATCCATAACTTCAATTTAATCAATAATATAGAATTTATATTCTAGTTGGCATGTTTTTTGCTCTAAAATAACAGAATATAAAATATAGGTTTACTTTATAACAGCTCACTTAAATAAAAGAGGCTGTTTGTGGCTTTTGCGAGTCTCAAACAGCCTTTTTTTTTGGCTGAAATCCTTAGTAAAAGGAGGTGATAATCCAGAAAGCAATTCAAACTAAACAGCTAGGGATTTGGGATTAGTAACTTCATTATGAAGTTTTAATTCCAGGGAAATGGTTAATTTGGCTCGCTTTCAGATACCGATTCTGAGGACAGAGCCAAAAATTTTCCCAAAAATTTGGGAAAAGGAGAACAAAACATTATGAAAAAAAACTTCAAATTTTTGCTGATTTTCTTGTCGATCCTTTTGATTACATCAGTCACATACTCCGCCGAAAAGGGAACTCTCAAAGTCATAGTCGTTGACAATGAAGGTAATGTTCTGCCCGGTGTCTCATTGACTCTAACAAGCCCTGTCATGATGGGATCAAAAACTCTAGTCACAAATGTGGTCGGAGAAGTTTTATTTGTTAATCTGACTCCAGGAATTTATGAACTCAAATCAAGCATTCCAGGATTCCAAGAAAAAACTTCACAGCGAATTGAGGTCTTTCTGGACAGGCAAACCCATCTTCAGGTCGAGTTGAATCCCGCAGTAGTTGAGGAGTCTATAACTGTTGTTGCTGTCTCTCCTGCGGTCGATACCACAAAGTCTGTCATAGCCGAACATGTTACGCATGAGACTGTCGAATCGCTTCCTATAGCCCGAGATTTTGTAGGATATCTTCAGTTAGCGGCAGGCGTCAATATCGTTCCTAACTCTCAGGGCAGAGACACTCCTCAGGATCCGGCTGGTAAAGGAGGCGGTAATTACTATGACCGAGGAGCCCAAGGACCGATAAACACGAGAGGAGGAGGCAAACGCGGCTCCCGCGATAATATGTTTTTCCTAGACGGAATGAACATCACTGGATTGGCAGCTCAAAGAGCCCTGATGACCTTTAACAACGAGGTCATTCAAGAGCAAGAGCTTATGACCTCAGGTGTCCCGGCTGAATACGGTGGAGGCAAAGGTGTTGTCGGAAATATCGTGACCAAAGCAGGAGGAAACAGATTGTCAGGTTCTGCAAACTTTTATTTCCAGCCCAAAGGTTTGTATTTGAAATACGGCGGGAAAGCATACGGTGATGCGGATGATCCCACAATGCTCGAGGGATTCAAGGACAACAAATATGATACTGCTGCGACGCTGGGCGGACCCGTGGTGCAGGACAAGCTTTGGTTTTTTCTCTCAGGCCAATACAGAAACAATTCATCTAAATTTCCACTTTCAGAATCTGCTTCTTCGATCCAAGAGGAAGTGGACTACGCTCAGAAGAGAACAGGTCTTTTTGGCAAACTCTCATTCACGCTGAGTCCTAATGATTCGTTTACTTTTCTATATTTCTTAGATGACTATACCATAGAGGGCTCCCGTGATAACAACATAATCAAAACGCGTCAGCCCTTGTACGACTACAATATGGGTGTCTACAGCGGCTATTTTCAGAGGGTATTTGGAGACAACCTCATCGTAGATGTTCGCTACGGGCATTACTGGTGGGGATACGAGCTTGGACCCCGCTATCCAGAGGCAGGCGTTGAAGACAGGCTTTGGTACATACCTGGAACATACCCCACTGTGGAGAACTACCAATTTGGAAGCTATTACCTAGGAGCGGATAATAAAAATACAAGAGATCAGTTCAGTTTAAATGGAGAATTGTTTTTAGGCAAGATGCGGATAAAAGCAGGAATAATGTACACCAATGAATATGATTTGGACAACCAATTTTACCCCTTGGGAGAAAGGCGCTCTTCCTTAGATCCTAATCTTATTGGAATTACTCTTGGAGAACTTTATGATGAAGGCATTATGCCTGCAAGCGAATTCGATGAACGGCTCCTTCCTTGGATTAACGATCACTGGGATGCAACTGCTGCCGCCCTTGATACAAACGGTGATGGTGTTGTGAGTACAAATGAGTTGAGAGCAGCAACCATGACTGTTATGGGCGACCATGGAGTGAACTTCATGAGAACTTGGCAGGCCGCAGAAGGTCCTAATAAGGTTCGAGCCCAGCGCTGGTATGGATATCTCATGGATGACTGGAAAATCAATGATTACTTCACGCTCAATGCAGGAGTCCGGATCGAAAATCACCATACCAAGAACTCAAAGGGTGGGACTATTCTTCATATGGATACTGTATTTCTGCCCAGAATAGGCTTAGTCTGGAATATAGGTGGAAAAGGAACCCACAAGTTAACTGCCTTCTATGGACACTTCTCAGATCCTGTGCCCTTTGCCATGATCCATTTTGCAGGAAACCTTAGTGGACAAGTTCGAGAAGAGCAGATCTGGCTTAATAATGACTGGTACACTTTTCGCATCCGTGGAGGAGAAAAACAGATAGATTGTGAATGGACTCCAAGTACAAAAAATGGTGTTTCCAGGGAATTCTCTTTGACTCATGAAATTGATTTAGGCAATGGGTTGGTCATTACGAGTCAGGGCTATTATCGCGGAGACCGCAAAATTATTGAAGATTACGATCTTTTTACCTATGTTCTACATATGCCAGCTGACTATGAAGATCTCGCTCTCACTTATGAAGATTTTGGTTATCCTTCAACAGGTCCTGGTCCTAACATCAACTATTTCCTCTCCAATCTCTACGGCGGTAAAAGAGATATCTATGGTCTTGACTTTGAAGTCTCAAAGCAGTTCGTAAACGGATCTTTCATAATTGGTCAGTATTCATTCAAGCACGCTCTTGGAAACACCCAGTCTGATGGAAACGCCGATCTTCAGGGCGATTATATTTTTCTTGATCCAAGAAACGATTGGATGTGGGGACCTACTCCTGGAAGTATTCCTCATAAGATTAAGATCTTCGGTACATACAGAACTCCTTTTGGCTTGGATATCGGAGCGCTTTTCTACTGGAATTCAGGAATGAAGTACACTGAGTCCTATAACTTCTATCCTGGGCCTTACGACATTTATTACAATTGGCCGTTGGGTGGTAACGAGTATGTAAAGACCGGTCAAGAGAAAACTCCAAGTTACTATCAAATTGATCTAAAGCTCAACTACGGAATAAGGCTAAAAGATGTTGCTGTTCTTGATTTGTTCCTCGATGTCTACAATATTACCAATAATCAGGCAGATATTGATCTTATGTATGCCCGTAATGATCCAAAATGGGATTATCAAGAGACAACAGAAATCCTGATGCCCATGAGATTTTACGTCGGAGCCAGAATCAGATTCTGACCTGTAGTTAAAGGATAATAAAGAGGCTGGTGCTTGAAATAGGTGCCAGCCTCTTTTTTTCTTTAGTTTTTAAGTGTTGATAAAATAAAATTCTTATTGAAATTACTTTTTCGAAAATAATCAATGAATGTTTTCAAAAAAGGCTTTAGCGTAAAGTTGCATTAATGCAATTATAAAGGCGAGAGACCGAAGGCAGGGGAACAATCTCATAGAATTTTCCAATGATCACAGGTGTAAACTTTTTCACAGCATACTTCGTATATCAGATTGAAGATTCCTTCATTTTAAATGGCATATTTATTACTCTAAAAAAGGAGGAGTCGAAAAAGCAAGGAGGTATATATGAAAACCGCCAAAACCATTAAAGTCCTGTTAATCGCTACCCTGCTGCTTTTGCCGACATCGTCTTTTGCCAAATCTCAAGTCAAGGCCAGCACGATCATCGATCAAATCAACGCAGGAAAAGCTGTCCAGTATAAAAATGCTGAAATAGTAGGCAATCTGGACTTCACGTCTATAAAAGATGTGACCGTGGACGAAAAATCTAAGGCAAGCAGACTCCTCAGCAAAGGTTCGACTCTTGTCTACCTGTATCATGTGAGATCTCCCTTATCTTTCATCAATTGCGTTTTCACAGGAGACGTTCTCGCTTACGTTCATGATGATGATGAGAATGAAACACACAACGCCATCTTTTATAAGGATGTCGATTTTCAGGGCTGCAATTTCCAGGGCAAATCAGCCTTCAAGTACGTGAAATTCAAAACTAAAGCTAACTTTAAGAACACACAATATAATGATGAAGCACTCTTCAAGTACACAAAATTCTCGGCCGACACCAGCTTCTCAAACTCCCGCTTCAACAAAACAGCCAATTTCAAGTACACAAAATTCTCGACCGATATAAGCTTTTCAAACTCCCACTTCAGTAAAGAAGCCAATTTCAAGTACACAAAATTCCCTAAAGCCGTTAACTTTGACAAAGCTACTTTCCAGAAGCTCGCGAATTTCAAATACGCAAAATTCCCTGAAGGAGTGGACTTTAAAGATGCTCAATTCAGGGGAAACGCCGATTTTAAGTATACGAAGTTCTCCGAGCCCGTAAATTTCGACGGCGTAGTTTTCGACGATGATGTGAACTTTAAATACACCAAAATTGACGGAAAATCGTTCACGACATATCTAGTGAAAAAAAAGCTGAAAAAATAATAAGCGAATACGCTGACAAACTAAGAAAGGGATAAGTTGAAATAGTCTCTCTTAGACGAGAGGCTGAACTTCGCCTTAGACGAGGCCCAGGCATCAACTATTGTGGCTCTTATCGCGGTTAAAATAATATCTTGAGCAATTCTTTGTTATTATTACTTTCCCATCAATCCCCAACTCCAAAAAGCCTCGCCACTTCGTCATCGAAATAACTGCTTTTGTATCATCCTCTTCTTCTTGCTCAAACAGCATTATCTTCCCTAGGCGTCTTATTTTCCTAAAATATTCGTCTGCCTTATCTATTGCTTCTTTTAACGAATAGGACTCAGGATCATAAAAAGTCGCAAAATCGACTTTTTGCCTGTATCCCCTAATAAAAAATTTCTTTTCTCTCATCCTTCTCTCTTCAATTATTCGAGCCGAACAATCCCGGCTCCCCTCCCCTTATAAAATTTAGTCGTCTAGACCCAGTTAAAATTGCATTAAAATCCTCTGCTAAAAATATGAAGGAATAAAAATCACCTCAAGAATCACCCTAAAGGGTTATTGACCTTATTAAGGGGATATGAAATAAATGGTATCCATAACAATAAGAAAAAGTTGAACGCTTTTTGAGCAGCAAAAATTAAATCTTCTTGAAAAAGAAGTTTACCTAATAAAGGAAGCGAGGGCTTCCAAAACCTATATAAACGGAGGTATTTATGATGAGAAGAATCGGACAATTTGTTTTGGTAGGGACTATTCTCCTGATTTTGGTTGCTAATATGCAGGCCACGGATTCACGAAAGATAGTCCTCACAGGGACAATCTATCACGAGTTAACACCTGCAGGGATGGTGATCACCACGGTTGATTCCCTGCTCAACCCTATCTATATGCTGGACAATCCTAATTATGTAAACATTGATTATGATGGAGCAGTCTATAGCGGTTTCGGCTTTGCTAAGATGGAGTCTTTTGGCCTTCCCGGAGTTCTCGGTCTTCAGATCGGAAAACGCTACGGCAGCTACCGGAACAATATCTGGGCTGGTCCAGGCCAAGATATAAACAGTTTAAACGGTTTGGTCACGCCAATCTGTGGTCAAACGAATGTAGGAGTCGATGGCGTAAATGTGACTGATATAGATGGCGTAAGATCCTTTGGCATCTATTATGCCCTGCCCCTGGGCGATAAGCTAAAGGCAGGTTTTGGCGTCAACTATGTTGGCCGGGGAGTTTCAGGCGCTCGCATTAGTGATCCGCAGTCGGTTTTGACCGAAAAAGATGATATCTTCAAAAAGAAAATTTCAACCACGATGTTCCGAGCAGGTTTTGGATACGCATTAAAGGACAATATAGATCTGGCTTTTGATATCGGTCTGGGAAAGCCCAAGTATCTCTATGAATATACGATTGCTGCTGGCTCAACAGCGGACAATGAAAAAGCCTCATTATCAGGCTCAGATATGGATACCAGCATAAGGGTCAATTTTTCGATAAACGAAAACACCAGCTTAATCGCCAACCTTTCCTATCTTTCCTACGGAGGTTCCCTGAAGGTCGATCCCGACACCGATACTGCTGATGATGCAACAACCTATAAAAGAGCCCAGAAGAGCTTAGTCTTTTTAGCAGGGCCCCTACTCCATGGAGAAGGCTATAATGTTGGTTTCCAGGTTGGTTTTATGACAGATAAATCAAAGGAAGAAATGAGCGTGGAAACAGCTGATACAGATTCCCAAAAGAACAACCCAAGCTTATCCTATTTCCCGATTCTGAGAATCCTGGCCGAGAAACAACTGTTCAATTGGTTCACGATGAGGGCTTCAATCACCTTCGAAACTTCTAAGGAAAAGACGCTGACAAACCCTGATACTGATCCTGCAACCGAAGATTGGAAGACGATTAGCGCTCAGGCTACCTCTTCTTTAACTCCTGCATTCGGGTTTACCGTTAACATGAAGAAGGGATTTTTCATAGAAGCTTATATGTATGACACCATCTTTCTCAGAGGACCATGGTTCCTTACTGGAAACATTTCAGGACCTGACCTCAATATTGGTGTCAGCTTGGGCGTCAAACTCTAAGCGCGATAGCTTAATAAGCACGAAACCAAAAGGCCGGAGACCATTAGGTCTTCGGCTTTTTTGGGTTATTCAAAACCATCCAAAGATGAAAATAAAATGTGGGTTTGATGAATCAAACCCCTACACTAGATGAATCAAACCCCTGCTCAGGATAAATTATTCCCTTAAAGAACACAAACAAATCACCCCAGAATTTGAATGAAATGCAGGTTTGATGAATTAGACACACTCTTTAAAATTCTAATCCTAGACCTATTCCTCCTTGAAGACCACCTAAATTTGCTTCAATATCCACTGGCTTTACCTTGCAATAACTGTAGCTGCCTTTGATATCAAGGAATAATGCTCCACCTACCTTAAAAATGATACCAACTTGTCCGATATACCCGATGTCTCCTTTTTTAATTGTCCCGATTGGATTTGCTTCTTTGTATCGAAAATACCCAATGGCAAATCCTACATATGGTCTTATGTTTGCCTTTTCCAGCCGATATCTTAGGCCTGCATAAAGAGGAATAATTTGTATCTTTGTATCCTCTTCCGTAAAAGTCAGCTTCCCTTTTTTGGAAAAATAATGGCCTCCAGCCCAGATGCTTATTCCTTTCCCCAAAGTTATGCCTATTTCTCCTCCGAAACTCTTCCCATTTCTGTATATTTCCTTAAAGCTTTGATCTTTGGGTCGAAAATAATTCGCATTTGCCTCTATAAAAAATGCTCCTGCATGGGATAAAGCCGGAAACATAATTATTGTTAAACAGAATACTAGTATTCCTTTTGCTCTCATGGTTTCCTTCCTTATTCAATTTTTATATAAATGGGTTCGCTTTCACGGTTCATACTATCCACAGCTACCAAAGCATACTTATAGTTTTTGCTTTTTTCTACGTCCCTATGCTTGTATTCTAAAGAATCAGCGCTTAGCTCAACCAACAGACTCTGAGTTTTTCCTTCTACCAGGTAAATCCTGTATTTTTCCGCATTTTGACCGTCTGGATTGGCCTGCCAAGATAGAACATTGGTATGTTCAATCTGAGAAAGGGAAATAATCAAAACCTGCTGACCAGCAAAGTTCAAAGGCTTAAGAACCTTTTTCGATTTCACAGGATTCACTAGGATAGAGATATTTAAATCCATGCCTGTAGTTTTCATACGATCTCTCTCTGAGGTATCGCTCTTCCTTCCGCTTAGCTTCTGCTTCCTCTCGGATGAAGCTGTTCTGGTTACCTGAGTATTCTCTGTTCTTCCATAGATTCCCTCTCCTGTTGTATAAGCAGCTTCTCCTTCTCGACCTTGGGCATCAACAGCCACCAGAGCGTATGTATATCTTTTATCTTCATCTAAATTTCTATGCCAGTATTCTGTATAAGGAACATTAACCTCTCCCAATAAGCTTTGGCTTGAGTCTTCGACTTGATAAATTCTGTATTTCACAACGCCATTTAATGGATGAGCTTCCCAAGTTAGAACATTTATGAATTCTCTCAATAACAAAGATCTGTTTTCCTCTTTTTCGTAAGAAAAATTTAGGGGAGCACGGGGAAGGATAACCAAAGTTATGCTATCTTCTCCAGTTTGCAATATTGAGTCATAGACAACGGCTCTTATTGTGTGATCGCCATTATAAAAAGTACTTGTATCCCAGTTAAATTGATAGGGAGCAGTTGTGTCAGTCTCCTCCAATCCTGCGTTTACATAAAACTCAACTCTTGATATTCCGTCGTCATCTGTACCACTCATCTCTATAGTAACGATGCCACTAACAACTTCCCCTGTTAGTGGTGAAGTGATGGATGCGGTGGGTGGCTCATCCAATCCCCACCCAATTTGAGCGGCGGTATAGTGACATATTGCATCCTCACTATGTCTCATTATGCAGGGTACTGTGTCATCTGGGTTGCAGTCTGAATGCTCACAGTTTCCGTTTAAAATTGGCCTGTAGGAATTACACGGGTCACAGCTCGTGCACCCTCCGTATCCTGCTGTATAATACTCGTCACAAGCCCAGAAAATATGGCCTGTTTCATGGGCTAGTGTTTTCCATATATCATTTACCGACCAACCATTATTCTTATACAAGAATTGAGTATAAGGACCTCCTAGATAGGCATAAGCAAATCGTTCATCAGAAAATCTATCAGCAGCTCCTTCGCCAGTGGGATTATAGGCAATGAACGCAGAAAATGCCCAGTCAGTTCCTTCTTGATTCTTTAGATATGTATTGAAAGCATCAACCCGGGTAAATTTGGATCCAGTCGTATAGCCTAAATTCGACATGATCTCATTAATCCATAAATAATCATCATCTGAAGAATGGACAATAGGCTCATACCCTTGATCGGTATCCGGGCTTTCAAGGTAAGTCAGTATAAATGACAAGCTAATCCCACGGCTTTGAGCGTTACTCGCCCACCAGCTTAATCCTGTCAAACACTGGTTATAAGTCAGATCGAAAGCTGCCTGAGTCCAAGTATACAGGTCAGAATTAATGCTCCCGTCGCTTTCTACAAAAAATAAACAACAAGCGACTGTTCCTATCATTGAATCACTATTCCCCGGGCTTAGAAATCCATATTCCTTTCCTCGAAACCGATCGCTTTCCTCCTTAAGTTTTACAATGTCCATTCCTCTATCGCTAAGATTCTTTAAATAATCTCCGTGATTTATCATAGGACGCTGCAGAGCATCATTTATTAGAGGTTCACCTTTTTCTCTGTACAGAAGGAAGGTTTTTTCAAGCTCACCAGAGGTAGCATAATTAAAAAATTTAACAAGAGAAACGGTCTGCTTATCCTTATACTTTATATCTTCTAAATTGACAGGATGATAAAAAATTGATTCGATCCCAAATTTTCCCAGCAATTCATCTGCAACTCCAGGCTCTATTCGTCCTACCATTACGTGGGGAGGTGAAAGAACAAAAATTTCACCACCGTTACTGATGATATAATCTCTAGCTTCATTTGCGGAATCAATATCATCCGTGCTCAGCAATACCAAAGTACAGCCTTGTATCCACTCGGGGGGATAATCAAACTGTGCTCCTACGGGGGGATTACCATTACCTCCGAGTTCTGTAAAATCAGAACAAAAAGCATTTGACGAAAGAAAGGTAATTTGGAGCAAAAATGAGCATGAGAAAAAGAAAACCAGGAATAATTTTAAATATTTATTTAAGCCTCTGTTCATAAAAACCTCCCTGTATATTCATTGATTATTCTTTCTGTCAATGAAATTAAAATCGATAAGACGCTGATTTTCCAAATTTTTGCCAGGCCATCATCTGCTTTTTTCATTTTTTCTTAAACCTGATAATTGCTATTTTTCTACAGGGCCTTCAAAACTTCAAGAGCTAATTCATACTTTCCCAGAAGAGGGCTTATCTGGACACCTTCTAGCATATCTTTTATTACTCCCAGAATTTCTTGGGCAATGGCCACTCCTTCCTGTCTTGCCTTTTCTGTGCCTATCTCTTTAGCATCTCTCATTCTATCCATTATTTCTCTGGGGACTTGAGATCCAGCAACTTCGTTGTGCATAAACTCTGCGAAAAGGAGATTTTTGCTATTGTTTTATTATCAGATATTTACTTTTGAAATCAACAACTTAGAGAAGATTTATATTTAACCGAAATGAACAATTTTTAACAGTTTTTAACCTGATATAGTCATTATTTGGTCATAGTTTCGAAGTGGTAAAAGAGAGGTGAACACAAATGCCTTTTAAAAAAATATATGTAATTTCACTTATCGGATTTTTTTGGGCTTTGAGCATGATCCCAGCTTGCAAGAATGAATTGCCGACAACTCCTGATTGTAATATTTCATACCCTCTTGAACAATATCTCAATTATTCTAACATACTCCTCATAGCTT
>JABAOH010002653.1_pt2 | contig 14261 bp, 14 predicted proteins | sample 7062181 | NCBI WGS metagenome assembly JABAOH01 (sample SAMN14538630, study PRJNA623070) | marine sediment metagenome | biome: marine biome [ENVO:00000428]; feature: marine pelagic biome [ENVO:01000023]; material: deep marine sediment [ENVO:00002113]; isolation source: pool of 5 deep marine... | reverse complement strand
CCCAGGCGCGAGGCGAGCTCCGGCGAGCCGCACAGCACCGCCAGGCGCCAGCCCGGGAACCCGCTCGCCGCGACCTCTCCGAGGGTGGCGTAGAGCTCGCCGAGGGCATCGCCGTCGCCCAGGCGTATGCCGTAGGGCGGGTTGCACGCGAGCAGCCCCGTGAGCTCCGGCCACGGCGATCGCAGCTCGCCCAGATCGGCCCGCGCGACGCTGACGTGGGCTGCCAGTCCGGCGGCCGACAGGTTTTCGCGCGCGGCGGCCAGGACCCGTGCGTCCACGTCGAAGCCCGCGATGGGCGGCAGTCGCTCGAGACCCGTGCGGCGCCGTTGCCGCGCCTCCTCGTGCAGCCTCTGCCACAGCGCCTCGTCGTGTCCCTGCCAGCCCTGAAGTCCGAAATACGTGCGTCCGAGCCCCGGCGCGACATCACCCGCCATCAACGCCGCCTCGATCGGCAGGGTCGCCGAGCCGCACACGGGATCGAGCAGCGGTTGCCCCGCCGCCGCCATCTCCGGCCAGCCGGCGTGCAGGAGCATGGCGGCGGCGACGTTTTCCTTGAGCGGGGCAGGGCCGGCGTGGCGCCGGTAGCCGCGCCGGTGCAAGCCGGTGCCGGCCAGATCGATGGCGATGGTGGCGACGTTTCTGTCCACATGCGCATTGATGCGCACGTCGGGTGCGACCCGGTCCACCGACGGCCGCCGCCCGGTTTGCGCGCGGAGTCGATCGACGATGGCGTCCTTGACGGCCTGGGCGCCGAATCGCGCGTCGGCCAACGACGAGCGTGAGCTGACGAAATCCACCGCCAGGGTGCCGTCCACGGGCACGTGATCGCGCCACTCGATGCGGCGAACGCCCTCGTAGAGCGCCTCTCTCCCGGGCGCCTCGAAGCTCGCGAGGGGCAGCAGGATGCGGCTCGCCAGACGCGACCAGAGGCACGCTCGGTAGGCGACCTCGAGGGTGGCGCGGAAGCGCACCCCGGCGTGCCCGGCGCGCAGGTGCTTTGCGCCCAGACCGGCGAGCTCGCGGTGCAGCAGGGCCACCAGGTCGCGGGAGGCGGTGGCGAAAAACGGCGGGCCCGCGTCGGCCATTCGGCCGCCTGAGCGCTTCGAGTTCTTAGATTCCTCAGGAACTGTGCGCTGGTTCAAAAAAAGCCGGCTCCGGCTGTGCTGAAATACTTGTCGTTCCCAAAGCAAAGTATCCAACGGGTCCATTCGAGATGCCAAAAACCACCGAATGCGAAGTCCGCACGACCACGCTCGGCGGGCGACTCACCTACAGTCGAATCGAGAAGGGCTGGACGCAGCATCAGCTGGCCGCCAACGTCGGCACCAGCCAGGCGGTCATACAGCGCATCGAGGCCGGAAAGTGCAACCATCCGAGAATTCTCCGTGAGCTGGCGGAGGCGCTGGATGTGAGCCCGGCCTGGCTGATGTTCGGAGTCAAGGTCATCGAGGACCTCGAGCAGGAGGCCATCGAGACAGCGCGTGCCTGGTCGCGCCTCATGGAGCCGCAGCGCACGGCGCTCAAGGAGATGATCTTCCGCATTGCCGAGTCGGGACCGGACGCTCTGCCGCTGCCCGAGAGTGGCGTGCTGGAACCGAGCGACCTGCTCGGTCTTCGCTGAGCCAGGCAGCGGGCGGCGCGCTCAGCGCGATCGCTGCTCTGCGATGCCGGGTCCGTGCCCGGCGAAACCCTGCTGGCGCCAGGCCTCGTAGCACACCACCGCCACCGCGTTGGAGAGATTGAGGCTGCGGTTTCCCGGCAGCATGGGAATCGCAGCACGCTCGGCGGGCGCCACCCGTGCCAGCACCGGCTCCGGAAGGCCGCGTGTCTCCGGCCCGAACAGCAGCGCATCGGCGCTCTGGTACGCAATCGATGCGTAATTCCTCGGCGCGCGCGCCGAGAATGCGAGCAACCTCGCCGGCTGCGCCGCCTGCAGGTACGCATCGAGCGACGCGTGCACCCGCACGCGCGCCCACTCCCGGTAGTCCAGTCCGGCACGCCGCAGGCGCCTCTCCTGCATGTCGAAGCCGAGCGGCGCAATCAGATGCAGGGCAAAACCCGTGTTCGCGCATAGGCGTATAATGTTGCCCGTGTTGGGAGGAATCTCGGGCTGATAGAGGACGACGTCGAGCATGGGGGTCATCGCGCAGTGAGCGGCAACGCCGGCCACCCGTTGGGCGTGGATTTCTGCGGCCTGCGTCTGCACACGCCCCTGGTGCTGCTTTCCGGCTGCGTCGGCTTCGGCGAAGAATACACACGCGTGGAGGGCTTTTCCAACCGTGACGTCGGCGCCGTGTGCCTGAAGGGAACGACGCTCGCAGCGCGTCTCGGCAACCAGCCCCATCGCGTGTGGGAGACGCCCGCCGGGATGCTCAACTCCATCGGCCTGCAGAACCCCGGCAGTCGCCACGTGGTCGACAACATTCTTCCCGAGCTGGATTTCGACGAGACGCGTTTCTTCGCCAACGTTTCCGGCGCGACCGTGGATGAGTACGTCGAGGTCACGCGCATATTCGACGATTCGCCCATCGATGCGGTCGAGATCAACATCTCGTGTCCGAACGTGCGCGAGGGCGGTGTGGTATTCGGAAACGATCCCGATATGTCGGCGCGGGTCGTCGAGGCGTGCCGCGCGGCGACGTCGAAGCCGGTCATCGCAAAGCTCTCGCCCAATCAGACGGATATCGCGGAGAATGCCCGCCGCTGTATCGAGGCCGGAAGCGACGCGTTGTCGGTGGTCAACACCTTTCTCGGCATGGCGGTCGACGTCGAGACCCGACGACCGGTCATCGGCGCCAACCATGCCGGCCTGTCAGGCCCGGCGGTAAAACCCATGGCGCTGCTCAAGGTTCACCAGGTCTTTCAGGTGGCGAAGCGTCACGACGTGCCCATCATCGGTCAGGGGGGTATTGCCAGCGCCGAGGATGCGCTCGAGTTCATCATCGCCGGTGCCGCCACGGTCGGCATCGGTACGGCGCTGTTCTACGATCCGCTCGTGTGCGCCAAGATCAATGCCGGGCTGGAAGACTACATGCGGCGTCACAACCTCGACGACATTTCGCGCCTCACGGGCACACTCGAGTTGAACACCGGCGCCGAGGCCTGGTGCGCCTGACCTTCGTCGCGTCGCGCCGCGGCCGTCAGCGTTCCAGTCGCTTGAGGAACACGCGCATCTCTCTCGCCGCCTGAATGTCGCCCCTGCGCTCCGCCGTCTCGATGCCCTGCCGGTAGGCGGCCTTCGCCTCGCCGTCGCGGCCGGCGGCGGCGAGTGCCTTTCCGTACATCTTCCAGGCCGCCGAATAGTCGGGATCGAGGGCCACGGCCCGGGCGAGATGCTCGGCGGCGCGCGCCGGCTGCTCTTCGAGATAGGCGCTGCCGAGCGTGAAGCGCAGCAGCGCGTCGTCGCGGCCCGCTGCCAGCATGCCTTCGAGGTTTTCCACCAGCCCCACTGACCAGGCTCTTTCAGCCGCGCCAGAACGACGGCGTCAGGATCACGAGAAGGGTGAAGATCTCCAGGCGTCCGAGCAGCATCGCCAGCGAGAGGATCCACTTCGCGCCGTCGCTGAGCTCCGCGTAGTTGGCGCCGACCGAGCCGAGCCCCGGTCCGAGATTGTTGATGCACGCGGCGACGGCAGAAAAAGCCGTAACCTGGTCCAGCCCGAGCGCGAGCAGCGCCAGCATCATGAACGAGAACGTCGCGACGTAGGTGGCGAAGAAGCCCCACACCGCATCGACCACGCGGCTCGGCATGCTGGCGCCGTTGATCTTGATGGGGACCTGCGCATTGGGGTGAATCAGGCGCATGATTTCGCGCTTGCCCTGCTTGTAGAGCAGCACCACGCGAATCACCTTCAGGCCGCCGCCGGTGGAGCCGGCGCACCCTCCGACGAAGCTCGCGAACAGCAGCATCACAGGTAGAAAGCTCGGCCAGGTGTAATAGCCGCTGGTGGTGAAGCCGCTGGTCGTGCTGATGGAGACGGACTGAAAGATGCCGTGGCGCAGCGCGCTCGCGAAAGTCGGAAAGGTCTCCGAATAGAAAAGGTACAGGCTGGAGATCAGCGACACGCAGATCAGCAGCACGACGTAGGTTTTCAGCTCCGTGTCGCCGAGGTACGGGCGCGGGCTGCGCGAGCGAAAGGCGAGAAAGTGGATGGCGAAGTTGATTCCGGCAATGGTCATGAACACCACCGCAACGGCCTCGACCCATGGATTGTCGAAATAGCCGAGGCTCGCATCGTGGGTCGAGAATCCACCGATGGCGACGGTGGAAAAGCTGTGCGACACGGCATCGAACGGCCCCATCCCGGCGAGCCAGTAGGCGAGTGCGCACACGATGGTCAGACCGAGGTAGATGTACCAGAGCGCCTTCGCCGTTTCCGTGATTCGCGGAGTCAGCTTGTTGTCCTTCATCGGCCCGGGCGTCTCCGCGCGGTACAGCTGCATGCCGCCGACGCCGAGCATCGGCAGAATGGCGACCGCCAGCACGATGATCCCCATGCCGCCCAGCCACTGAAGCTGCTGGCGGTAGAACAGAATCGAGTGGGGCAGGGCATCGATGTTCTCGATGACGGTCGCTCCGGTAGTGGTCAGGCCGGAGATGGACTCGAACACGGCGTCTGTGACCGACATGTCCGCGATCTTCGATACCAGCAGAGGCAGGCTACCCGAGAGACCGAGAGCGACCCAGAACATGAAGACGATGACGAACCCGTCGCGCAGGCGCAGCTCCCGCCGGTGGCGTCTGACCGGCAGCCACAGCGCCAGCCCGGATACCAGGATGACGAGAAACGCGTCGAGAAAACCGTTGAAGGCACCGTCGTCGTACCACCAGGAAACCAGCATGGGTGGCAGCATGCTGATGCTGAACAGACAGAGCAGCAGTCCGAGAATGCGTTGGACGACGAACAGTTGCACGAATCGATGATCCCGCAGCGATCTGTGTGACTACAGGAAGGTGACACCCACCTGGAAGATTTTCTCCACTTCGGTCACGTATTTCTTGTCTATGAGAAACAGTATGACGTGATCGCCGGCTTCGATGCGCGTGTCATGATGGGCAATGATGACCTTGTCGCCCCTGACAAGGGCGTCGATGGTCGTGCCGGGCGGCAGCTTGATCTGTTCCACCGTGCGCCCGACGACCTTGGAGGTATTGCTGTCTCCATGGGCAACAGCCTCGATAGCCTCGGCCGCCCCGCGTCGCAGCGAGTGCGCGACCACCACGTCGGCGCGGCGCACGTGAGCAAGCAGGCTGCTGATAGTCGTTTGCTGCGGCGAGATGGCGATGTCGACGATCCCGCTCTGAACGAGATCCACGTAAGCGCCTCTGTTGATGAGCGACATTACCTTGCGCGCACCCATTCGTTTGGCGAGCATTGCGGAGAGAATGTTGATCTGATCGTCATTGGTGACGGCGCAGAAGACGTCCGTGTTGTCTATATTCTCCTCGCGCATCAGATCCTCGTCGGCCGCATCGCCCTGGAGAACGATGGTTTTGTTGAGCACCTCGGACAGCGCGCGGGCACTTTCCGCGTCACGCTCGATTAGTTTGACGTTGAAATTACTCTCCAGCCCGCTCGCCAGCCGGCGCCCGATGTTTCCGCCGCCTGCGAGAATCACGCGCCGAACCGGCCTGTCGAGCTTGCGCAATTCGCCCATGACGCGGTGGATGTGCTCGGTGGCCGCTATGAAGAAAACCTCGTCATCGGCCTCGATGACCGTGTCGCCTTCCGGGACGATGGCGCGACCGTGACGGAAAATGGCGGCAACCCTGGTGTCGATACCCGGCATGCGGGCCGGCAGCTCGTGAAGCGCGTGCCCCACGAGGGGGCCGCCGTGGTACGCCTTTACCGCGACGAGGCGTACCCGGCCGTCAGCGAAGTCGAGGACCTGAAGCGCGCCCGGTGTCTCGATCAGACGCTGAATGGAATCGGTCGCCAGCTGTTCGGGGCTGATGAGGACGTCCACGGGCAGCGCTTCCTGGCAGAAAAGCCGCGGATAGTTCAGATACTCCACAGAGCGCACCCGCGCGATCTTGGTCGGAGTTTGAAAAAGCGTGTAAGCCACCTGGCAGGCGATCATGTTGGTCTCGTCACTGTTGGTGACGGCAAGAACCAAATCCGCATCCTCGGCGCCCGCTTTGCGCAGCACGTCGGGATGCGACGCGTGCCCGGTGATGGCACGGATGTCGAGGTGGTCCTGGAGAGCTCTCAGACGCTCCGGGTCGAGATCGACGATGGTGATGTCATTGGCTTCGCTGGCCAGATTTTCGGCGACGGTCATACCAACCTGGCCCGCACCTAAAATTATTATTTTCACGTTTTTTGCGTACCGAATTCAGTGCGATTCGGTCTTTGAAGGCAATCTTTCCTCGCGCCGCCGACTAGTCCGGGTTTGCGCTCAGACGCTTGGGGTCGATACCCAGAGCGCGTATCTTGCGGTAAAGATGCGTTCTTTCCAGACCGATGCGTTCTGCGACCTTGCTGATGCTGCCCCCGGTCATGCGAAGCTGATACTCGAGATAGCTGCGCTCGAACTGCTCGCGCGCCTCCTTGAGCGGCAGCTCGAAGCCGTGAGGAATGTCGCTCTCCGAATGCTCACCCACTTCGCCTACCTCGCCCAGTGACACATCGATCTCTTCCTGATCGATGTCGGCCCCGCTCCCGAGAATGAGTAGCCTGTGCACGACATTCTTCAGCTCGCGAATGTTACCAGGCCAGGAATAGTTGCGCAGACGATTCTGCGCCCCGACCGTGAAACGCCGGTACGGCAACCCCTCGGTGCTGGCCAGTTGATCGATATAGTAGTTGAGCAATTCCGGAATGTCGTCACGATGGCTGCGCAGAGGCGGTATTTCCAGAGGCACGACGTTCAGATGGTAGTAGAGATCCTCACGCAGCTTGCCGTCGGCGACGGCGCGCGCCGGCTCGTGGCTGGTGGCGGCGACGATGCGAACGTTAATCGAGACAGGGGCGCTGCCGTCCACCCGCATGAAGGACTGGGATTTGAGCGCGCTCAGCAGGCGCGCCTGCACGCCGAGATCCATGTCGATGATGTCTTCGAGAAACAGGGTTCCGCCGTTTGCCTGCTCGAGAGAGCCGAAATGAACGTAATCGCCGTCCTCGATGCCGAACAGCTCCGCCGCCGAGTTGGCGTTCGTCAGTCCTGCGACGGGCACCCGCACGAATGGCCCGTCGCGCCGGTTGCTCGACTGATGAAGATAGCGGGCGAACACTTCCTTGCCGCTGCCCGACTCGCCCATCAGCAGCACGGGGGTGTCGTGCTGCGCGATGCGCTTCACCTGCTCGCGCAGATTCTGCATCGTCACGCTGCGGCCGACGGGTTCGGTGACGGAGCCCGAAGCGCGCCGCAGTCCGATGTTCTCCTGCTTGAGCTGCGCTGTCTCGAGGGCGTTCTTGATGGTTACCAGGAGCTTGGCCGTTGACAGGGGTTTCTCCAGAAAGTCGTAGGCGCCGAGCCGCGTGGCCTCGACTGCCGTCTCCACGGTGCCGTGCCCCGACATCATGATGACCGGCGTATCGAGCCCGGAATTGCTGGCCCACTCCTTCAGAAGGGAAATGCCGTCGGTGTCCGGCATCCAGATGTCGAGGAGCGTCAGGTCGGGACGCCGCGCGCGCCGCGCCTGCCGCGCCTTCTCGGCATTCTCCGCGGCGCCGACCTCATAGCCCTCGTCCTCGAGAATCTCCTTGACGAGGGTGCGGATGTCGGGTTCGTCGTCGACGACCAGAATGTAAGCCTCGTTCATGCCCCTACCTCGAGGCCGTGCGCGTTCGCGTCATGGGACAAAGCCTTTCATATCGCGTGTCGGTGGGACGTCGATGCGGACTCCGATTCCGCGACGACCACCGGAAAGCGCATGATAACGGTTGCGCCACCCTGGGCCTCGTTCTCGGCCCAGACGACCCCGCCGTGCTCCTCGACGATCTTCTTGACAATGGCGAGTCCGAGTCCGCTGCCCCTGGTTTTTGTGGTCACCTGGGGGCTGAAGATGTCTTCGGCCATGTGCGCGGGAAGCCCTCGCCCGAAGTCGCGCGTTCGAATCTCGACCATCTCCCGGGACGGTTCGTTGATGTAGCGTGTCTCGATGAGGATTCGCGCGGGATTGCCGGGCTCACTGGCCTCGAGCGCATTCTTGATCAGATTGTGCAGAATCTGGCGCAGGCGGTCCGGATCGGCTTCCAGCGGCGGCACATCGCCGTCGAGGTGTGTCTCGATGACAGCCTCGCTCTCGCCTGCGCGGTAGAGCTCGACCAGATCGGCGACCAGCTCATTGACGTCGACGTTGCGCAGCTGCATCTGGGGCGCGCGCGCGTAATCGGTGAATGCGTTGACCATCGTTTTCATGGCCTCCACCTGTTGCACGATGGTGCGCGTCAGTCGATCGAGGGCGTTGCTGTCCTCCGACTGCATTTTGCCGAGATACTTGTGGCGCAGTCGCTCTGCAGAGAGTTGAATCGGCGTGAGCGGATTCTTGATCTCGTGGGCGAGGCGCCGTGCGACCTCGCTCCACGCGGCGTTGCGCTGTGCCTGCACGAGATCGGTCACGTCGTCGAAGACGATCACGTGGCCGGCAAACGCACCATCGGAAGCCGAAAGCGTCGTGCCGCTGCACATCAGGACCTGGCGGCCTGTGGGTCCAAGCAGGATGACCTCCTCGCGCCAGTCCTCGACACCCTCGGCTGACACGCGTGCCTGCAGGGCCTGCTTGAGAGGGTGCAGATGCGCATGCCGCTCGTCGATCTCGTCGAGCGTCTTGCCGGCCTCGTCACCGAGCTCCACGCGCAGAATCTGGCTCGCCGCGCGGTTGCAGGTGAAAAGTCGCCCGCCCTCATCGAGCGTGAGCACGCCGGTGGAGAGCTGTGACAGCACGGCTTCCAGATATCGGCGCTGATCCTCCACCTGCTGCTGGCTTAGCCGGGTCTCGTCGCGGGCTTTCGCGAGCCGGCGCGTCATGTCGTTGAACGACTCGACCAGGAAGCCCACCTCGTCCTCGCTGGAGCTCGGCAATCGCGTCTCGTAGTCGCCGTCGGCCACGGCGCGCGTGCCCTGGGACAGATTCTGAAGCGGCGCGACCATGCGCCGCGCCGAGTAAAAGGCCGCCCACACGGCGGCGAACAGACTGAGCAGCAGCACCAGCGACAGGGTCAGCGTGAAGCTGGTCTTGAGCGGCTTGCGCAGGTAGGCGAGCTCGCGGTATTTGCCGTAGGTTGTTTGCACGGTATCGGCGAGCGTGCTGGTTCGCTCGGCGACCGGATAGAGCGCCTGCAGGATACGCGGCTCGGTGGTTGCCACGTTCTCGGGCAGACCCACCACCACGCGCACGTGCATGCCGGCGTCGCCGATTGGGTCGAGCCCGATGTAGGTGCCCGACTGGCGAAGCTGGACGAGAATGGCATCGCTCGGTCGGTTGGGGACGATGGCGGTCGGGTCGATGCTGCTCGAGGCAATAATGTGCCCGTTGGCGCCGATCAGAGTGAATTCCGAGGCGCCGGCGAGGCGCCGGCGATCGTCGAGACCGACGGCGATCTGCTCCGCGGGCATGTCCACGAGATCGCCGGCGACCACCTCCGTGTGGGCCAGCAGCTCGCGCATGCGCACGCCGAGCGCCGTTCGACTGAGCTCGAGGGCGTCGTCGAGCGCGCGCTCGATGCGCACATCGAACCAGCTGTCGATGCTGCGGTGGAGGAACTGCAGGGAAAAGTAATAGACGACCAGAACCGGCGTCACCGACAGGATTACGAACACCGCCACCATGCGCACCGTCAGCCGGGCGCCCGGCTCGCCTGCGCCCACGCGACGCAGCAGGCTGAACAGATTCCAGCCGATCAGTCCCGCCAGCGCGATGAGCCCGAGCGCGTTGATGGCGAGCATCGCCGAGTACAGCTGACCGAATCGCGCCGAGCCCTGAGTGGCGTTGCTCATCATCACCAGTGAGACGAGCAGCAGCAGCACGAGGACGAGAATCGGTCCGACGCCGGTGAAAAAGCGTTTCAGCGCTCGAGCGGCCATTCGTACCAATCGCTCTTCAGGCGCCACGGGGCGCTCAGATAGGCCCAGGGACGCATGGGTGAGGGCAGCGACTCGATGTCGAGAAGCGTACGCATGCGCAAATAATAGTGTCCCTCGTTGCCCATCAGGTGCTCGTCGATGAGCGGGAAGCCGCGCAGCCTGCCGAGTCCGTCGACGAGCTCCTCGAGCGATGCGAATACCCGTGTCTCGCCGGAGTTGAGATTGCGCAGCAGGTAGGTGTTGCTGAGCGGACGCGTCTCGATTCGGAACCTTGCCTCGATGTGCGCGATCTCCGCGTCCCACCAGAGGTTGTCCCAGATGAGGCCACGCTCGCGCAGCACGAGCATCTCGACGACGATGGTGACGGGTATGCCGTTCTCGATGGCTTCGAGCGACTCGTCGCTGAACACGAAGCTCAGGTCTGCGTCGAGCAGGTAGACGCCGTCGACCAGCTCGGTCCGGGCACTGCGGATATCGAAGCCCGCCTCGATTTTACCGGGAGCGGATGTGCTCGGCTCGGTGACGACCAGCAGCAGCGAGCACACGGCCAGCCACACGGCCGGCCAGGCGCGCACCCTGATCCGCTCAACGCTTTCCAAGCAGTGCATAGTAGAAACCGTCCATCGTATCCTCGCCGGGGAGCACTTGACGTCCGTGGTCGGTGGCTCGACCCCAAGCGCGGGAAATGGGAACGCCGGCGGCATCCGGGTGTTTCGCGAGGAATTCGGCCAGCACGTGGTCGTTCTCACGCGGCAGGTACGAGCAGGTAGCGTACAACAGCCGCCCCCGGCGGGCCACCAGCGGCCACAGCCGGTCGAGCAGTCGCAGCTGACCGGCGGCGAGCGTTTCCACGTCCTCCGGGCGACGTTGCAGCTTGATTTCCGGGTGCCGGCGGATGACGCCGCTGCCGGTGCAGGGAACATCGGCGAGGATGCGATCGAAGGCCCTGCCGTCCCACCACTGGCCGGGATCGCCGGCGTCGCCGCACACCACGGTCGCCTGCAGGGAAAGCCGCGTCAGGTTCTGTCGCAGACGTGCGAGGCGTTCGCCGTCGCTGTCCACGGCGACGAGCTCGTCCAGCTCGGGCTGGCTCTCGAGCAGCGCCGTGCTCTTGCCGCCCGGTGCCGCGCAGGCGTCGAGCACGCGCATGCCGGCGCCCACGTCGAGCAGCGGACCGGCGAGCTGTGCGCCACCGTCCTGAACCGATACCCGGCCCTGCGCGAATCCGGGGAGCGCCGCCACGTCCCTCGGGCTGTGCAGGCGAAGCCCGTGCGGGGTGTGCGCGATGGGGCTCGCTTCGATGCCCTGGTGCGCGAGCTCGGCGAGAAACGCGTCGCGCGTCGTGCGCCGCGTGTTCACGCGCAGCGCCATCGGCGGTCGCTCATTATTACTCTCGAGGATGCGCTGCCAGTCGCCCGGCCAGGCCTCCCGGGTGGCGTCGATGAGCCAGAGCGGATGGGCGTAGCGGCCTTGCTCGCACGCGTCGAGGTCGTGGATCAGCTGCGCACGTTGGCGCTGAAAGCTGCGCAGCACGCCGTTGACCAGGCCAGCGGCCCAGTCTCTTCCGGCACCGCGCACCAGCGCGACGCTCTCGGCGACCGCCGCATGCTCGGCGATGCGCGTGTACATCAGCTGGTAGAGCCCCAGCAACAGCACGGCGCGCACGCGGCTCTCGCGCTTTCGCAGCGGCTTGTCCATGAGCCGCTGCAGGCAGAGCTCGAGGCGCGGCAGCCAACGGGCCACGCCGTAGCAGAGCTCGCGGGCAAGGGCCCGATCTCTGGCGTCGGCGAGGGCCCCGCCGTGCGCTTCCAGCGCAGGGTTGAGGGATCGCCCCCGATCGAGCAGGTCCGTCAGCACCGCACTCGCAACGGCGCGGGGGTTGCCGAGCGGGCGGGTCGATCGGGCGTGGTTCGGCATGCGCGGCCTCCCGGCGTCAGGCCGGGGCGGGGGTGCCAACCAGGCGCGCGCCGACGTCCAGGGCGTGGGCGTTGAGATAGTCGCCGCTGCTCATGATTCGGCCACCGGCCGGCTGCAGTTTGACGATGCGCAGCGCGTCGCGCCCCGTGGCCACGTCGATGCCCGCGGCCGAGCACGAGAGCAGCGTGCCCGGCGCCTGCTGCTGCGTGCTCGTCACAACCCGGGCGCGCCATATGCGCAGGCGCTCGGCAACAGCCGTGGGCGTCGCCGGCAGGTAGGTGTAAGCCACCGGCCACGGGTCGAAGGCGCGCACCTGGCGCTCGATCGCCTCGGCGGATCGGCTCCACTCGATGAGCCCGTCCTGCTTGGCAATGCGGCCGGCGTAGGTCGCCAGCGCCGGGTCCTGGGGCTCGGCGTGCACATGGCCCGTCTCGATCGCCGCGAGCGTCTCGAGCAGGGTCGCGGCGCCGAGGGCTGCGAGACGATCGTGGAGGCTGCCGCCGGTGTCGTCTTCGTGGATGGGACAGTCCGCGCGGCGCAGCACCGGGCCGGTATCCAGCCCCGAATCCATCTGCATGATCGAGATCCCCGTGGTGCGATCCCCGGCGAGGATCGCGTGCTGAATGGGTGCTGCGCCGCGCCAGCGCGGCAGCAGCGAGGCGTGAACGTTGATGCACCCCAGGCGCGGAGTCGCGAGCACGGCCTCGGGCAGAATCAGCCCGTAGGCGGCGACGATCATCGCATCCGCCCCGTAACGCGCCAGGCAGCGTTGCGCGTCGGCCTCGCGCAGGCTGCGAGGTTGCTCGACGGCGATGGCGTGCGCCTCGGCGAGGGCCTTTACGGGGCTCGAGCGAAGGCGACGTCCTCGCCCGGCCGGCCGATCCGGCTGCGTGTAGACTGCCAGCACCCTGTGAGGACCGTCGAGCAGGGCGCCGAGCACGGTGGCGGCGAACTCTGGCGTTCCAGCGAAGATCAATCGCAAGCCCATGGGCTGTCCCGCACGGTCGGTGTTACCAGAATCGTCGCGCCGCCGGAGCTGATGTGAAGCCGCCATCGGCCGCACCCGGCGGCCTGAGGCTACATGGCCTGGCGCTGCTGCCTGTGCGCTTTCTTACGGATACGCTGGCGTTTGAGCTGCGACAGGTAGTCGACGAACAGCTTGCCGTCGAGATGATCGATCTCGTGCTGAACGCAGACGGCCAGAAGACCCTCGGCCTCGAATTCGAAGGGCTCGCCGTCACGGCCGAGGGCGCGCGCACGGATCCAGTCGGCGCGCTCGACATAGTCGTAGATGCCGGGTACCGACAGACAGCCTTCCTCTGTCTCCACGCTGCCGGCGAGCTCGAGGATCTCCGGGTTGATCAGGCACAGGGGCTGATCGCGATGCTCGGAGATGTCGATGGTGACGACACGCTTGGGCACGTTTACCTGAACGGCCGCGAGGCCGATACCCGGCGCCGCGTACATGGTCTCGAGCATGTCGTCGACGAGGCGACGCACGTCGTCGTCCACCCCCGCCACCGGCTCCGCGCGATTGCGCAGTCGCGGGTCCGGAAAATGCAGAATTTCACGTATGGCCATCGATTTTCCCGTCGCGCGCCGGTTCTCTCAATGTTTGCCCCGGGGCGGCCGATAATTGTACTGGATGCCTCCGCTCGGGCGCCACGGGAAGGCCGGAATCGGGCTTCTCCGGGGCCCCGTGAAAGGCCAGTTTTGTTTGAATTTTCAGAATTGTATAGCCTATATTTATCCCGTGTTCCCAACTAGATCCGGGCGCTTTCCGGCCTCTCCGCCGGGGCTCGTCTGCAGACCCACAACGCGCTCGCGCAAGGTTCCCCATGCCCTATAAGAAAGCATTCAGCCTGTTTCTGGCGGCCCTGCTGGTGCCGCTTCTGGCCCTGGCCCAGAGCGTCGAGCTCAACCCGGATCACCCGACCCGCTACGTCGTCAAGAAAGGCGATACCCTTTGGGACATCTCCGAGCACTTCCTGGTGGAACCGTGGCGCTGGCCGGAAATCTGGCAGCTGAATCCGCAGGTCCGCAATCCACATCTCATCTACCCGGGCGACGAGCTGGCGCTGTTCTACCGTGACGGCAAGCCGGTCGTGCAGCTCACGCGCCGCGGTGAAGGTGCGCCCGGCGAGCAGGTGCCCGGCGAGCAGGTGCCCGGGGAGCAGGTGCCCGGGGAGCAGGTGACCCGGCAACAGGTCGGTCCGCGCACCGTCAAGCTCACGCCGCAGGCGTATGTCACGGAGCGCGACGACGCCATTCCTGCCATCCCCATGGATACGATCCGGCCATTCCTGGCGCGGCCA
>JABAOH010007733.1_pt1 | contig 14266 bp, 12 predicted proteins | sample 7062181 | NCBI WGS metagenome assembly JABAOH01 (sample SAMN14538630, study PRJNA623070) | marine sediment metagenome | biome: marine biome [ENVO:00000428]; feature: marine pelagic biome [ENVO:01000023]; material: deep marine sediment [ENVO:00002113]; isolation source: pool of 5 deep marine... | reverse complement strand
TAGCCTTCAGAGCAAGGACAATCATAGCAACAGTTAGCAGAGGTTTCTCCAAGTTCTGTTTCGCACCCATACTGCCCACAGAAAAAACTTGGGTTCAGTCTCAGGGTTGTGGGATTGAATATGTCCTGGCTAGCCTCTGAGAATATAAAGGAATAGTCTCTTGTTATACTATGAACAGTATCATTGGTGTGGTCCTGTGTATAGAAATTCGGAGATGATTGCTGGAGTCCTGAAGAGGCGATACTGAGCTCATAAAGGGAGTCTGCCCCCTTGAAAATTGCAGCCGAAACCCAGGCAGGATTGAATGGTATTGTCAGATATGTCTGAATGAATTCCTTCACAGGTACCGCAAAACCAGCTTGTGCATATAAGTCTATCTCATCAAGGCTGTACTCAAAGAGATATGGTGAAGCAAAATCATAAGTCCTTCTTTCTATCTTGTTCCAGATGCCAACCCAAACGGTTTTTCCATTATCATTTACTTTGAAAAGGAAGAAAAGGTTCGCAATCTCAAGGCAGGAGCCCGGGTTGGACGAGCATGATATTATAATCTGGGACACATCGCCCCAGAGCATTTCTAGATCTAGATCATTATTGACAATACTGTACATGTCTGGTGTCTCTGTTTCTACACAATCGCTTGGGGAAAGATCCTTACATTTGTATATATGAACACTCTCCAGATCACCCATGCCCCCGTTGGTGATGTTTATAATGACCTTTACATTAATCCAAGAAGCGCCTATACTCTGAACTGATACAGTTTTGTCAATGAGATTTTCAGGCTCTATGGTAACATCATCCTGTTTGATGTAAGTACCACCACCGACATCATAATAGATGTTGATCTGTGTAGCACCAACAACAGGAAGATCGAATATTAATGTCGCTGCCAATATTGCAAATACACCCATGAATACGTTTTTGTAGTTCATGTTTGCCTCATAAGTTCTATACTAGGACAGGCTTTCACCTTATCTACAACACACTGTTTTTGCCAAGGATCTGGTTGACGTGTAGAGTTACCAAACTTTGGTATGCTTATGTACAAATTTTTAGTGTTTTCAAGTAGATTGAAATCATCCAACTCAAAGTATCCCACATGTTTATTATCTGCAGGGTTCTTGAGTTCTGCAACCACATCGTATGTGCCAGCAGGTATGTTATCCATATCAACTCTGTGCAGGGTACACCCCGAACACTCTACTGGATGAGCCTCAAAATAATTTCGATCCAAACACTCTTCTATTGGAATATTTTCATAGTCAATATTGTGTATAGGATATGATATTCCTGTTTGAGCTGAGGTCAATGTTATCATTACACACCTGTCACTAACAGCACTTGAAGTACAATTAGTTGACTGCCAAGTAAAGGAATCAGGACAATCCAGTGGTTCTGCACACGGATAGCATGATAAATAAGTATTATACTCATCGTAGCCCCGATACAATATCTCTACCTCATTAAAGTAGGCAGCAAAATCTGGTTTTTTGCAGAGAGTATAAGTTCCGTCTATGTTTGTGGAAGAGACAGTCTTAGAATAATAACCATAGTCTCCACTATGATAGATATCTAACAGGTATGTGCCGCATAATATTTCTCCATTAATATAACCATTCGAATCTGATGTACCTACAAGACAGTCACCGAAGTATGCAGTCGCTCCACTCAAGGGTATCCCATTACAATCAACAACCCTTATACTTGCTGAACATGGCAGGTCTGTGCACGTCTCCTGACCTGGAATTGTGATTATGGCATCACAATCACCAGGTTCCATCTCATCCACATTAACGTAAACAGCGAAATTGAAATCATAACCAGTTTCAGAATCAGTGACCTTTATAACAATTGGGTAAGCAACAGAATACTTTATGTTGTAAGTGGTATAGCAGTATGGGATTGAAGGAAAACTAGCTATAATTTGTCTATTTTGGATGTTAATACCACTGGATGAAGCAATCTCAAATCCCTGTGGCAAGAATAACATTGGCTCTAAATCTAAATATTGCTTACCATTCACATCATTTACTGCATAAGTCAGTGAGTTAGGCGCAATTTCCTGCCACCAGAGAAAGTGTGTTATTGTGTAAGTAATAATACCATACAACCCATGTGAAACCTGTTGAGGGGTAAGCCTTAAGGGTTCAAAACACTCTGTCAGAAAACCAATTGTAGGCAAATATCTGGAACGGTAAAGAGATGCAACGGTAAATATTTCAAAGAATCTGCCACCCTGTGTGGGATCTTTGTTTATCTCTGTTACAAGATCCTTTGCAAAATTAAACAAATGCTTGAACTTGGTGGGAACAGATATCCTATAAGGTTGACTTATGGGATAGCCCCGGAATTCGGTTGGCATGTAAACAGCCACGTCTATTTTGTTATCCAGTATGTTCACATCAACCCTGGAAACACTGCTCAGTGAAAGGTTTTCCCCAAAGAAATCCTCGATATCCTTTGTATGATTGTTAACGTAAAACTCTATCCCTTTCTCGAACCTCTCCTTAACATCATCAAAATTGGGGGATACATCATTCTGACATATCTGCCAGTAGGGAACTCCTATGTTTGTAAATAAAAGACTCTGATTAGGTGGTATCACGTAACCTCCCTGTAGTTCTATTGCTTTCAGAGAAAGTTCTGTGCCACTTGTTATTATGCTTTCAATCATCTCCTGAACCATCCTTTGTTCTTCTCCAACAACAGGAGGTGGAGCAAATCCCTGATATGCATAGTAAATAACAATTGCGATAACAAGCAGAACCCCGATTATTAATATAAAGCTTGCCTGACCCCGCATATTATAATATTGTTATACAATTATATATAATTATTAATAACTGGTAATGTATAATCCCAAGGCGGTTTTATGTTCACAAAAGAATCCCTGAGGAAGGATTTTGCAAGAGACTGGAAGAAGCATTACCAAGTCAAACTCTTCAAGGATGTTGGGTTTCATAGAAAAACCTGCCATAAATGTGGGAAGCATTTCTGGACTCTGGATGAGAATAGAAAAACATGTCCAGATCCACCATGTGAGAATTACGGATTCATAGGGAATCCCATAACAAAACGAAAATTGGATTACATAGGGACCTGGAAACATTTCGAGAGGTTCTTCAAGAAGGAAGGTCATACCCCTATTCCTAGGTATCCTGTAATAGACAGGTGGAGACCTGACCTCTTCTTCACTATTGCATCCATTCAGGACTTCCAGAGAATAGACCAGGGAAACATTGTTTTCGAATACCCAGCAGATCCGCTGATAGTTCCGCAAATGTGCCTGAGGTTCAATGACATACCAAATGTAGGCATAACAGGACGTCATCATACATCCTTTATAATGCCCGGGCAGCATTCTTTTGGGAAATACTGGAAGGATAGATGTATCGAACTGAATTTCAATTTTCTGAACAAGGATATGGGAATCCCAGAAAAAGAGATATTCTACGTTGAGGATATCTGGACAATGCCTGACTTCTCTGCATTTGGTCCATGTATAGAAACCTACTCCAGAGGCCTGGAGCTCGTTAACTCCGTGTTCATGCAGTTCACCAAGGTTGGAAACAAATGGAAAGAACTCCCGAAAAGGGTCGTGGATGTGGGTTGGGGACACGAGAGACTTGTATGGTTTACACAGGGAACCCCCACAGGATATGATGCAGTTTTCGGTCCTGTTGTCAAATGGGCAAAGAAGAGGATCGGGCTTAAGGACTCAGAACTCTTTGACAGATACTCTATCCTTTCCGGAGGACTGGATTTTGACCAGACGCATGATATGAAAAAAATCAGGAACAACATAGCAAGGAGACTCGGTGTGAATGTCGCAACCCTTAACGAAGTTGTGGAACCCATGCAGGCAATTTATGCAACAGTGGATCATGTGAAAACCCTTCTCTTCGCAATAACAGATGGTGGAATCCCTTCGAATGTTGGAGGCGGCTACAATCTAAGGGTACTGCTTAGGAGGGCTTTGTCATTCCTAAAGGAGTTCGAGTTTGATATGGAGCTTGAGAAGATAGCTGGACTGCATGCCAAACATCTATATCCAATGTTCCCTGAGATTACGAATGGAATTGATCCATTCTCAAAAATCCTTGCCCTAGAAAGGGAAAGGTATGAAAAAACAATGGAGAAGGCAGGACTGCTCATAAAGAGGGAGTTTGAGAGGGGCAAGGTGGATGAAAAAACCCTGATAAAGTTCTACATATCCCATGGAATATCTCCAGAGCTTGTTGAGAAAGTTGCGAGGGAAAAGAAGATCAAGATTGACATACCAGAGGATTTCTACGTGAAAATAACAGAGCAGCATATGGTAGGGGAGAAGGAGGTTGAGAAGAAAAGGATATGGGTTGATGTCACCGGAATACCCAGAACAAAACCCCTTTACTACAATGAACCCTACAAGAGGGACTTCAAAGCAAAGATCCTGAAAACAGTCAGATCAGGGAGCGATGTATGGGTAATCCTTGACAAAACCCTGTTCTATCCAGAGGGTGGTGGACAACCAACCGATGTTGGAATGCTAACAATAGGAGACAAGGAGTTCAAAGTGAAGGATGTCCAGAAGATAGGAAACGTTGTTGTACATAATATTGGAAAAGCAGATGGAGTGAAGAAGAACCAGGGTGTGAGAGGGAGAATAGACTGGGAGAGAAGACACCAGTTAATGAAGATGCACACAACTACCCACATAGTTGCCGGAGCTGCTAGAAAGATTGTTGGTTCACATGTATGGCAGGCAGGCGCTCAGAAGGGACTGGATTCATCGAGGATTGACCTGACCCATTACAAGGGCTTCACTGATGAGGAGATAGAGAAGATAGAAAAGATTGCGAATGATACTGTTAAGAGAAACTTCATCGTTGACAAGGAATTCCTACCAAGGAACATTGCAGAGAAGAAATACGGTTTTGTTCTCTATCAAGGAGGCACCTCTCCAGGAAAGATGGTAAGGGTGATAAACATAGGCCATGGTTTTGATGCAGAGGCGTGTGGTGGTATGCACCTAGATAAGACAGGAGAGGCAGAGATTATAAAGATTATAAGAACAGAGAGAATCAAGGATGGAGTCAACAGAATAGAATTCACTTTAGGTAAAAAGGCGTATGAATTCATCCATGGACAAGAGAGGATAGCGAGAGAGACCTTTAAAGTTTTGGAAAACCTTGGTCTTCAAGAAAGTATAAGCGATATCATGGGCAAGGAAACAGATGTTCACAAGGAGCTTGAGAAGGCATCGAGGATTTTTTCAATAGAGACGAGACAACTGCCAAAAACCATTGAGAGGTTTTTCAAAGAAATCAAGGAAGACCACTCAAAGTTAAAAGAACTAAAGAAGCAGCTCCAGATTCCAGAGGAGAGGATGGAATTGAAGGAAATCCTTGAGGAGAAACTGAGATCTGTGAATACGTTTGAAGATCTCTCAAAAACAGTATTCAATTTCTGGAAGGATCAGAAGAAGGAGATTGAAAGCCTAAGGAATGAGGTCGCAAGGGACAAAGCGAAAGAGCTGCTTTTAAAAGCAAAGAAGGATAGAGTTTTCGAGGTCATAAGCGGGGACAGAAAAGAGCTCATAGAAATCGCAAATGAACTACTTACCATGAATCCGGAATTAACAGTTATACTCTCAAATGAAGCCGGGAATATAATAGGCATGAGCAAGACAAGGGACATGAGCAAGCTTATAAGAGAGATATGTGAGAAATCAGGAGGATCAGGCGGAGGAAACAAGGAGCTTGCACAGGGCAGAGTACAGCTTTCAAAACTACTGAAGGTAATGGGAGGAGTTAGATAAGGCACTCAATCGGCTGCGCGATTGCTATATCACAGAAAACCTCCAAGAGGTTCTCCTCATCTATAGTTTTATTCTCAAGGTCCACAATCGTGCCACCGGATCCTATCATTTTTAGCATAGTTTGATTGGTCTGGTTTACAACAACCTCCTCCAGAACCACAAAGTCCTTGAACCTGTTCGCAAAGGATTCCAACACCACATTCTTCTCAAAACAATCATCACAATCTATTGTATAGAAATCCTCTATCAGAACCTTACCACTCCCCAGGATGAAAAGGGTTTCATCAGTTGTTAGCTGCCTCTTTATTATGTTTGGAATCTCAGGTGATTGAGGACCAGCTGGCATGGTCTGGATTAAAGCGAAACCAGCAACAGATCCCAACATAATAACACCAATGAATATTGCCATGAATCTCTCAGTTTTCGTAGCCATAATCTAACCTCACTCCCACCTCTCCATATGCAAAACCTCTTTTACATCTCTTCTCCTTGGTTTTTTTGAAACCTCTGCCGGGTAACCCAATGTTATTATTGCCAGTGGTCTGACATTGCTCGGTAGGACAAGTGTATCTCTGATCTTGTTCTCATTGAAGGCTCCAATCCAACAGGAACCAACCTCCTTCTCCCAGGCAGCCAGCAGAATGTTCTGGATAGCAGCTGATGTATTCTGAATCGAATATAAGGTCTCACCCCTACTCCCATAGGCAGCAGAGATTCTATCAAGGTCAGAACATACAACCAAAACCACTGGTGCACTGACAATGAAATTCTGCTCCCAGGCAGCTGCAGCAACCTTCATTTTCGTTTCCGGGTTTTTAACAACGATAAACTCCCAGTCCTGAACGTTTCCAGAAGACGGGGCATGGGTTGCCGCTTCAATGATTTCTTTAATAATATCTTCTGGTATGGGATCTGGTTTATAATTCCTAACACTTCTCCTTTCCCTTATACACTCCATGGTTTGCATATTTAAAATTGTTAAATGAATTAAAGTATTAATATCTTTTGTAAGGGTGAATTATGATAAAAGCTTACATTTTTGATATGGATGGTGTGTTAATAGACAACAGTAAATCTGATCCAAAGATATATGGAGAGACATATGAAAACATATCAGAAAATACAGGAAAGAGTATAGAAGAGGTTAAGAAAGAAATGAAATCAGGATACCCGAATTCGTTGTCTCTAGAATTTTACGACTGGAATACCAAAATACTAAAGCTTGGCGGAACCGTGAAACTTGAAGAGTTGCATAAGAAATATTCAAATTTGATAAAGACTTACAGTGAAGTGAAACAGACGATAAGAGAACTAAAATCAAGGAAAAAAATAATTTGCTTTGTGAGTAATGGTTACAGAGTTTTTCAGGAAATAAAGCTACATGCTACTGGTCTGCAAAACTCTTTTGATTTTGTTTTTACTGCAGATGATTTCAAAGCTATAAAGCAAGATCAGATGTTTTGGAAAAAGTTAATGAATGAAATGAAAATAAGGCCGAGAGAAATGATTTTTGTGGAGGATGTTGAATCGCAGCTAATTACAGCAAAAAGATTAGGAATAAAGACTGTAAGAATGAATAGGGATAGAGGAAAGGTTGAAACAGAGGCTGATTATTTAATCCATAAACTGGATGAAATACTGAAAATAAGTGATTAGTATGAAGAGATGGGAGCAGTTCAAGGAATTCCTGGAAAGTGGAGACTGGCATGTCCACACGAATTACATTGAGGGTGAGAATTCGGTTTTTGAGATGTGTGAACAGGCAGAGAAAAACGGTTTGCAGCTGATAGCCTTTACAGAGCATGTGAGAAGGGAACTGAGTTACGATTTTAACAATCTTGTGGAGGAGATAGAGGAGGCCAGAAAGAAATTCCCCAACCTGAAGATTCTCACAGGGTGCGAGGCAAAGATTTTGTTTAACGGGGATATTGATGTTTCTGAAGACATTCTAAAACTCTGTGATGTTGTTATAATAAGCTTTCACGGGTTCCCCCCTGTTAAAGAAGAGCAAATAAACGCCCTGAAAAAGATGCTGAAAAACCCTGAAGTGGACATATGGGGTCACCCAGCGACCATGCTCAGAAACTGTGAACTTAATAGGAAGGAGATGGAAGACATAATCAACCTCTGCATAAGAAACAAGGTTCTCATAGAAAACAACCTCTGCCCAAAGTACGAAACACCTCCAGATTTCCTCAAACTAGCTGGGAAACTCGGTGCAAAAACAGTGATTGGTTCTGATGCTCATTCTGTATGGGGACTGAGAAAGATGGTTTAATACGCGGTTTCCATAAGTTTCTCTATTTCCTCTACCATCGCTTTTACGTATTCCCTACCAAACTCCTGTGTGGAGAGTTTGGGATGATTTTCGCCACAACCATTGACCCCTGACCTGTTTCTTATGTTCACATGCCCCATGTAGCCCCTCCTATCGTAATAATCCCGATCTACTCTTCCACCTTTGGCGTTTTTCAGATTAACCATATAGGGTCTGTAAAACATTATAACGGATGTTTCATTTCGACTAGAATGACCTCTTATATGGAATTTGTTTTCATCAAGGAGTCTGAAATCGAATCTGAACAGAATATTTGATTTTCCAGAGTCTTTAACCGCATTTTCTATGGTTTCCAGATGATCTGGACCACCATGTGCTGTAAGAAAAAGAATTCTAGAATCTGGAAATGCTCCTGATATCTCACCAATGTAATTGCGAGCCATCTTTCCAAGAATCTCAGACTCAAGGTTTATCGTCCCTGGAAAATCATATTCATAGGGACCAGTGATACCATATGATAGAGATGGAACTACCAATGTATTACCAAAATAAAGCCAATCGATAAGACCATAAATCCTTATATTATCAGAATCCAATGGAAGATGCAACCCATGCTCTTCCACCACCCCAAAATTTCCAAAAATAATATCAGGTTTTACATTGGGTATAAGTTTATCATCTACTTCAATAAAATCAGCCTTTCCGTATTTTTTCTCAACCCTTTTAAGGAATTCCCTTTTGAGTTCCTCATCACCAGAGAACGCTTCCTTTGGGACTGGAGGAAGATTATAAACCCCATTATTCTTGTCTCTAACGTATTCATAATAAATGTCAGGGTAACTCCAGCAACTCATTATAGGTATTTCTATTGATTTTGGTTTCAAGTCTCTCAAACCCCTCCACGAGTATGCGGCTAGCTCAGTTCCGGTGTTAATATGGTTTGATGATGCTTCAAACATATTACCACTACAATATAGTAAATAAACATTTAAATACTGTATTTAACTAAGTTTTATATCAATTTAATTGGTGTATCTATGCCAATATATGAACTCTTGATATCAGGAATCGTGGCGTTTTTGGTTACACTTCTCTTTACTCCTAGATGGATATCCCATGCCAAGAAGAGAAAACTTATGGGAAAGGATATGAACAAGAAGGACAAACCAAAGGTAGCAGAGGCAGGGGGCGTTATGGTTTTCCTTGGATTTATCATTGGTCTCCTTGTACTGTTTGGTTTTTATTATTTTCAACAGAGGTTTGAAAGACTAGTTTATATCGCACTTGCAATAACATCCCTATCCATTGTCACTGGTATTGCTTTTTGGGATGATATAACTGGATGGAAGAAGGGAATAGCAAGGTGGAAAAAACCAATTCTCACATTTATAGGAGCCATTCCACTGATACCGCTTTTATTGAACAGGACAACTATAAGCATACTTGATTATGTAATAGAGTTGCCTTTGTTTTTCTACCCACTGATTATGGTTCCCATAGGATTTATAGCAGCAACCAACGCCGTAAACCTCCTTGGGGGCTTTAACGGCCTTGAAACCGGTCTGGGAATAATATGTAGTCTGACACTTCTCTGGTTTACATACGGGACAGCATTCTTCCCTATAGTTCTCATAGCTGTTGCTGCAATGCTGGCTTTTCTATATTTCAACCGATATCCATCCAGGATTTTTCCAGGTGATACACTAACCTACTTTCTTGGTTGTCTCTTCGCTTTTGTTGCTGTTCTGGGATACTTCCAGACCATCCTTATACTAATAATGCTTCCGTACATACTCGAAGGCATAATAAAAGCAAGGGAGATTCCATATATAATAAAACATAAAAAAACCTTCAAGCCCGAATGCTTTGGGAAGGTCAGGAAAGAGGGAGATCTGGACCCCCCTTATAAGGAGATATGGTCTTTAACCCATGTTGCAATAAAAATAATAAAGAGAATAAAAGGTCGTTGCTATGAAAATGATGTGACCTTTTTGATAATAGGCTTGCAGGCGTTGTGGTGTCTGCTGCTGATTCAGATGCTAGGTTAGGTGATGGATATTAGAATATTGGTAACCGGTGTTGGTGGTCCTGCAGGAATGAATGTTGTTAATCACAGCCCAAGCGATCTTGAAATTGTGATATGCGATGCTGATCCTGATGCAAAGAAAAGGCTTGGCTCCCTTAGTAAGACTGGTTTGAAGTTTTACCAGGTTCCCTATGCAAAAGACGAGAAAAAATTCATAGAAGCAATAAATGATATTGTCTCGAAGGAGAAAATAGATTTGATAATCCCAACCGTTGATGAGGAGCTTATGGTGTTTTCAAGAAGCAGGGAAAGATTCAACACGAAAATCATCATATCTCCATTCGAAACCGTTAATGTTTGTAATGACAAATATCTCTTTTACGAAAGGTTCAAGGAACATGGTTTTTCGCCAAGATACGTTCTGACGGATAATAGAGAAGACTTGAGAGTTTTTGATAAGGGAAAGATATTCATGAAACCGAGGATTGGAAGGGGGAGTAGGGGAACAAGGACCTTCGAAAGCGTAGATGATATCCCTAATGATCTAATAAACAAGAACAATGTTTTTTGCGAGCATCTGCCCGGATATGAATACACATCAGATGTTTTGTGCGACTTTGATGGTAAGCCATTGGTTATAATGCCTAGGAAAAGGCTGGAGGTCTACAAGGGCGTATGCGTCAGGGGAAAGATGGAAAAGAATGAGAAAATAATCAAAAATATAGAGAAAATGTGCGAGGTTTTAAAGTTTATAGGTCCTATAAATATACAGTTTAAGATTGATACCAACGGAAACCCAAAGCTCGTTGAGGCAAACCCAAGGTTTTCCGGTGGTCTGCCAATAACCATAAAAGCAGGAGTGAATACCCTGAATGTACTCTATGACCTGCTGCGAGGCAAGAAAGTAGATAAGGAAAATCTTGTCTGGCAAGAGATAGAATGCTCACAAAAAATAGAAAGGTGAGAAAAATGAACGTGATTGCAATTGGTGCACACCCGGACGACATAGAATACGGGTGCTATGGAACCATAATGAAGCACAGGAGAGAAGGAGACAAGGTAGTTTTTATAGTCATATCTCACGGGGAGAAAAGCGGAGACAAGGATGTCAGGAAAAAGGAAGCGATAGGGTCTGCAAAACGCGTTGGAGCAAAACTCTATCTGTTTAACTACCCCGATACCAACATCCCACAAACCCACGATGTTATAGAGAAATTGGAAAAAATCGTAGAGGAGTTCAAGCCCCAGAGAATTTACACTCACTCCACAAAGGACACCCACCAGGATCACAGGACTGTTGCATATGCAACCCTTGCAGCAGCAAGGTTCGTTCCTGAGATATTCTGCTACGAGTCACCAAGCCTTTACCTGAACTTCCAGCCAAACTACTATGTGGACATAACCAACTTCATTAAAAACAAAACAGAAGCCCTCAACACCTTCGCTACCCAGAACTCAAAGGACTATATGAAAATAGACGCTATAAAGGGTCTGGCGCAGTTCAGGGGGCTTGCAACCTCTGTGAAGTATGCAGAGGCATTCGAGGCAATAAAAATACTGAAGATTTCTGGAATCTGATTCTGAAAGAATTGATTTATTGTCGAATCTGCCCCTTAAGGTTTAAAAACCTATGTCTGTCCTAATTAAAAAATAGCCCTGAGAGGAAAGTCTATGGATATAGGCATAGTTGGATATGGTTGTTACATACCCAGACTCAGAATCTCTGTAGATGAGATCGCAAGGGTTTGGGGAACAGATGCAGAAAGTTTCAAGAAGGGACTGATAGTTGATGAGAAAGCTGTTCCTGAGATGGATGAGGATACGATAACTATTTCAGTTGAGGCAGGAAAAAACGCCCTTCTGAGAGCAGGAATAGACCCAAAGAAGATAGGTGCTGTATATATCGGTTCTGAGTCACATCCCTATGCAGTCAAGCCCAGCGGAACGGTTGTTGCAGAAGCGTTGGGACTTGGTGAGAATATTATGGTTGCTGATTTTGAATTCGCTTGCAAGGCAGGGACAGCTGCTATGCAGTGCTGCTATGGACTGGTGAAAGCAAGGGAGATCGAATACGGGCTCGCGATAGGAGCAGACACCTCACAGGGAAGACCTGGAGACGCTCTCGAGTATACAGCGGCAGCTGCTGCTGGTGCGTTTATTATAGGAAAAGACCCCCTTGCTATTCTGGAGGGGACACACTCCTACACAACAGACACGAGTGATTTTTGGAGAAGGGAGGGTGAAGACTACCCTTCACATGGTGCAAGGTTCACAGGAAAGCCTGCATACTTCAAACATGTGGTATCTGCGTCCAAGCTGCTGATGGAAAAACTGTCATTGAAACCAAGCGATTTCAACCATATTGTCTTTCACATGCCCAATGGAAAGTTTCCCTTGACGGCGTCAAAAATACTCGGTTTTAAAAATGAGCAAATTGAGCAAGGGTTTGTTGTTAAGAGGATAGGCAACCCATACTCAGGCTCAAGCCCAGTGGGGTTGTGCGCTATTTTGGATATAGCAAAACCAGGAGACAGAATATTGATGACATCATACGGTTCTGGAGCAGGATCAGACTCATTTTCCTTTATGGTTACAGACAAGATCCTTGAGAGAAGAGATAGAGCAAAGAAGACAGAGGACTACATAAAAAACAAGAAAAATATCGATTACGGTGTTTATGTTAAACTAAGGAGAAAGCTCAAGATCTAGGTGAGATTATGAGGGTAGCGGTAGTGGGTGTGGGACAGACCAAGTTTGATGAACACTGGGAGAAATCCCTCAGAGACCTCTCCACAGAAGCCGGGGCCCTCGCTTTGAGAGACGCTAAGATAGACGGAAGAGATATACAATCCCTTTACGTAGGAAACATGTCTGCCGGCAGGTTCATAGGACAAGAACATCTGGGTGCCCTTGCAGCTGACCAGGCTGGTTTGATTCCCATACCAGCAACCAGGTGTGAGGCAGCATGCGCATCAAGCGCTTTGGCATTCAGGGAAGCATACTTCTCAATCTTAAGTGGGCAGTACGACATTGTCATGGCAGCAGGGTCAGAAAAGATGACTGATCTAAAGGGAACTGATGCAATCGCTACTCTGATGGGCGCTGGGGACCAAGAATGGGAATCTGCAATAGGCCTTACATTCGTAAGCCTCTACGCTTTGATGGCAAGAAGACACATGGAGAAGTACGGAACAACAAGGGAACAGCTTGCAATGGTTAGCGTCAACAATCACAGGAACGGAACACTAAATGAGCTTGCCCAATTCCCGAAGGAGATAACTGTAGAACAGGTACTGAAATCACCACTCATATCAGATCCCCTCAGACTTCTGGACTGCTCACCCATAACAGATGGAGCAACTGCTGTTATTCTGGTTTCAGAAAGGCTCGCAAAAAAATTCGAAAAACCGATATGGATTCTTGGCTCTGGTCAAGCCTCAGATACCCTGGCTCTACATCACAGGAAATCAATGACAGAACTTCTTTCCACAAAGGCTGCTGCAAAAAAGGCCTATGAGCAGGCTAGTTTAAAACCCAAGGACATTGACATAGCAGAGGTTCATGACTGCTTTTCAATAAACGAGATAATTGCGATAGAAGACCTTGGTTTCTGTGAAAAAGGCAAGGGAGGAAAATTTGTGGAGGATGGAAAGATCGCGAGGGAAGGTGAGAAACCCATAAACCCAACAGGTGGGCTGAAATCAATAGGTCACCCTGTTGGAGCAACAGGGATAAGGCAGATATCTGATATCATCAAGCAACTAAGAGGAGATTATGGTAAGCTTCAGGTAAAAGACGCAAAAACCGGTCTGGCTTTGAACATAGGAGGTTCTGGAGCAACAGCTGTTGCGAACATATTTGGAAGAGATAAACCAAAGTAGGAGATTCGTATGCCATACAAATCATCTGTTCCATTGTTCTGGAGGCTGAAAAAATCCAAGTATAACCTTATAGGAACCAAATGCAACACATGTGATAAGGTATTTTTCCCAAAGAAGAATCTCTGTCCGAACTGCAGAAGAAGGGGAAACTTGGATGATTTTCAGTTTAGTGGTAAGGGAAAGATAGTGTCCTTCACTGTAATCAGGGTTCCGCCAGAGGGTTTTGAAAAATATGCCCCATATGCTGCAGCGATAATAGAGCTTGATGAGGGAGCAAG
>JABAOH010119126.1_pt2 | contig 14267 bp, 14 predicted proteins | sample 7062181 | NCBI WGS metagenome assembly JABAOH01 (sample SAMN14538630, study PRJNA623070) | marine sediment metagenome | biome: marine biome [ENVO:00000428]; feature: marine pelagic biome [ENVO:01000023]; material: deep marine sediment [ENVO:00002113]; isolation source: pool of 5 deep marine... | reverse complement strand
CTTTTCGGGGGCGGACCGGATGCATGCTCCCGCCCGGCCCTGGCCCCGATTTCATGTTAGAACCTTACAAGTATGAGCGAAAATTCCAAATCAATCTACCGCTATGCAGCGCCTACATAGGCGCCGCGGCTAGAGCAGATACCACAGCATCAACGGCAGCACGGCGAAGCTCAGCAGCGTCGAGACCACCACCATGCCGGCGACGCCGTCGGGCTCGGCGTCGTACTGCTTGGCGAACAGGTAGTTGAAGACGGCGTTCGGCATCGAGGCCTGCAGGATGGCGACACCGCGGGCAATTCCCTGCAGACCGAGCAGTTCCGCCACCGCGTGACCGACCGCAAACCCGATGGCCAGCCGCGCCAGGGCGAGGAACAGGCTGGTCCTCAGGTTGTGGACCTTCAGGCGGGCAAGCGAAAAGCCCAGTGTGATCAGCAGCAGCGGGATGGTGATGCCGCCGAGCAGCCGGGTCGCGTTGTTGATCCATTCCGGCACCGCGGTCCGCGTGGCGAGGAAGCCGAATGCGATGACCACCGCGTAGATGATCGGGCTGCGCGCGATCCGCCGCAGCGACAGGCTGCCCGAGGCGACGATCGGCGTGGTCACGAAATGGTTCGAGGCGATCACCACGTAGAANNTCACCACGTAGAACGCGATGCCGAGCGCCAGTCCCTCCTCGCCGAAGGCGAACAGGCACAGCGGCAGGCCCATGTTGCCGGTGTTGGGGTGCATCAGCGACGGCAGGTAGCCGCGCACCGACAGGCGGGTCAGTCGCAACAGGGGATAGCCGACGGCACCGGCCATCACCAGGCTGAGCGCCGCCGCCCCGGCGATTCGCCCGACCGCCGAAAGATCGAGCGTGATATTGGCGAGCGTCGAAAACACGAGGCACGGCGTGCCGACATAGGTGACCAGCAGGGTGACGTATTCCGGCTCTTCCTTCTTGCCCAGCCGTGCCATCACGTAGCCGACCGCGACGGCGATCATCACCGGCGCGACGATGGCGAAGAGCTGGGCGATCATGCGTTGCGCCGGCGCCAGCCGGGCCGGCGCCTAGAACACCAGCTCATCGAGGTCGACCGGCAGCCGGACCACCTCGCCGCGTGCCGCCGACAGGTCCATCGCCATGGTCAACACGAGGTTGCGGTGGCCTTCGCGGGCCGTCGCGTGCGGCGTCGTCAGGCCCATATGGATGCGGCCGAACCATTCCTTGGTCTCCTCGCGCATCGGCCCCCAGAGCTGCCCCTGCCAGATGTCGCCGGGCGGGTAGCTGGTCAGGAAATCGACGTGCCGCTCCATGCCCTTGTCGAAGCCCTCCGGGTCGTAGCCGGCGCCCTGCGGCACGTCCGAGGCCAGCACGAGGTCGCGGTGCGTGTCCTCGATGTCGATCACCCCGCGCGTGCCGACGATGCCGATCTCCAGCCCATAGACCGAGCCGGGCCACACGACCGGCAGCGCCCAGCTGATGTTCATGCTGAACAGCGTGCCGTCGTCCATGGTGAACAGGCCGAAGGTCGAATCCTTGGTGCCATACTGCGACAGCGCCTTGTCGTTGGAGCCGGCGTAGACCGACACCGGCTCCTTGCCCTCCATCAGCCACAGGCTCATGTCGAGGCTGTGCGTGCCCGACACGACCATCGGCGTCAGCGTCCTGCGCTGGTTGGTGCGCTGCACGGTGGCGATCGGCACCATGCGGTTCATGAAGGCGCGGGTGACGACGCCGGTGACCTCGCCGATCTGACCGGTGGTGAGCTTCTCCTTGATGGCAAGGAAGCGCCGGCGGAAACGCTGGGTGTAGCCGATCACGGCGTCGGCCCCGGCCGCCTCGATGGCGTCCAGCACCTGCTTCGACTCTTTCGCGTCGGTGGCCAGCGGCTTCTCTATAAACAGGTGCTTGTGACCACGCTCGACCGCAGCCAGGGTCGGCGGCCCGTGGTGGTTCTCGTCGGTGGCGATGATGACCGCGTTCACCTCGGGCCGGCTGACCAGCTCGTTGAAATCGGTGGTAAAGAAGTCGGCCTTCGCATCCTCGGCCAGCCGGCGGCCGAGATCCTCCTTGATGTCGCACAGCCCGAGCCAGCCGATGCCGGGGTATTCGCGGGCGAACATGGCGCGGATGCGCCCCACCACGCCGCAGCCGATGACGGCCAGGCCGATTTGCTTCTTGTCGCTCATCTAGGTCTCCTTGCGAGGGCCCGGGACGGGCCGGCCAAAACGTTCATTTGGTTTTTTTCGCCTTCCCCCTCGTGCGCCCGAAGATGCCGTCATAGAAGGTATACAGGACGACGACGATCAGGATCGTGCCGATCCAGTGCTCGGTCAGCACGTAGCCGACGGACTTGCCCTCGAAGACAATCAGCGCACGGCGCAGGTTCTCGTCGGCCAGCGGCCCGAGGATGACGGCGAGCACCATCGGTGCCAGCGGGAAGCCGTATTTCCGCATCACGTAGCCGACGACGCCTGCGGCGAGCATCACATAAACGTCGAAGTAGTTCAGGCTGACCGCGAAGGCACCGATCACGCAGATCGGGATGATCAGCGGCATGAGCAGCGTGCGCGGCAGGCTGAACAGCTTGACGCACGGCTTCACCAGCGCGATCGCCATGCCGTACATCAGGAAGTTGGCGATGATCAGCGCGATGTAGATGAAATAGATGAGGCCCGGATTGTGCGTCTGGATGGTCGGCCCGACCACCACGTTCTTCATCTCGAGCGCCGCCAGGATCGCCGCCGCGGCCGCATTGCCGGGGATGCCCAGCGTCAGCGTCGGCAGCATCGAGCCGCCGATATTGGCGTTGTTGGCGACCTCGGCGCAGACGATCGCCTCGTAGCTGCCCTTGCCCCATTTGCGGCGCTCCTCCGGCTTGGCGCGCCGCCGCGCCACGTCGTAGGACAGGAACGAGGCGACGTTGGCGCCGGCGCCGGGGATCGCGCCGATCACCGTGCCGATGAGACCGGAGCGGATCGAGGTGCGCGCGTATTTCCACAGCGTCGACAGCGGCGGCACGACGCGCCCGACCTCCGCCGGGATCCCGTAGGGGCTCTTCTGCGGCAGGACGCGCAGGATCTCGGTCAGACCGAACAGGCCGATCAGGATCGGGATGTAGCTGATACCGTCCTCGAGGATCCACACCCCGAAGGTGAAGCGCGGCACGGCATCGATGCGGTCGAGCCCGACGAACGCGACCAGCAGGCCGATCCAGCCGGAGATCCAGCCCTTCAGCGGACGTTCCCCCGACGACATCGTGCCGCAGATGGCGATCCCCCAGATCGACAGCAGGAACATCTCCCAGGAACGGAATTTCAGGGCCAGCGCCAGCAGCGCCGGGATGAAGGCGATCAAGAGGATGATGCCGACCCAGTTGCCGAGGAAGGACGATGCGATCGCCGTGCCGAGGGCGAGGCCGCCCTCGCCCCGCTTGGCCAGCGGGTGCCCCTCCATCATCGTCGGCACCGCGTCGGGCGTGCCCGGGATATTGATCAGGACCGCGGAGATCGCGCCGCCGAAGACGCTGCCGGTGTAGACGCCGAGCATGAACATGATCGCCACGTTCTGCCCCATGCCGGCCGACAGGCCGATCAGCAGCGCCATGGCCATGGTGGTGGACAGGCCCGGCATCGCGCCCCACAGGATGCCGAGGGTGGTGCCGAGAAGGCAGATCAGCAGCATGTAGGGCGTGAACGCCTGGAACGCCTGCTCGAGGATCTGCTCCCAGATCATCGCGCCCGCCTCATCCCAGACCCGGCAGGAGGATGCGGAAGCCGTACCGGAACACCGCCGCCAGCGCCATGACAACGACGAACGAGACGCCGAAGCAATGGGGGACGAGCGGGCGGCGCCAGAAGATCCGCAGGATGAGGGTCAGCGTGGCAATCGAGAACAGCTCGTAGCCGCTGAACCTGAGGTCGAACGTGCCCACGCGCCAGCGCCACTCGAACGATACCTGGTCGACCAGCACGATATAGGCGACGATGATGCCGAGCAGCAGCAGGGTGCGCCGTCGCTCCTCGTTGCGCAGCCATGCGCCGGCTCCCGACAGGCCGCCGAACAGGTTCTTTGCTCCGCCGTCGCGCACGGCCAACGCGCCAAGCGCCACTGCCATCAGGAGCAGGCTAAACCCGACGAGGAACGGCAGCAGGCCGGGCGCCGCAACAAGCCGGCCCGGAACCTCGAGGCGCACGGCCAGCACCATCGCGAGTATTGCGATGGCGCCGATGATGATGGCGGCGACCAGGTTCTGCCGTGCCGAGACCGGTTCGGCCACCTCTTCCTCCCCGTGGAAGCCGGTGCCCTCACTGGGATCGGGCTCATCGTGATCGCGCGACATGTCTTCCGGATACGAAATTGCGGTTGCCCGCCTACCGGCGCCGCCTCGCACACGCGAAGCGGCCCCGACAGGCGCGGGAGCTCAGGATGTCGTCAAGACGATCAGGTCATGCGCGGCGTATAGCCTTTCGGCGGCCACCAGGCGTCGAACTCGTTCGGCTCGGGCAGGCCGAGCTCCTCGGTGCCGCGGACCGGCTTGCCGATATGGTCCTGCACGCGGGTGAAGGTGTCTGCGGTCAGGCATTCGACCTGCGCCGCGCGACGGTCGGCGGCCTCGCCGATGCGCACGTCGGTCTGGAAGAACTTCTGCTTGGCGACCGCGTTCCACGCATCGGACTGGAACGCCTTCTCCCAGGCGACGGCGATCTGCTTGAGGATGTCGACCGGCGTGTCGCGCTTGAGCGCGAGGTTGTAGATGCCACCCAGCGGCAGCAGCGGCTTGAGCGACGGGATCGCGTCGCCGATCGAGCGCAGCGTACCGACACCCTCGACCTTGAGATCCTTCGCCCCGGTCTGCTGCAGCATGCGCAGGTTGCCGGCCCGGACGTGCTCGATATGCTCGTGCACGCCGCCGCCGGCGATGTCGACCTCGCCCTGCAGGCCGGCCAGCGTCGCCGGCTTGCCGCCCTTGTAGGGGACGAATTTCAGCTTGATGCCGGCCGCCTCCGAGACGATGGCCGCCAGCTCGTGCCAGATGCCGCCGGTGCCCGACGTGGAGATCGAAATCTTGCCGGGGTTCTTGCGCGCCGCCTCGAAAACGTCCTCGACGGTCTGGAAGGGGGACTCCGGCTTGACCGACCAGGCCGCCAGCGAGTTGCCGCCCTGGAAGTATTGCCAGTCCTCCCACGCGACCGAGTCGGAATGGCCCATGACGCGCACGAACTTGTTGTAGTTCGCGGCGCCGAGCCACCAGTAGCCGTCAGCCGGCTTGCCGAGCATGAACTTGGTGGCGACGCCGCCGACCGCGCCCGGCTTGTTGATGACGTTGATCTCCCAGCCGGTCGTCTTCGCCATCTCGCCGGTGATCGTACGCAGCACCGTGTCGGTGCCGCCGCCGGCGCCGTACATTACCACCGTGGTGATGGCGCGCTCCGGCCATTCGGCAGCACTGGCGCCCCGGGGCGCGATGACGAGCGGCGTGATCGCCGCGGCGCCCGCGGCGCCGACACCACCGAGGAACTGCCGGCGGTCGAGTTTCGGCAGCAGGAGATCGCCGCCGCCCTTCCTACCTGTGTGTTTTCCCATTTTGGCCTCCCGTTTTATTGCTGTGACATGGCTTGAGGGGAAAAAGCCCATCAATGATAGGGAGGGCGCAGTATGAAGGAAAATTCCGATTGAACCTATCGATATGTTCCGCGGGCATAGGCCAGCGGCGCGCCCCCGCCTAGGCGGGCCCTGCGATTCCCAGCTTGCCGGCGAGGTCGTCGAGCGACGCAAGCAGCGGCGCCGGGATCGGCACCCCGTTCTCGAGACGGTCGCGGCGCTTGGCGTGGCTCATTTCACCCGGCAGACGGATCCGGTCCACACCCGGCATACGAGCCGAGCCGCGCATCGTGCGGATCACGTCGTCGACGCGGCGCCGGAAGTCGTCCGGCTCCCCGAATGCCTCCAGCGAGATCGCCAACACCACCTGGCCGGTGTTCGTGGGCGTGATGTCGTCGGCATTGAAGTCGATGACGTCCCGGCCCATGGCGGCGCCGTTCAGCGTGCCGGCGAGCAGCCCGATGATCAGCGCCAGGCCGTAGCCCTTGTAACCGCCGATCGGCAGCAGGAACCCCTCGTTCGCGCGTTTCGGGTCGGTCAGCGGCTTGCCCTCGCGGTCGATCATCCAGCCTTCCGGCATCATCTCGCCGCGCTGCAGCGCTGTCTTGACCTTGCCGTACGCGGCCACCGTGGTCGCCATGTCGAGGACGATGGCCGGCTCGTCCATCGCCGGGACGGCGACCGCAAGTGGATTGGTGCTGAGCAGCATGTCGATGCCGCCCCAGGGGGGCAGATGGTTGGCGCTGCCGACCGCAAGATAGAGGCCGATCATGCCGCGCTCGAGCGGGATCCGCGCATAGGTCGAGGCAGCGCCCGCGTGGTTGCCGTTACGCACGCCGGCCCAGCCAACCCCGTGCTCCCGGGCCTTCTCGACCGCCGCCTCGGCGGCACGCGCGACCACCAGATGGCCGAGCGCATTGTCGCCGTCGACCAGCGCCATCGCCGCCTTCTCCCGTACGATGCGGATGTCGGGCCGGGTATTGATGCCGCCGGCCTGGATGCGGCGGACGTATTGCGGCAGCCGGAAGATGCCGTGCCCGTCGGCGCCGTTCAGATCCGGTTCGACGATGAGGGCGGCGCCGGCCCTGGCGTCCTCCGGTAATAACCCCGCCGCTTCCAGCGCACGCGCCGCGAACGCGGCCAGCCGCGTATGGGAGATCCGATGCATGCCCGTGTCCCGTTCTGCCATGATGGTCCCTCAGGTCTCTGCCAGGTAGCCGATGAGATCCGCGCCGACGCGCTCGCGCCACTCGTCCACCAGCGGTGCGACCGCGGCGGCGAACGCCGCGCGCTCGTCGTCCGAGAGGTGGATGATCTCGTTGCGCGCCGGATCGATTTCCGCCAGCACCGCTGCATCCTCGGCCGCCGCGAATTCGCGCTGCGCCCGGGTCGCCGTCGCGACCGCTGCATCGACCGCCACGCGAACATCGGGCCGCCAGGACTGGTAGCTTGGCGCGTGGCACAACAATGCCGCGAAGCCCAGGAAATGACCCGTCAGCGTGACCCAGCGATGGTGATCGAGAATGCCGAAATTGCGGATGTTGGTCAGCGGATTGTCCTGGGCGTCGACCTCACCGCTCCGCACCGCCGGCACCAGGTCTTTCACGTCGAGCGTGACCGGCTCGAAGCCGAGCATCCGGAACGTGCGCACGTGCAGTTCGCTCGATAGCGTGCGGATACGCAGGCCGCGGCAGTCCCGGGGCCTTCGGATCGGTCCAACCCGGTTGGAGACGTGACGGAAGCCGTTGTCCCAGAAGCCGAGGATGCGGTAGTCCGACCCGGACGCCAGTCTTTCTGCCAGCAATGCGCCGAGTGCGCCGTCGAGGGCCACGTAGGCCTTGGTGCGGTCGCGCACGACGAACGGCAGGTCGAGCACCGCGAATTCGGGTACGCGGGCGCCGAGATAGCTGGTCGAGAAATAGCACAGCGTCAACGCGCCGCTCTCGACCATTGTCAGCAGGTCGGCCGCCTTCCGCCCCGCGGCGACGACATCGCCGTCGATCTCGATGCGCACCGCTTCGCCGAGCCGAGCCGCGATCTCGTCCTTCAGGACTGCGAGCGCGCGGCTATGCACCGAGGCGGGACCCTGATACCCGCCAAAACGCATGTCGAGCGCGTCCATGACGACGCCGCGTGCCGGCTCAGGTCGTCACGTCGCCGCCGGAAAGATGGGCCACCGTCTCGCCCGTTTCCGTGAAGGTCCGGGTCACCGTGTCCGTGTCGTAGACCCACAGGATCGTCAGCGGCCCGTCGCCGACATTTATGAACCGGTGCGGCTTGTCCTTGGGGATGAAGGTCGTATCGTATGGCTCGACGGGCGTCCGCGCGCCGTCGATCTCGACCTCGGCGCGGCCCTCGAGCAGCGTGACCTGTTCATCGCAATTGTGCGAGTGCATCGGCACCTTCTGGCCCGCCGGGAACCGGGTGATGCCGGTGGTGATTCGCGCCCCTTCGCAACGCTCGGCGCCCACCAGCAGCGTGGTCTCGACGCCGTTGCCGCGGGCAAACACCGGCGCCTCGTCGATCTTGATGATCTGCGCTTTCGCCATGATGTCCTCTCTTCCTCGAATGACCCGGCACGCAGCAGAGCTTACCGGTTATGCGCTGGTCGCGGCCATACGAAATTGGCATGACGGAATGCCCGCGGGGCATGCGGCCCTTCACGGGCGGGTGACGCGCGCTGCCTCGCCGCTTTCGGCCGACACGCAGATCGCCTCCAGGACCGCCACGTTGTGGATCATGTCCTCGGCCGAAATCGGATATGGCGCGTCGCCGGACACCGCCGCGGCGAAGGCTTCGAGGTTCGCCCGCGCCGCGTCGATCGCCGGGATCTGGCGGATCCGGGGCGCGCCCCCCGACCGACATACGGTGAAATCTACCAGTCCTTCCGCCTCCGGCCGCACCCGGTCGCGCGCCTCGACCCACGCATCCGACCCGAATATGTGCAGCCGTATGAAGAACGGCGTCTTGAGGATCGCCGTGACGGACGCGGTGGCGCCGCAGCGGAACTTGAGCAGGACCGAGACCACGTCGCCGCCCGGCGCCGCCATCACCTGCCTGGCCGTTTCCGCGTGCAGGCGATCCACCGGTCCCAGCATGTCGATCAGCGTATCGGTGAGATGGACGCCCATCGCCGTCATGCCCGCCGCCGGCGCGTGTTCGGCCGCGAGCCGCCAGTTGCCGGGATCGAGGGATGCCAGCGAATCGTGGCTGAAATGGGCCTCGGCATGCATGATCGTGCCGAGGTCGCCGGCCTCGACCATCCGCTTGATCTCGATCAGCGCCGGCTCGAACCGCCGCTCGTGGCCGACGCCGAGCACCACGCCGGCCTTGCCGCATGCCGCGACCACGCGCGCGGCGTCGGCGCCGTTCAGGGCCAGAGGTTTCTCGACGAACACGTGCTTGCCGGCCGCGGCAGCCCGGATCGCCTGGTCGACGTGCGAAGCATGCGGCGTCGTCAGGACCACGGCCTCGACACGCGGGTCGCCCAGCGCATCCTCGTATTCCGAGGAAAGCCGGAGCCAGTGTGCCGCGGCAAATTCCTGCGCCGAATCGGGGGCGATATCGACGGCACGGACGAACCGGATACGCTCGCTCGACCCCTGCACGCTTTCGACCAGATGTCGGCCCCACCAGCCGAGCCCGATGATCGCGGCGTTGATCATCCCGTCGCGTCGCCGGCTTCGACGATCACCAGCTCGTTGATGCCGGCACCGGCGCGGCGGAACGCCGCGGCCTCCCTGTATTCCGGGGAATTGAAGCAGGCTTCCGCCTGTTCCAGAGAGGCAAACTCGATAACCACGTGGCGTTCGAAACTCTCAGGGCCCTCGAGGATTTTATAACGGCCGCCGCGGGCCAGCACCTTGCCGCCGTATTTCGCCAGGATGCCCGGCACAAGGTCGGTGTATTTCTTGTATTCCACCGGGTCCACGATGCGCGCCCGGGCAAGCCAGTATGCCGTCAACGTCGCCTCCCTGCCTCTGCCTCTGCCTCTGCCGCCGCCGGCGGCATCTCCCCGACGATCATCGACGGTGCCGCCGAAATTGCAACAGCAAGGTCGAAATCGGAGTGCCAGCCATGCGCATGCCGCATTGCTGCAATGCAGCACAAACCCTTGATTCCAGACCGGCACTCATTATGTTTTCTCTGGGTTTAGAAATACTTGGGGAATTTTCATGACGGACTTCACTCTGCCGCATCGCAAGAACCGGGTGTCTTCGATCCTGGGCGGTATCGGCAATTCCATTTCTCAGCTCCTTGAGTCGCTGGGTGCCGGCCTCGACGCCCGTGACGCGTTCGACCGGTACAGCGGTATGAGCGACGCCGAGCTGGCGCGCCGCGGTCTCAAGCGCGAAGAAATTCCGCACCTCGTCATGCGCCGGTACCTTGCCGGCGGAAACTGACGCAATCAGGGCGCCGCAAGGCGCCCTTTTTTGTTGCCCACCTTCGCGCCCGCCGCCGAAGTGCTGTGTGCAGCTCGCACCGTCCACCGTCATGACTTCAGGGCATGACGGTATTCCCTTTCCGCACATTGACTTTGCGTCGCCATCGGGGACATGCTGGCTCCGGATCATGACCGCGTGAGCCCGGACGAATACGCCGGCACGGCGGTCGGTTTGAAAATACCACCTCGGGGGACACCATGGGCACCGCGAATTTCGGCATCACCGGCGTCGACTGGCAACAGCGCATCAACTGGGACCGGCTGCGCAAATACCGAATGGAGAGCGCGCGCGCGCGTATGAAGGCGCACGGCCTCGGCGCCCTGCTGCTGATGTACGACGAGAATGTGCGTTATGTCACCAGCACGCTGACGCCCGGGTGGAACCGCCTGAAACCGGGCCTGCGCTACGCGATGCTGTGCGGCGACGGCGATCCGGTGCTGTTCGAGCAGGGCGATATCGGCATCCAGATCGAGCGCCACTCGCCGTGGCTGCCGCAGGAGAACATCCGCTACTCCTATGCCTGGATCAAGGGCGCGGCCGGCGCCGCGTCGGACCAGCAGGTGACCAAGTTCACCAACGCGGTCAAGGAGGAGATGAAGCGGCACGGGGTCGCCGGCGAGAAGCTCGGCGTCGACTTCATCGACATCAACATGCTCGGCGCCTTCGAGTCCCAGGGCATCACCTGGACCGACGGCATGACGCCGATGATGGAGGCGCGCGCGATCAAGAACGAGGACGAGCAGGAATGCATGCGCATCGTCGGCGCGATCGGCGACGCCGCGCATTACGAAACCATGAAGTTCCTGAAGCCCGGCGTCACGGAGAACCAGGTCACCGCCCACATCATGGAGTTCCTCTACAACATCCCGGGCATGGAGGACGTCGAGGACGTGATCGTCTCGTCGGGGCCCAACACCTGGCCCAACTGGCGCAACTTCTCCGACCGCATCGTCCAGCCCGGCGACATCGTCTTCATGGACCTCGCGGCGCTGACCTGGAACGGCTACAAGTCCTGCTACTACCGCACCTACTGCGTCGGCCGCGAGCCGACCCAGGAGATGAAGGACACCTACGAGATCGCACTCAAGTGGCTGTACGACTCGATCGAGGCGGTCAAGGTCGGCGCGACCACCCGCGACATCGCGATGAAGTGGCCGTCGGCGAAGGAGACCTGGGGCTACGAGGAAGAGGACCAGGCGGCGGCGAACCTGTGGGGCCACGGGCTCGGCCTCGCCCAGTACGACCCGCCGGTGATCTCGCGCATCTGGTCGCTCGACCATCCGATCGAGATCAAGCCGGGCATGGTGTTCGCGCTGGAGACCCAGCACGGCAAGGTCCACAAATACGGCGTGCGGATCGAGGAGATGCTGATCGTCCACGAGAACGAGACCGAGATCATCTCGAACTTCCCCGTGGAGAAGATCACCGTCGTCGATCCGTTGTAAGTCGGTGACGCAGTACATCGTCTCCTTGCGCGATCCGGCCGCGGCCGATCCCGAGCGATTCGGCCCCAAGGCGGCGAATCAGGCCGCCCTGGGCCACGCCGGTCTGCCGATACCGGACGGATTCTGCCTCGATGCGGCAGCCTATCGCGCACAGATCGATGCGCTGGGCCTCCGCGAGGCGGCGGAAAAGGCGGTGAACCCCGACGTCATGGCGGCACGGCGCTACCTCTCGCAGGTGCGCGTCGCCCTGTTCGACGAGCCGATCGCGTCGCCCGTCCATGAGCAGCTGCTCGCCGCCTACCGCGATCTGGTCGGCCGCAGCGGCGCACCGGTTGCCGTGCGCTCGTCCTCGATCATGGAGGATCGCGCCGGCACCTCGTTCGCCGGCCAGTTCCAGAGCTATCTTGGAATCGACAACGAAACCGACTTCCTGACCACGGTGCGCGCCTGCTGGGGTGCGCTGTGGTCGTCGCGCGCCATGCGCTACATGGAGGGCCAGGAACTGAGCCCGCACGACACGGCCATGGGCGTGCTCGTGCAGACGCTGGTCGATGCGCGGGCCTCGGGCGGTGGCATGAGCCAGACCGCGAACGGCGGCATGTCGGTCAGCGCGACCTGGGGCCTCGGCGAGGCGATCGCCCAGGGCGAGGTGGTGCCCGACCGCTACGACCTGGACCGTGACGGAACGCTCGTCGAGTCGACGATGGGCCGCAAGGACCACAGCGTGCACTGCCACCGCCACGGCCCGAGCAGCCGGGCGGTCGAAGACGAACGGGCCGGCGAGCCCTGCCTGAACGAAACCCAGGTCCGCGAACTTGCCGGCATGATGCGGCGGGCAGAGGAGATGATGGGGCGGCCGGTCGAGATCGAATGGGCGATGGACGAGGCGGGAATCAAGATGCTGCAGGCAAGGCCGCTGCAGACCGAGCCGGCACGCGTCCCGGACGAGATCTGGCAGCGCCATCCGGGCGTGCGCGGCCACCCCGGCGGGATCGGTTGGGGCGCCGGTCGCGCCCGCGTGATCAGCTGCGAGTGCGAGCTCGGCCGCGTCGGCCCCGGCGACGTGCTCGTCACGAAGGTGGCGGGGCCAGCGCTGGCACAGGTTCTGCCACGGGTGTCCGGCGTTGTCGCCGAGTTGGGCGGCAGTACTTCGCACCTTGCCTCGCTGGCCCGTGAGCGCGGAATCCCGATGGTCCTCGGCGTACTCGACGCAACCCAGAAGATTCCTGACGGCGCCCAGGTGGGAGTCGACGGCGTCGCCGGCATCGTGCGCTGGATCGGCTGAACGATGCACGCGGCCCGTGAGACGGCTGCCCGAATCGTACCGATATCGACCGGAAAACCCCGGTTAAACTTGACCTCGGTCAAAGCCTCCTGACATCGCGGGACATATAGTCGCAAGGGCGCCGATTGGCGTAAACATCCGACGAAATCTGTTGCAATATTCCCCGATTGGAGACAGGAACATCGAAACGACGCGTTTTTCTGAATCGCTCGGGTATCCGCCGCTGTCGGGTATTACCCGGCGCAATCAGAAAGTGGATTTTGGCGTCACTGCTACCGCAACTTTTTGGAGATGAACCCCGATGAGTCACGCGGAGGACACCACTGCACACTATTTTACCGGGCGCGAACAGGCACGCAAACAGGCATTCTCCCGTATTTGGGGAAATGAATTGCACGCCGTCTTCAAGGACGTCGCACCCTATTACGATGTCGCAAGCAATGTGGCCAGTCTCGGCATGTGCAAGACTTGGCGCCACCGGTTTCTCTCGGCCGTGGACTTGAAGGCTGGAGACGTCGTCCTCGACGTTTGTGCGGGAACCAACGCAGTCGGAATCGGACTGTTGAAGCGGCAGCCTGCTGCCCGCGTCTGCGCCATCGACCGCAGCCAGGCGATGCAGGATGTCGGCCAGGAACTTGCGCGCAAACACGGTGTGGCAATCGAGAGCACCGTGGGCGATGCGCACAAGCTGCCGTATCCGGACAACTCGTTCGACGTCGCCACCCTGCAGTGGGCCTCCCGCCATCTGCAGATCGTCGACGTGTTCTCCGAGGTCCGCCGCGTCCTCAAGCCCGGCGGGCGGTTCTACCACTGCGACATGCTGCGGCCGGAGAACGAGGTCGTGCAGGCGCTCTACAGTACCTACCTGAAGGCCTGCGTGTCGGCGACCGCACTGATCTTCGGCAGCGGCAAGGAAGCATGGAGCTGCCGCGGTTATTTCGTGGAGGCGGTGGAGATGTTCTACTCGTCGAGGGAACTCACCGAGCTCCTGGAACATGTCGGGTTCTCGCCGGTGACGGCGGAAGACGCCATCGGCGGAGTCATGGCCATCCACCGCGCCGTGAAGGCCTGAAGCGGGCCGCATACCGCGGCCGGTGCGGCGGGGCTTGCTACTTCAGAAACATCGGCATGCCCGACACCTCGGCGATGCGCGGGCGGTATGCCTCGGCGTCGTACATCGACTGGACGTCGACGCTGCGCGCGCCCCTGGTAGAGATGTCGGCCGGCTCCGTTGTGTAACGGCCGTCCTGGATCGCGGTCATCAGACCCGTCTTGCCGTCGGCGATGAGCTGCACCGCCATGGTGCCGAAGTTCCGCCCGACCATGAGATCCATGGCGTCCGGGTTGCCGGCACGCACGAGATACGCGAGGTTCTGGACCATCACGTCGACACCCGTGCGCGACTTGAGCGCATTGCCCACCGTCGGCCCGATGCCGCCCAGCTTGCGGTGACCGAACGCGTCGGCCTCGCCGGACTCGATGACGTCGCCACCCTTGAGCGATGC
>JABAOH010007245.1_pt1 | contig 14267 bp, 15 predicted proteins | sample 7062181 | NCBI WGS metagenome assembly JABAOH01 (sample SAMN14538630, study PRJNA623070) | marine sediment metagenome | biome: marine biome [ENVO:00000428]; feature: marine pelagic biome [ENVO:01000023]; material: deep marine sediment [ENVO:00002113]; isolation source: pool of 5 deep marine... | reverse complement strand
CATTCATTTGAACTTTGAGCTTTGGCATTTGTTCATTCTGATTTTTGCAACTTTTTTAGCAAGTCACAGTAATTACATGCTTTTTTCTGAGGAAACTCCAGCCAAACTCACGGTTCATTCTTAATCAGCATTGTGCTGCAAACGGTTAGAGGGACCCATTGAACATTTCAGTGGAAATGGTTCCCTCAGCGATCTTGGTAACTGGTCCCGTCATTGAGATAGCGAAGTCGCTTGAGACAGTGATGTCGATTTTGCCTCCTGGCATGTGGACAGCTATGTGCGAGTCGCAGAACCCTAACCGATGGGCAACCGCTGCCGCTGCACTACTACTACTGCCCGAAGCTAACGTATATCCTGCCCCGCGTTCCCAGATCTCGATCTGGATGTTTGCACGATCCAGTACCTTCATGAACTGAACGTTCGTTCGGTTTGGAAAGCGAGCATCGTTTTCAATCAAAGGACCCCATCGCCGAGCCTCATCTGCAGAGATCTCATCGCGGAGGATTACGCAGTGCGGATTCCCAATGGTAGCCGCGCAAAATGTGAATTCCTCTCCATCGACGAGTATCCTCTCATTTATAACTTCCCGAGGCGGTCCCTCGAGGGGTATTTGGGCGCTGTCAAAGCTCACCCTGCCCATATCAATGGTAACACCCTTACCTCCATCGTGAACCTGACATCGTACCCTTCCTCCCGCCGTAAGAATCGTGAACGGCTCCTCATGAACAAGCCCCTTGTCCCAGAGGTACCGAGAAAAAATCCGCAAACCGTTGCCACTTTTTTCCGCCTCGCTGCCGTCAGGATTAAAGATTCGCAAGGCAAAATCACATTCTGAAGTTTCAAGGGGACCAAAAAGAATACCGTCAGATCCAACGCCGTAGTTGCGATGGCAAATCAACTTGATTTGGGAGGGAGTTAACTCTCCTTCAGTATCTGTAGGATTCAAGACAATATAGTCGTTCCCGAGCGCATGATATTTAAAGAACTTCATTACTATTTTCCCCCTTCTAACGATCAAAATGAGCGACGAGCGTCACCATCTCTGCTGCATTGATTGATTAGGCGCCATCCTGGAATGTAACCCACTGGCCTTTCATATTCTGGTCCAATCAACATCCACGGAGTTCAACCGACGGGTTATTTCGCTTAACGTCGGCAATAAATTCATGAAATCCATCGAACTGATTGAGGATTTTGATTTTACCTCCGGTATGCCTAATTACAAGAAATCCGAATTGTGAGCGTTCTGGTTTTATCGATTGGATCTCCATCGCTTTGATTCGCCTGCGCCGCATGCGACTTATGAACTCTATTTCGGTAGTCTCATGAACTTGTATTTTGTACGGAATGGACAATATCCAACACCAAACCCCACTCACCATACCGAGCCAAAAAATACCAATAACCATCGGTGGTGGACCGCCCTTAGCAGGTATAACGGGCGAGCCTAAAAGCAAAAACAGGCCTCCAGCAGTGAATATACCAAGCATGCCAAAGATCATGACCTTATCAAAAAATGACATGAACAAGGGGTAGGTCTTAGGCTCCATCTTGACTCTTTCCCTTTTCTCCACACCCTGGCAGCCGCGTTTAGTGGTCGGCTGCATTTGTTTGGGGGAAAACTCCTCCGGAGAAAGAGGAGACCCCTAGCCAGGCATTTTGGGCTTCACTATACAACCATAAGCAAAATAGCAAACAGATTTTATCATACATTATTAATTCAAGACCTAACCCCGGGCCTTGTTCCACACCTCAATGCCGTTCTTGGTGTCCTGGATGAGTGTTCCCCGGTCGTGCCCTGAAAGCTTGAGAATGATCCAGAGATCTCCCATGGCCCCGATGGTGTTCACTAACAGGCAAAAGTAGGTGAATACTTTCAGGAAACCGTTGGCAAAGAGCGCAACGAAGATGATATTGAGCACAACCGGGGGCGCGAGCGTGATAACAATGAAATGTCCGCGGGGTACCTTCTCGGTGAACGTGGTGTAAAAGCAAGGCGGTTTCATTCCGAAGATTGGCCTGTGGCCGTAGAGAACAGCAACAGCACCGTGAACACCCTCGTGGAGGAAAATAATGGCAACCACGGCGGCAGCCAGCCATCCAAAAAAGGACGCCTTCATGCTGAAATCAATAAGGGGGAAATAAGCGTTGAACATACCGGCAAGCAACCCAACACATGTGCCATAGGCAAACAATTTCTTCCGGGAATAAATATGCTCAGCAACTCGAATCATAGCCGTTCCTCCGCTCGTTCAACAACTCCCGTGATAGCGCGAGGCAGAGATTCCCGATGCATGCATCTCCGTAAGTACGAGTTCTCGGTCAGTTTGCTAAGGGCTCACCTCAAAACAACATTGTTGATTATGAATTCATGTACTGAACGTCTGGAACCTTTACAAACTCATGGTCAACTTCTTTGACTCTAGCTTTCCGGACCAACTGGACATGCCAGCTCACAAGCCCTGCAATATCTTACACATGTACTTGGCGAATCCTCCTCCATCTCCTTTTCAGGAATCACTCTATGTGCTTCATCTCTACTCATCTGTCTCATGCAGAGATCCCTGCCGTAAGAACCTCGAGTAAAAGCTCTCTGAGGACAGGCTTCCTTACATGCCATATCACAAGAATTACAAGGTGAAAAATCTATCGGTCCAGTTGGTTCCAATTTCGCATCAAGGCACAAAGCTCTCAATCGGACACGGGGACCATATTCCCGAGTGACTAATAAGTTGTTCGCACCTACAGCGCCCAATCCCGCCAGCACTGCTGCATCCTTGAGAAAAATACCCCCCTTTCCCAAATGGTACGGCAAAAGCTGAGCTTTGATATTGAACTCTTCTTTTACCCAGTCGGCTAAGCGGTCCGCTATACTCATCAGCCTGCGGTTTCCCGGGGATCCTCCCCCTTTTCCATCCCACCAATCAAGTGCAGCTTCAGTTCTTGGATGAAGCAACGCGATTACAAGCACCGACCTGCCGTCCCCAGGCCATAGAATATTTCCGTGAATCCGATGAGAGGGTGAGTCTAGGACTGAAGCAATGTCTGCAAGTCCGGCCAATGATGCGCCAAATATTTTGGCCTTTTCGACGATATGGGCAGCAAGCTCTCCTTGGGTATGGGCATTCATAAGCAATTTCTTCATCATGGACAGTTAACGGAGTTTTAGGGAAGGCTCCTTCATAGGGTGGACAGGCCATAGACCACAAGTCAACCACTTAACTACGTCCCAGATACCCTAAAGTTTCATTCATCCTGTAAAGGAGGCTTGCAAACTTTGCACGGGACATATCCGGCTTTCTGTGCTTCCTTCGCTGATCGAAATGTCACCAAGTTATACGGTTTTATCTTTTTCGCCCATCGGCACGATGGATGATGATATTTATTAGATTTCTTGCTTCCAACATACTTATAATCGCCCGCGAGCAAAATGCTTGTGGCCACGAAAGCAAAAATCAGAAGAATGGTTATTACCGTTATGACTCGTCTCTTCCTTCTCATTATAATCCTCCTTTGAAATAACAAAAGAATGGAGTAAAATTGATATATAACGTCCGTGAAATATTAACTTTTATCCGCGGTTGTCGATAAATCTGAAATACCTTACCTGTTTATTATTAGAAGCCTTCATTAAGTAATATGAAGAATGTCATAATTTCACGGATGTCCCCTATCACCTTTTAAAACCTCCCTTATCTCTGATCTCCACATCACATTGCATCCAAAGGGCTTTTTACACCCAGAATATTTTTCTTGGCAACATGGGTGTAGATCATCGTGGTTTGAAGATTCTGGTGTCCCAGCAGCTCTTGAATCGTCCTAATGTCGTATCCCTTCTCCAACAGGTGCGTGGCAAAGCTGTGCCTCAGGGTATGCAATGAGGCGTGTTTGGTTATGCCAGTCTTTCCCAGAGCGACCTTAAACGCCTTCTGAAGCGATGCCGGATGGACATGATGCCTCCTCACAACGAGGTTACGAGCATCGATAGATAGTGATTTTGAGGGAAAGAGCCAGAACCAGCCCCACTCCTTTCCCGCATTGGGGTACTTTTTCTCGAGGGCACCCGGGAGCCAGACGCCATTCACATTCTCCTTCCTGTCCCGATCATAGAGCGACCTCACCTCTGCAGTATGCCCGATGAGGTCATCTTTCAGGACCTCAGGGAGCACGGTCCTGCGGTCCTTGTCCCCCTTACCAGATCTAATGATGACTACGTTCTGTTCAAGGTCGATATCTTTGATCCGCAACCTCAAACACTCCTGCAACCGGAGGCCACATCCATAGATGAGCATCGCCATGAGTCGGCGAGTGCCTGAGAGATAGTCAAAAATGGTCTGGACCTCTCTGGCGCTAAGCACCACCGGCAGATGTCTCCGCTGCCGCGCCCGCACAGCGCTCAGCTCGTTTTCAATATCCTTCTCCAGGATATGACGGTACAAGAATACCACGGCATTGAGTGCTTGGTTCTGCGTGGAAGGGGAAACCTTTTTTTCCACAGCAAGGCGACTGAGAAAATCCTGAAGGTCCCGTCCCTCAAGGTGTGAAGGATCTTTTTCATGCACAAAGGCCCTAAAGCTCCGCACCCAGGTGAGGTAGGTCTTTTCAGTGCTTAACGCCCTCTGGAGGAGCCTGAGCTTCTCGCGCATCTTTTCCTCGAGCATCTTCCAATCTCCTGCGGCAGCATGCATTCCCTCAGCAGTTGCCTTCATTTCGCGAGACAGAAAGTAATCATAGAGCCTCAGTGCCGTATCCGCCTGCTTCACCTGCCAGTCCTCATGGCTTTTGGACATGTGAGTCAAAAACCCTTTCCTCTGATCACCGTTGATGCGGGTGGCGGGAAGTACATCTAAGAAAGCGTAACATTCAGATACCCATTTGAGGTAGTAGGGGATATACTGGGGTTTTATGGCACCTTTATCGAGGAGGAACTGCTTGAACGCCTTAAAAATAACAAATCCTTTATTATTAATGATTCTGTATAATACTTAATTTTTATTCATAATAACGAAAAGCCGAGTCAATTTCAAGTGTTTTTTCACAAAAAAACTTGACTAACTACTCTTTTCTACATAAAATCTAAACATTGGTGGAATAAGCTTAAAAAATAATGTTCCTCCCGACCGCAGGCCGGGAGGAACGAGGGCGCATCTGAGCGCAGCGTGTTCTTCGCCTGCGGCGGGCGAACACGCTGCTGGAGCAGACGGGCCTTCGGCCCGCAGCTCAGCTGCGCCCTCGTTCTGTGTAAGGAAAAAAATTGGAGAAGAAATGTTTGAGGAGCTTGAAAAAATAAACACCCGTCCTAAGCCGTTTGAGCTCTATACGGCAAGTGACCTGTGGACGGATGAGCATACGTCAAAGCAAATGCTCTCTTTTCACTTAAACGAGGAAATCGACGTTTCTTCCCGTAATGCGGCATTTATCGACCGCTCAGTCGAATGGATAGCCTCCCACTTCAACGTCGGAGCGGTGACGAAGATTGCCGACTTCGGCTGCGGCCCAGGATTGTATGCGACGAGATTGGCTCAAAGGCAGGCGGATGTGATCGGGATAGACTTCTCGAAGAGTTCGATTCAATACGCACAGGAAATTGCTACCAGGGAGGGGCTCTCCATCCACTATGTAAATCAGAACTACCTGGAGTTCGAAACAGATGATCGCTTTCATCTCATCCTGATGATTATGTGTGATATCTGTGCTCTCAGTCCTAACCAAAGAAAGCATATGCTGAGCAAGTTCCACGCTCTTCTGGAATCTGGTGGCTCAGTTCTGCTGGATGTATATTCACTCACGGCCTTTGAGCAACGAGAAGAGACAGCAAAGTATGAAGCCAATCTCCTCGATGGTTTCTGGTCTCCAAATAAGTACTATGGATTTTTGAACACGTTCAAGTATGAGGAAGAAAAAGTTATTCTCGATAAATATACGCTTGTTGAGGCAACACGCACACGATCCGTCTATAACTGGCTGCAGTATTTCAGCCCTGAAGCGCTGGAGGGGGAGTTTGCGGAGTGCGGGTTTACAATTGAGAGGCTTTATTCAGATGTTGCAGGCTCACCATTCGATTCAAAAGCCAATGAATTTGCAGTTGTCGCCAAGAAGCAATAGAATGCAAGGAGCACAGAACAAGACGCTGCAGCCGACGGCCAACCCGCTTCGCGGGCTGTCCGCGGCTGAGCTTGATCGTTGGGCGTACTGATAAGAGGAGGAGGATATGGCGACAGATTCGTTGCCGACGATTCAAGGCTTCAGAGTGCGGGCGGTCCGCGTGCCAATGACGGAACCCCATCAGACCGCGAGCGGCGTGATTACCGAGTCCCCCCTGGTCTTGACGGACGTTGTCACCGATGCCGGAATCAGCGGGCACAGCATCGTGTTCACCTACACGCCCGCGGCGCTCAAGCCGACTGCTGAGTTGATCCAGAATTTTGAGGCCCTGGTGAAAGGGGAAGTGCTGGCTCCTGCCGATATCGAGCAAAGACTCGCCAAGCGATTCCGCTTGCTTGGGACGCAAGGCCTTGTCGGTATCGCGCTCGCTGCGATAGACATGGCACTGTGGGATGCGCTGGCCCGCGTTCACAGCTTGCCGCTGGTGCGGTTGCTGGGCGGGGCGGAGCAGCCCGTGCGCTCCTACGGTGCAGTCGGGTACGATGGCGTGGAAGGTTGCGCGAAGGCCGCCGAACGTTGGGCGACGCAAGGGTTCACGGGCATCAAAGCAAAGATCGGCTACCCCACTGTGCAAGAGGACGTCGCCGTTGTGCGGGCCATGCGCAAGGCCACTGGTAACGACATGGTCATCATGGTGGACTACAACCAGTGCCTCACTCCGATAGAGGCCGTAGAGCGACTTCGGGTTCTCGACGACGAAGGCCTCACGTGGGTTGAAGAACCGACGCTCGCCCACGACTACGCCGGGCACGCGCTCGTCGCGCGCGAGGCACGAACCCCAATCCAGTGCGGAGAGAACTGGTGGGGAACGTTGGACATGCAGCACGCCATCGAGGCACAAGCATCCGATTTCGTCATGCCCGACGTGATGAAGATTGGCGGAGTGACTGGTTGGCTCAGGGCCGCGACGCTCGCGCACGCAAAAGGTATTCTCGTGTCGAACCACCTTTGGCCAGAGATCAGTGCGCGCCTCCTGTGCTGCACTCCGACGGCGCATTGGCTTGAATATACGGACTGGTGGAACCCCATCCTCGCGGAGCCTCTACGGGTCGAGAAGGGCATGGCGATTGTCGGCGACGCCATCGGCACAGGAGTGGATTGGAACGAAGACGCGGTGCGCCGTTTTGCAGCATGACCCTTGCATAATCAAGCAACACTGATTGAGCACGATCGGTTCATCACCCAACTATCCGTTGCTGCGGACGCGCCTAAAGCGGCACGCCGCTGAACGGGACCGTTGGGTATGAAATATGAGAAAAAAAGAAATGGAGACATACTTTAAGGCACGTGCAAGAGAAGTGCAACGAATCCTCAAAGACGGAACTCCATGGGGATTCCTATGTGCAGCAGCATTTCTTGACTGCCTCTCGAAGCTTGTAACAGGAAAAGACAGGGGAAAGCAAGCATACAAGGACTTCGTCCAAAAATACTTGAAGACCATAAACCCTAAATACGCATCTTTCAGATTTATTTCTGGGGAAATGGACCTACCGAAACAACTATATCATGTGTTTAGGTGTGGCATCGTACACAGCTTTTCCCTGATTCCTGACAAACAATCCCTGGCTCAAGGTGGACGCCTTCATTCAATCAGGCTCTGTCACCAAAAGGAAGCTAAGGCAAAGGGTATTTCCCATTTATCGAACTATTCAAAAGGGGTTACAACTGATGCTTGTTTGTTCGTCGCCGAGGACTTCGGAAAAGATTTGGCAAAAGTGGTTAAACTCATCTTCTCATCCAGAGCCAAAGGAATTGATGCTGACATAACAAAGAATATGAAGCAATGGGTAAACCAGAAGCCGCCAATTTCAGGCGGCTTTTAAAAGAATACCCAACAATTCGCTCAAGAGGGACGCGGCAAAAAAACGCCGCGGCCCTTAGCTTACGCGTTAGGTCTTATCTATTTCAGTTCCAATCTGTTGAACTTTTAAAGAAAACAAGGAAGAATAGATTGCCTCAAAAGCATCCGACTGGCCAAGATGATAAAGTGAAATGGGAGGCGTCCGTGAATATTAACTTTTATCCACGATTGTCATTCCCAGTTGGAGCTGACCACGTAGTTAAATGCATCATTTGTGCATATTACTCAGGGTCTCAAGAAATTCCCTGACCCTGCTATTGAATTCATGAGGCTTTTCGATCATGACCATGTGACCCGCACCGTCGATGATTTCCAATTGAGCACCTGCAATCTTCTCGGCCAAAAAGTGAGCATACTTCGGAGGGGTCAGCAAATCGCCACCGCCGCAAACCACAAGGATGGGAGCCCGGATGTTTCCCACTCGGTCCATGATATCGAATCGGTTGCAAGCAGAAAAATCACCGTATAGGACGGTTGCTCTCGTCTTGAGCATGGACTCGATGCCTTTTTGAATCAGATCTGCGGAAGATTTTTTGGAAAAGGCAAAGTCGCAGATCAATCTCACGGTTTCTTCAAATCTCTCCTGAATGCCCTCAAGGATCTCGGGCAAAACCCTCAGCCGCGCGCCCGTCCCTACGAGAACCAGGGCCTCCACGTACTGTGGATAGAGGAGGGTGAATTCCTGGACGATCGCTCCTCCCAGGGAATGGCCGAAGAGGCAAAACACATCCCCTGGTAATGCTCGGAGTAAATTGAGAAGATGTCCTGCATAGGCCCCAACCGAGCCTTCTCCCTCGCCCCTAGCCTCCCCATGGCCGGGGAGATCTACTACGATGACGTTATAGGACTTTTCGAAAAATTGCCTTTGGTAGTTCCAGTGGAGACGGCTCCCCCCGGAACCGTGGACGAAGACCAGTGTCCTAAGCCCCTCCCGTATGCCTCCCCTGCCGGTAACGTAACCGATCTGCTTGGCATTACTCCCGATTATTGGCATGATGATCCCTTTCAAAATGAACTTGTTTGACAGCTCTTGGCCTTGAGTTCAATTTGGGTGCCAGTGCATGACATGTCAGGGAAGGGGTTTTTCCGTATAGGCTACTTGTGCTTCCTCCGATCTATAGATCCGCAAGGGCTTCCCCCGACGGACTTCCTTCAACCAATTCGGATTGAAAAGCATCGATTTCGCACTGAGGACAATATCCGCGTCTCGTAACGCATCTTCGGCGCTGCCACGATCATAGATCTTTCCGCAAATCATGATTGGCAGGTGGGTGACTTGGCGGGTTATCTGCGCCATGTTTTGATCCGTGCCAAGCGCCTTTTCCTTGTAGTCATATGTAGAGACGGAAATCGCATCGATGGGTTCTTCTGATAGGAGCTTGATGATTTCCTGGTACTCCTTTTTGCTGCCAAAGAGAGAGACATCCATGTCCACAACGCCCCAATTTGAGATCCTGAAAGTCAGCAAGCGGTCTTCCGGAACTACCTTTCGGGCAGCCTGAATGACTTCATGGGCAAAACGATATCGATTTTCAACAGACCCGCCGTACGCATCAGTACGCTTATTTGAATAGGAGGATAAGAACTGGTTGATGAGGTAGCCATGGGCTCCATGGACTTCGACTCCATCAAATCCTGCTTCAATAGCCCCCCTAGTAGTTTCCGCAAAGCCCACAATTACATGCTCGATGTCAAACTGGCTCATCTCGTCCGGCAGGGGATACGGTGAATCAGTTAGTGGGTTCTTTTGGCGAGGAGTAACCGGACTGGGCGCGATAACCCGTCTCGCGGGATTTATCTCAGGCCAAGCCATACGACCACAATGGATCATTTGCATCATGGCAATAGCGCCCTCCTTCTGGATTGCCCGTACCACGGGCTTCCAAGCTTCAATCTGCCGCTGGATGATCACCCGTGCCTGTCCCGGATACCCTTGGGCGCTTTCATAATCGGTGACAATCGCTTCGGTATAGACAATGGCTGCTCCATTTTTAGCCCGTCGCACGAGAAAGTCCAACACATCCTGGCGTGGGATGCTGTCTCCGGGGGATGACATTCGCGTCATGGGAGCTAATCCGATGCGGTTTTTGAGGCGAAAATGCCTTAGCTGAAAAGGCGAAAAAAGAATGTCATTGTTCCTATTCATGATGACCCTCACTCTTCATATTCAAACATCAGGTCCCAACCTAGGTGGCCTGCTGCAGGGGTTTTTAAGCGCCTTCCCATTCGTGGCTAAGGAGGCCCATGATGTACGTGTTCCAGTACTCGTTTCCCTGCTTCCGGGCTTCGCGAAGCGTGCCCTCGTGCCTGAACCCTACCCGTTCGTAACACCGGATGGCGGAGCGGTTGAAATCGAAGACTTTCAAATCGAGGCGGTGTAGGCCCAGTTCGCGGAAGCCGATTCGGACGAGTTCGCGGACAAGAGCTTCCCCGTACCCCTTTCCCCTCAAATCGGCAGGGCCCACCAGGATGCGCATAAGCTCAGCACTGAGATTACGCCAATCGACGAAACCGAGTTCACCGTGGCCAATGATTCGCCCATCGCTCCGGCTTCGAGCGCTGTAAGGATAAGCGCTCGGAGAATTACCGCAGGCCGATTGGAGGAGAAGGCGAAGCTGGTCTTCGGTAAGGGGATAGGTGAGTCCAGGACCCGCCCACTGGAGCAAGAACTCTGAGGTGGGTGACCATTCGATCAACAGATCGAAGTGGGACTTGTCGAAGGGTATCAACTCAATCATCTGGAAAAATTCCTTAACGATGTTGATTGATCTCATCTCGCAGCCGTTTGGCCGCACTCCGTGCTGCCTCCGCAAAATCGCTCCTGTTACTCGCATAGATGATACCGCGGGAGGAATTGATGATCATTCCGGTTCCTTTACTGTCCATGCCATTGGTCACTGTCTTTTGGACATCGCCCCCCTGAGCCCCAATACCCGGGACAAGAAAGGGCATATCTCCCACGATGGAACGAATCTCCTTCAATTCCTTAGGGTAGGTCGCTCCGACAACGAGAAGAACATTGTTGTTGAAATTCCATTTACCTACAGCCATACTCGCAATGATCTGGTATAGCCTCTTGCCGTTCATGCTCAGATCTTGAATATCCTTGGCGCCGGGATTAGACGTACGGCACAAAACGATGATCCCCTTTTCCCTACGCTCCAGAAAAGGTTCCAATGTATCAGAACCCATGTATGGGTTGACTGTTACTGCGTCAGCTTTGTAACGTTCGAAGGCTTCCCTTGCGTACATCTCTGCGGTAGCCCCTATGTCTCCACGCTTCGCATCCAGAATAACGGGTATTTCAGGATAGTTCTCATGGATATGCTCGATTGTCATTTCAAGCTCACCTTCTGATCCTGACGCGGAATAATAAGCGATCTGGGGTTTGAAAGCACAAACAAGATCCGCAGTTGAGTCAATAATAGCTTTGTTGAACTTGAAAAGGGGAGTATCGTTTTTGCGAAGGTGTGCGGGAATCTTGTTCAGATCGGAATCAAGCCCGACGCATAGCAAAGAATTTTTCTGCTTCCACCGTGCCTCAATGGCGCTTATAAAAGTCATCACTGAATCCCTCTCTAAATCTAGAATGTGACTGCGTGCGGTTAAGCTGCGGGCGGCATAGCCAACCGTCAGCTTCAACCGCGTGTTACGTTGTCTCTATTGACGGCTTCGTAAAAAGTCCATCTGCCGTTCGACAGGCCGTTCGACAAGCTCACGGTCCTGAGCAAGGTCGAAGGACTCATGGCCCTGAGCAAAGTCGAAGGGCTGCGTTGCGCTGCATCCTTCGTCATTGCAGCGTACTTCTCTGTACGCCTCATTCCTCAGGATTTGCGTGGATCTTTTTTCTTTGCCGTTCGATTCCGACTTTTTACGAAATCATCAATATTGACATTTTAGCCAATTAAAGATACTGTCGGCAAAACTTAAGCCTTGGCACGGTTAACCAGAAAGAAGGTGAGGAGATGAAGCAAATTACTGCAAACGTTTATGTCGAGGATCAATTTAGCGTGCCCCCTGTGTGTCGTGGAAGTAATTGGGGCTTTGTGACCACCTCAGAAGGGATAGTAATGATTGATACCCCCATGGTGCTGAGGACCGCAATAAAATGGCGCGATGAGATAGCCAAAAAAGGAGAGGTGCGCTACATCATTAACACACACCATCACGTAGATCATATTTCCGGCAATCCCTTTTTCCCCGGACCGGTAGTATCCCACGAGGGTGTCAGAGAACTGCTTACGGGTCCCGTAACGAAGGTCGTGGGTTCTGAACGGCTGGAGGAGGTAGTGAAGGCTGGTCGAGGGATCGTGGGCTATATCGAGCTGCTTGTGGGGGAGCACGATCCAGAGAGCATCCCTCTTTTTAAAGACTATCAGCTCAAGGTACCAACGATCACCTTTTTGGAGCAGCTTGCCCTTTATGTTGGCGAACACACCATGGAATTGATTCACCTGCCTGGACACGTCGAGTCGCATATCGGTGTTTACATCCCTGAGGAAAAGGTCTTCTTCGCTGGGGATAACTTTACCAATGGTACCCAGCCTTCCCTCGCTCATAGCCTGCCCTTTGAGTGGATCAAGTCGCTCAAAAGGATTGAGGCCATGGATATAGACGTTGTTGTGCCCGGGCACGGCGAGGTTTGCGACACGAAAATGGTACGCAAATTTCGTTTATTTATCCAAGAATGCGTGAACATTGTCAAGGAGGCCATTCAGCGGGGAATGAGCAAAGAGGAGGCCGCAGATACAATATCCTTTGAGCACCTTTATCCGGGAGAAAACGGTGGTCTGGCGGTGCACCCCGGCTCAGGGATGCAACGCCGAAATGTCTTACGCTTTCACGAAATACTATCAGGGCGGGGAAAAGGTCTATGAGCATCTGGTTTGGGTGGCAAGAAAAGGAGAAACAAGAACACTGACTCTTGCATTGGATTTACAGTATCCGGGCAGAAGACCCAGCTATCTGGATTCTTCACGTCGCAGCCGTCCGGACTGAAGATGGGATCTGAAGGCCTCAAAACATGCTCTATGCGTTACAGAATGCCCCTGAACTGCTGGACAACTCATGTGATCTACTTCCCCCAAAAGGCGCCTGCCGAGTGTCCCTCATCGAGCAGTATGGTCGTCCCATGCATGGCACGGACATCGTCAGAGGCGAGAAACAGGGCAGCCCTCGCCATTTCCTCGGGCGGCGAATAGGTTCGGTTACTGGGCGTGGCTGCGGCCTTGGCCGCCATCAAATCCGCGAACGCTGGATCAGTACGCAGTTTTTCGTTCAACGGGGTCGCCGTGTTACCCGGTGCGATCGCATTGATGTTGATATCATATGGCGCAAGGTCAGTGGCCAGAGTCCGTGTCAACATGACGATGGCCGCCTTGACCGTGCAATAGAGGCTGTAATGCGGAGCGCCTCTAAAGCCTGCAATCGAGGCAACGTTTATTATTTTCCCGTAGCGGCGTTTCTTCATGCCCGGTACCACAGCATTAATGGCGAAGAAGGTTCCCTTTAGGTTGACGTCGACCATACGGTGGTATTGGTCCTCGGTCGTCTCCCCAATATCGTTGGGTTCATAAATGCCCGCCGAATTCATCAGAATATCAACAGGCCCACAGACATCCGTGACGGATTTCACCAACTCTTCGATGGCGGATACGCTCCGGACGTCCGCCACGAACCCCCTGGCCTGGCCGCCTTTCTCAGTAATGGNNGCTCGAGCTTGCGACCACAGCGACTGTTGCTCCTTCGGCAGCCCACAATTCGGCAGTGGCCTCTCCAATACCCGAACTGCCTCCCGTTATAAGGGCAACTTTGTCTTGGAGCTTCATTTCCCGCCTCCTTCTTTTCGAGCAGACCCACCTTGGCCTGTCCGAAATCAACAATGGTATCTAGCCAAAACAGGATATCTTCTTGTGAACTAAAAAACCCCGGCCTGCCGTTCCCTTCAAAACAAATGATTTAGGTGGCATAGGGGGCATTTGCACAAATGACCAGTGGGACTCCATCATTCTCTTATAAAGCTCACGAGTTTGTCAACTAGCGGCTTTCCGTGGCCAGTAACAATGCATGGTGCCCGGCCCCTTAACGCGGAAACCACGACGAAGAGGGTTTATGGAAGGCCGTTCTGCCACAATTGTGGAATTTCCGGAGTTTCGTCACGATAAACACCGCTGTCCCTTCGCTTTAGTGCTTCCGAAGTGACCCTTTCGGGGCTCGCAGGCGGGGAATGCTTACCCCTTCC
>JABAOH010005992.1_pt1 | contig 14276 bp, 19 predicted proteins | sample 7062181 | NCBI WGS metagenome assembly JABAOH01 (sample SAMN14538630, study PRJNA623070) | marine sediment metagenome | biome: marine biome [ENVO:00000428]; feature: marine pelagic biome [ENVO:01000023]; material: deep marine sediment [ENVO:00002113]; isolation source: pool of 5 deep marine... | reverse complement strand
CCAGATTTCCCGTGGACGCACATGCCACAGTGTCGAATCCGAACTCGAACGCTTTCGAAACCGCCACGGCTACGACCCTGTCCTTAAAGGACAAAGACGGGTAGTTCACCGTATCATTTTTGATATATAGATGGTTTAATCCGAGGTGTTCTCCCAACCGTCTTGCATGGACAAGAGGCGTATACCCAACATGGTACCCCACTTTTGGTTTATCGTCTAGTGGTAACAAAGGCCAGTATCGCCACATGCTTTTGGGGCCTGAGGATATATCCTCACGGGAGAGATCATGGGAGATCCTATCGTAATCATAAACCACCTCAAGGGGGCCGAAACAATCCTCACAGACGTAGATCGCATCCTTCGGATAGGCCCTCTTGCATTCTCGGCATACAAGCCCTGTGGAATAAGTCACGGCAATAACCTCCTTCGTTGCTGCAATGCTCTTATCGAACTGAAATAATTCTGGGATTTTTCTTGGATCGCTCTCGAGGTGAGAAATGTTGGAAAGGGTCAGAGTTTGGAAGGGTATTTAACGGACCGTCAACTTTGGAATGATGATGTGGTCCACACAATCCACGAAAACCCGAGCGCCCATCCGTCGCCTCTCCCACGAGTGCTGATCCACCTGGCTCATGGTCCGGCACATGTCACCCGGATCGCGCATGTCCATTTCCACATCATCACCCCCTTTCAGGCAAANNACCCATCGAGGGCGAGCAGGCTTCGACGTGAGCCTGCGACGAGCTCAGCCGAGCGCTCAGCCGAACGTAAGGGGAAAACCCCGACTTCAGAGCGGGGAAGGGGCAAGAATTCCCCACCTGTGCGCCCCGAGGGGGTCAACGCGAGAGCAAGGGAGCGAATGTTTTTGCAGGGTTCTGAAAACGCCCAAGACGAGCCGTGGCAGGTTAAACGGCCTCTACACTTCTCACTTCTGGGACAATCTTCTTAATGTGTTTCTCTATCCCCTGTTTCAATGTCATCTGGGACATGGGGCAACCGCCACATGCGCCAGTCAACCGGACTTTAACGATGTCGCCCTCCACTTCCACCAACTCGACATCTCCTCCATCGGCCTGAAGAGCCGGCCTGATCTCCTTTAAAGCCTCTTCTATTTTTTCTTTCATCTCGGTTCCTCCTGTGGCAAAGCTCACTAGGTTTACGATTTCACTCTCTGGTCAACGAATCGCTTCTTTTCCTTCTTCGTCTTTCCGGCTACGCTTTATGTTTCGCGGCGATCGGCGACATTCTCCTCAACTTCTCCACAATGGGCGGTAACTCCGTGAGAAGAAGCTCAACGTCCTCGGCACTATTGTCCATCCCCAGGGTGAACACAACCGAGCCCTGGGCCGACACGGCATCAATGCCAATGGCATCCAGAACATGGGAGACTTTCAATGCCTCGGAGGAGCATGTTGAGCCGCTTGTCGCTGCCATGCCCACGAAGTTGAGGTGAATGAGAATCGATTCCCCTTCGATAAATTGAATGCAGAAGCTGGCGTGGCCTGGAAGTCTCTCTGCCGGGTGACCCGTGAGAAAGCAGTCGGTGACTTTCTCTCGCACTCCCGCAATCAGCTTATCCCTTAACGGTAAGAGATGATCTCGCCTCTCGAGTAACTTTTCATGGGCGAGCTTTGCGGCAGCCCCCATTCCAACGATGCCGGATATATTGTGTGTCCCGGCTCTTAGCCCTCTCTCCTGAATTCCGCCTTCAATAAGCGGAGAAACCCGGATGCCTTTGCGGATGTATAGTGCCCCTGCACCGAGGGGGCCGTAAAACGTGTTGGCTGCGAGGCTCAGAAGATCAACGTTCAGTTCTTTGACGTCGATACGGACCGAGCCCGCGGAAGCAGCAGCATCGGTATGAAAAACTCTGTCTTTCTCTCTGGTGATTTTCCCAATTTCTTGGATGGGTTCTAGAGTTCCGATCTCATTCGAAGCTGATGTTACCGTAATTAAGACCGTGTCGTCCCGAACGAGGTTTGCAATCTCTTCCGGGTCGACCCTTCCATCCTTATCGACTGTGAGCCAGGAAACTTCGTAACCCTGTCTTTCCAACCTCTTCAATGGATGAAGAACAGAATGGTGTTCGATCGGACTCGCAAGGATATGCCTTCCCTTCTTCGCATAGGCCTCTGCAATCCCCTTGATGGCGAGATTGTTGGATTCACTGCCACAGCTTGTAAAGATGATTTCCTCTGGATTGGCATTGATCAGCTGAGCGACATGGTTTCGCGCATTCTCCAGAGCCTGTCCGGGCTTTTCGCCGAACAGGTGCTTGCTTAATGGATTTCCCATATCTTGTGACAAGTATGGGAGCATCGCCTGTCTCACTTCAGCGAGGAGCGGTGAACACGCTAGGTGATCGAAATTGAGCCTCTTCATGTCTTCTCCACGTAGCCAACGAAGATGTCATCCTCGTTCTTTCTGAGCGATAGAAGCCGATGCCTTGTCTCTCTGCACCATGCCATGAGGTCTTCTTCGACGCCTGGATCGTCAGCCAAAAGCTCCACGATCTCATTTGAATTCAGTTTCTCAATTTCTAACTTCAGCTTAACAATGGGCAGAGGACAGAACAACCCGACCGCATCGACCGTTGAGGCGACATGGATCTTTTTTCCATCTAACTCGACCTTTTTCATTGCCCTCCCGTAATAACCGAATATAAATACTGCATACCTCTATTCCTCAGGCACGATATGGCGGAAAAAAGATGATAATTACCTATATTATACCGAATGCACGATTTTGAAGGCAATAAATGAGCTCAGTCTTGATGTCCACCCATTCCAGGTGAGCCGGACGGGCGAGCATTGACGTATTGCTTTTGCTCAGTCCATCGTGAGAGAATTCTGGAGGGAGGTGATCGGTGTTTTGAAGATGAAGGCGAAGGTGAGTCACGTTATTCTATTCGGTCTAATGGTACTGATTCTCGAGGGCTGTGCCGGAGCCATCTCAAAACAGACTCGGGAGACAGCCATAAGGCACATTGGTCCCGAGTCTATCTTACTGGAACTAGAAAATTATGAGGGGAAACTCGTCCTGATGGGTGGGAGGATCGTTGAGACGGAAAATCGGGAGGATGGCACGGTGGTCAAAATCCTTCAAGGACCGCTGAGTCGGTACGACGACCGCCCTATGGATCCTAGTGGACCCAAGAGGTACTTCTTGGTCAGATATGCAGATTTCAGAGATCCCGAACTGTATCGCAAGGGAAGAGAAATAACCGTAGCCGGAACTGTCGCGGGAAAAGAGGTTTCAAAAGTCGACGGGATAGAACAGACCCACCTCATGCTTCAGAACAGGGAAACCCACATCTGGCCCCATCGGAGAAACTACTATTGGGAACCTCCCCGTAGAACAATTACGCGACCTCCACCAGGATATCCGAGAACCTATTGGCATCCTTCCCCGTATTGGAGATACCCCTAAGTTGTAGGGCCGTAACCTTACCCCTCTCAATTTTTTCTTGACAATCACGGTACGCTTTGCTATGAAAATATCTAACCAAAAGGTGCCACAGTGTGGGAGACGGATTTCCGACATTGTTCTCTTCGAACAGATCGACTTTTGTGTTCCATCTCTTCGTTGGCTCCACTCCGTGGCATGATCACAGAGGCTTTATGGCACCTTGACAGGAACGGGTGAGCCTGTCGACAAAAGGTGTCCTACGGGGAGGGCGGGCTTTTGCCCGCCCTCGAAACTATTGGCGGGACGCAACGAGCTTCCAACCAAATGCCTCCGTCTTTTCTGGAGTTTCCTGAGTTTTCGGAACAAGAAATTTATAACCTTCTGATGTTTCACGACAATTTTGAACGTTCTGATTGGACCCTCATGTCCCTTCGCTCCCTTGCTCTCGCGTTGACCCCCTCGGGGCTCACAGGTGGGGAATAAATGCCCCTTCCCCGCTCTGAAGGCGGGGTTTTCCCCTTCCTGCCCGCCCTCGATGGGTCCCCCAACGCTTCCGCAAACGTCCCTCAGGGACATGAGGGTCCACAAAACTGAGGAAACTCCAGCCGTCTTTTCTCTTGACAGACTTCTTAGATCAATGTTAGAAAATCTGGTGTTTGGTCGTATACCGTTTGGTAGAGCTTTTCTCATACTAGAGGCATATCATAGCTGAGTCATGCGGATAACGGATTCTGAACCTGTCTTTTCCATTGGCAGCGCAGCCCGAAAGCTCCAAATCGCCATTCCTACCCTTCGGCTCTACGAGAAAGAGGGGCTCATCTGCCCCATGAGAACCTCGACTCACCGCCGCCTTTACTCCCTTAATGATCTAAGGATAGTCGAAACAGCTCAACATCTCATCCATGAGGACGGTTTGAATTTCGCCGGCATCAGACGGCTCATGGCTTTTCTTCCGTGCTGGAAAATCAGAGGCTGTGAACCGAACCTATATCCCGCCTGTAAGGTCCCTTGCGCTACCGATAGCCCATGCTGGAGTAGCGGACTCGCGCTCTGGCGAAAATGCGATGGAGACTGTCAAACCTGTCCGGTCTACAAAATGGCATCTCAGATTGGCGATCTCAGCATCCTTGATTTGATCAGCGCGTGATCCCCTAGCCGAGGTCAAAATGTCTTGCCCGTGGGCTTTCCTATGGATTATCCCTTTGTACTTTATGGGGCTCCTGCTGATTCTCTCTGTTTTGGGAGCCTTATTCCTGCTATTCTGTGGGGGAGGCGACGAGAATCCAGAAAATTCATCCATGAAATCATAAAACCCATATTCATGGAGCATTTTTTTCTCTCGGGGAGCGATCAGCGACTGACTCAGAGAGAACTTCCTCTGGATTGGGAAGTGGCCAATCCAGAAGTCTCCGTCTATGAACTCTGTCGCTGTGCGAACTCCGAGAACGTGAGCGAGCAACGTGAGGGGTGTGAGATTAAGGAATGCTTTTTCTCATTTGCTATCTCTGTGCACCATGTGATGCGTTGCCTAGGATCCGTCTCAATCGCTTCTCATTGATCTTGTACATGAAAACCTGTTTTCCATTGATGAAGATAACAGGAATTTTCTCCTTGAATTCCCCGTACAGGTCCTCCCTCGATTCGATGTCGATTTCCTGAAGGTCGAAAGGAATCTCCTCACGTACTCGATACAGCACATCCTTGGCCACATCGCAGAGGTGGCAATCCTTCTTTCCATACAGCTGGATCGTGATTGTGCCTCGGATACCGGTTGATTCTGTTTTTCCCTTTCGTAAGAGGTCCAAAATCTTTGCACAGGATCCAGCCATTACCAAGGCCACCCTCCGTTGCATTTGTCATTCTATTGAATGGGGATTTCAAAAGTTACGGAGGGATCTGGGGAGGCGGTCTCTTAGGAATGCCTGAGTATTTCGTTGACTCTCTCCACGATCCCATATGGACTGAAAGGCTTCGTAACATAGTCCGCACCGCTCAGTCCCCAACCCTCCCGCTCGGGTATCTCCTTTCCGATCGCTGTAAGGAGAACCACCGGGAGATCCTTGGTCTTTGTGTCCTCTCTGAGGCGGCGATAAACCTCCTGACCCGATATTTTGGGCATCTTTATGTCCAGAATAATGAGATCGAGTTTTTCATTCCTCGCGACCCGTAAAGTCTCCTCTCCATCCATAGCCGTTAGAACCTGATAGCCCGCTTCCTCCAAAACGAGTTTGACTGATTTGAGGATGTTAGGTTCGTCATCGGCAACCAGTATTCTTTTCCCTCGCCCGGTGACCATCTCCTCTCGCTTCGGGTCTTTCACGCCTCAACGTTAGCTTCATCAAGATTGATGCTATCCGTAGCCTTAGCCAAAATATCACGAATAGCCCTGTTCAGCGTCTCTCCGTCTACGGGTTTAACAAGGTAATCCGCTGCACCCAATCCCATCGCTACCTTCGAATCCTCGGCTCCAGAAAGGACAATGACCGAGATGTCTTTGGTTTTCTCGTCCTCTTTCAGAGCCTTCAATACGGCGTATCCGTCCATACCCGGCATGACTGCGTCGAGAAGAATCGCAGTTGGGTTCATCGTCCTCGCCAGTTCAAGAGCCTGGATTCCGTTTTCGGCCTCATACACGGTGAAGCCCGCCTCTTGGAGATAATATCTCAGGAAATCCCTGATTCTTTTCTCGTCATCAACGACGAGAAAAGAGGCCTTCTCCCGCAACTCCCCCCGATATGGACGTTGGTTAGCAGGATGAACATCAGATATCGGCTTGATCCTGATTCTGCTCTTTTTCGCGATCGGCAGGGTAAACGCGAATGTGGTTCCCTCTCCTTCTATGCTCTCTGCCCGGATTCGTCCGCCATGCCTTTCCACAATGTATTTGCAAAAATACAATCCTAAACCTGTGCCGGTCTCATCTCCGCCTTGGGGTCGGGCGATTCTGTAGAATCTGTCGAAAATTCTGTCCAGGTGTTGAGTTGGAATGCCGATGCCATTGTCTTTGACCTTGACTTCTATCTCTTTCGAGGCGCGTGAATCGACCCGTAGGCGAGCAGCAGAAATCTGAATTTCCCCACTCTGAGGGGTGTATTTAATGGCGTTGTTCAGAAGGTTTGCCAGGACTTGGAGTAAAGTGTCCTCGTCCGCCCATGCCTTCGGGATACGGTTTTCAACCTTCATCTCGATTTCAATATTCTTCTTCTGTGCATAGGAGCGGAAAGCCGATATCGACTTGTCGATAATCTGGGGCATGTTGAGGGGTTTCTTTTCTAAGTCGACTCCCCTTTCCTCGATCTTTGTGATGTTCAATATGTCGTTAATCAAGCGGGTCAGACGATCGGTTTCATCATTAATGATACTCAGGAACTCGACCTGTTGGCCCCTATCGCGGTCCGGCCTCTTCAACAAGATCTCGGCATAGGCCTTGATCGACGATAGCGGTGTCCTGAGCTCATGAGAAACCAGTGAGACAAACTCCGTCTTCAAACGATCGATCTCTCTTTCCGAAGTGACATCACTGAATACGTTGATCCGTCCAAGAAACTTTTCATGCTCATCGAATACCGGTGAAACAGCGACCTTCAATACCCGGTGTTGCGGTTTTGTTAGCTCCACCTCTTCGAACTTCACTTCCCTCTTTGCACTCAAGGACGTACGGAACCGCTGATAAACATCACACTCAGCGCACTCCTTGGATTTTTCGGTGTGTTTTGCGGCGATTTCATCACGGTGGAAAGTTCCAGACGTTAGCCAGCAATGTGGATCATCACTCCTGAATGCGGGACATCCTCCTTTGTCGTAGTCAAAGTGTTTCCAGCACTGGATCAGGTTCTCGATCGGTTGTATCATCGCGAGCATGTAGAGAGGCTCAAGCGAGGGGTCTTTCGGCTTTCCGACAATCTGGCGCCCCTTGATTTGGCCCTCCTTGATTCCTAACCACTGCTGAGCAGTCGGATTGATGAGCACCACCCGCTGATCCGAGTCGAATAGGATGACCCCACTGCTCAAATTGTCGAGAATGGATTTGCTGATGTTTCTCTCATCGGTGACCTTTTGGTAGAGACGGGAGAGTTCATCCATCCGCTTTTTTGCTTCATCCTGGGATTGTCTCAGTTGGTTCACCATGACATTGAAACTCTCTCCCAACCGACCGATCTCGTCTTTTGTCTTAACGGCGACCCTCACATCCAGGTTACCCTCTGCGACTTGCTTACTTGCTGAAGAAAGGTCCATGATCGGCTGCGTGATCCGACTCAAGATGAGGTTGTAGAGAAGGACCACGCCTATGAGGATGATCGCTGTGATCAGGATGTTTTGGAATACGATTCTTCTCTTATTGAGCAGGACCTGTCTCAAAGATTCGGAGACCGCGTAAATGCCGAGGTTCTTGAAATTGACAGAGAGGGGGTTAAAGACAATTTTCCGCGGATTACTCGGATCGGGTACATCCCTGATCACCGTCCCCCTCCCACTGACAATCTCCCTTTGGAGTGTTTCATCGAGGAGGTCAAATAGGGACTCATTGTAAAGAGGAGCCGTGATGGTGCTCGAGAATAATCGGCCCTTGTAAATCAAGGTAAAATCTGCTCCAGTCTTTTTCTCAACTGCTCTCAAAAATTCATGATCCAGCGGATATTCAGCGATTATGACCTCTCGGATATCCCCCGCCCTCTCAATCGGCGCTACGGCGGCGATGTTCAATACAGACTTTCCATGGGTATGCTCCTCAACGAGTGTTGTGGTGCGAATTCCGAGAAGCCCTTTCCGTACCAGCCTCCTCCTTTCTTGATCAGTGGTAAATCCTCGATAGAGGCGTATTCTGACGCGGTCCTTTTTGAGCGAGTCCAGAAGATATATGAGCACAGACCGGCCGACGCCCGTATCTGTGAGTTCATCCGAGAGCTTCGTCACGTCTGCCATGAACTGAGCATAGAAGGAGACCTTATCCTCGTGCTCCTTGATGACTTCATTGAGAAGGCGGGTGTAACCGTGGAGACGATTAGTCGTATGGGCCTCAAAGTCTCTGCTCATCCTTCTGGTAGTCCACAGAGTCTGAGCAATGGCGAAGAAGAGTACGAAGCACAAGAAGGTCACGATAATTTTGAGATGAATTCTGTTCTGCCTGTTGAGAAACTCTTTGAAAAACATCCTGAATGACCTCTATGTTTCACTTTTTTTTCCGTAAGGATAGCCCCTCAGATCGATTCCCAGATCCTCGATCATCCGGTAGAGTTCCCGATAATCGTCATGGGTCGTCTCGACGAATCTGTCAGCACCGAAGTTCCGCAGAATTTCCCTTCCTTCAGGTGATTTGGAAAGGGTCAAGAGAATTTCTTTGAGTCTGTTTCTCAAATTGACTGAATAGTTCTTCTCCAGCTGAAGCTTCTCTCCTCCCTTCCCTGCTGTCGGCTGATGGCAGTTGAAGCAGACAAAATCAATGTCTCTTCGAATCACGAGGGCGTTCTCGGGCACCGGATCGGATTCGGCCAGGATGACGAGCTCCCGCTCAATCGTGGGGTCCTCTCGAGCGAGCTTCTCAAAGATCAGATCTTTCGCCGCGCCGGCCTCGATCTCTCCGTATAGGACCTTCAATATCGCCACATCGTGGCTTCCCACATACTGAATTGCCCCAAAATAGTCTTCAACGTTCTCCACCCCCTGATCCTTAAGGAACATCCTTGGAAAGATCTCCCCTGCCGTCGTTGCCCTGATCATGGCAAAATTTCGTCCTTTCAGATCTCTCCAATCCCGGATCCCGCTATCCTTACGGGCAAAGATGAGGCCGCGATATTGAGATATCCCATCTTTGACTGGACGCGCCACAGCATCTACACCCACTTTTGCGTGTGTGAGGGCGTAGACGAAGCTTCCAAAGAACGCAGCATTTACACGCCCGTCAAGGAACTCGTCGACGATTTCTTGATAACTCGGAAGATGCCTGAGCCCGATCTTTACCGGGGACCCGAGCTTCTGTGAAAGATAATTCACAAGAGGACGATACCGTTCTTCCTGCCTGAGGATGTTACGCTCCGGTATGGTTGCGATTACGAAATGACTCATAATCGGTGTATAGCCGTTGGCTTCAATCAATCTTAGCGCTGAGTTACTGTAAACAAAATCAACGAATTTCATCACCTCTCGACTGGGGGTCGGATTGATGACGATGCCAAAAGGCCTCGAGAAGGGATACAGGTTTTTTTTCACATTGGAAGGAGTCGGATGAATCCCATCGACATTGAGGACGTTGACGTCCAAATCCGAGGAGAAGACCTCTCCCAGAGAGGTGTATCCGATAGAGTAGGGTATGGCCGTAAGAGATTCGCTCATCTGGCTCGGCCGCTCAAGAAGGACAGCACTTTTCGTAACTCCCGTGTCTTCACCGAAAAGCTGACTTCTCAGGGTGATCTTCGGGGAGGTGTGCTCCGGTCTATCGAGGACCGTAATAGGCTTATTCTCTCCTCCCACTTGTTGCCAATTGGTGATCTTCCCCGAGTAAATCTCTATCAATTGCTGGCGGGTGACATTCTCAAGCCTTACACCTTTGTGGGTGGCAAATACCAAACCATCCTGGGTGAGGTGCAGGTACTGGAGACCAAACTTCGACTCTTCGGGCGTGAGCCCTCTGGAGAGTAACCCAATGTCTGCGTCGCCTTCGCGTGTTGCCGCCAAGCCGCCTTTTGTATGGGTTTCCGGAAGAAAGACCATCTCCACTTCGGGATGGTATCTTTCAAATTCCTGAGCCAGCAGTCTGACCAGGGGAACGACCGAGGCCGACCCCAGGACCCGGATCCGTTCTTTTACTTCCTGCGTCCCTTCAGTTTTTGGCTCTTGTTTCTCTCTCTCGCACGCAGAAAGAACGAGAATCACGAGCCCGATGAGGACAACCGTCTTCGTCCATGCCTTTTTTGGAATTTCCACCGTGAACTTTCCTCTCTCCATGCTACGCTTCATACTCAACCGTCTTGAACCACTTGAACCCCTCTTCCAGGCTACGGGTCTCCTTTACAAGATCCTCGACGCTTTTCTGAATCTTCCCTGCTTCCCCACCCTCTTTGACTCAGGCGATCGCTATTTGGGCTTGCGGAGAGACGGCCGAATTCTGTGTTTGAGGACGGATGACCCTTTCAATGAAGTTACTTACCATTCTGTGCAGCTCATCGGCAAGTTCGTGGAACTCAGCGCGGCTGTGGAACATGAGCCGCCTAGTGAAGTCGCCATCGGCTATCCTCCCGATGTTGATGCCAATTCGATGTTTTGGCCCCGTAACGTGGATTCGCCGCACGCTATTTTGGTACATTTTTCATCCCCTTTATCGGTTCTTGGGATTATGGGAAGACAAGCAGAGCTCTCTCTTCCAGTTTTTCCGCAGAAGATACTCATCCAGACTGCGATGGGGTTCATGGCATGTAATACAAGTGATCATCCCATCTTCTATCCTGGGCAGATCCGGTGATAGCCTCACCGGATCCTTGAGATCGATCCGAACGGGATGGTCGGAAATTCCCAAGAGCCCGGGATAACAATCGTAGCAGCCATCGATGTTTCTCTAACTATATCAGATAAGATGCCTGGGTCAAAGGAGGAGGCGTTAAATGGAGTACATCCAAGGTACGCCACGCGAACAACATCCTAGGGTGATTCGAATCGTATTCGCTGCTGTCGCCGGCTTGAAAAGCAAACACATCGTCACGTGGAACTTATATGGCAGCTACGGAAACTGAGACAAGACCTCACGACGATGGCTGACTTCCGAAAAGACAACATCAAGCCATTTAAGCCGATTTTTGGTGAACGTGTCCTTTTGTCGGGGGAACAGGCGCTTTTCGGTGGCGAATTGATTGCCATTGACGGCAGTAAATCCAAGGCTGTCAACGGCAAACCGCGTAACTTGACCAAGGGGAAGCTTAAGGAGAAGCTGGAAGAAATCGAGGCGAAGATCGAAAGGTAGCTCAACGAACTGGATGCTGCTGACCCTGACGAAAGCCGATACGCACAGAATGACGGCTGCGGAGCTGAGACGAAATCCAGCGCCTGAAAGCACGTAAGGAGCGCCATAACGAGTTGAAGGAACAAAGGAGAAGTTTACGGATGATCGTCAGGGAGACTCCGACTGATGTCCGGCGGGACACGAGTGGACGTAGCCGTTTGATACGTTTGAACTTGGACGTCATATGGGTTTTTACACGACCGCGGCCTGCCGGAGCTGTGAGATGAAAGCACAATGAACACGGAAAGGGGCGGGTGAATGTGATTGGGTTGCATGGCATTCTTGTTTACAGAGAGATGACAGGATGGAGATGTGCAGTGGTATGGGTCTTTCTCGCGGAAATTTGCGGAAAGCGTAATTGATGGGCTTTCGGGAAAAGGCAACGCTCTATCTGCTATGACGTCTCTAGATAGTTCTGAGGAGCTCAGTGACTTTGTCAACTACGGAGTAAGGACTAAACGGCTTGGTAATCACGGTGGCGATACGCGACTTCAGCGCTTCAAGCTTTTCATCTTCATCGCCCAGGGAGGTCACCACCACGATGGGCATGCCTCTGGGAAAGACGTCGGACTGAAGCCTCTCATAGACTTCGTAGCCATTCATCTTGTTCATCTTGATATCCAAAATCAATAAGTCCGGTTTTTCGTCTCTTGTCTTGCTGAATGCCTCCTCACCATCCTTGGCCGTAAGGACATGATACCCTGCCTCCTCTAAGACCAATCTTAAAGATCTCAGGATATTTGGCTCGTCCTCAGCCACGAGGATCTTTTTACCCTCCATTCACCCTGTCCTCCTTCTCCGATCATTGCATCAAATCGACCGGAATTCGAGCCACTTTATACTCCCGGCATCCCCAAGTTGCAGCGCTTCCTCCCCCCTTCCCGCGCCATAAATTTCATAACCCTCCTTTGGGAGAAGCTCCTCCAGGCTTCAGAGGATCAAGCTCTCATCATCGACAAGAAGATTTTTGCGTTTTTCATAAAGCAGGCCGCCTAGGCAGCCGGACTCGCAAATCCTCGTGAAGGGACCTGAACTGGTTACAAAGATGCAAGCGTCGTACCATAGAATCCACTTCGGAACAGAAAGGAACGCATCCGGGAAATTGAGCACAGTTGAAGGAAAATAGCGAGGTTTCATCTGGGTTTATGCGGCGACGGCCAGCGACCCAGGTAAGACTATCGAAGGGTGCCGGAAAGAGAAGATGTGCGAAATGGCGCAGCGTTGTGGGCAATATCGCGCACAAAAGGACCATAAACAGCATTCTACAACCACCTAACCAGCTGTTTTCTTTAACTTTTGCTTAAGTTCCAAAGTGGCATAGTCATTGCTCCATAACATTGACCGTTGACCGCTTCAGAAGCCTGATCTTTGATACAGAAATAGAGGATCTCTGGGCTCACATCAAACCAAACTAAGCCAACAAATGGAGGAGAAATCATCCTCGGCCGTGGAACTCTGTCAAAAGGAGTGAGAATGAGAGCGAGAGTCCCATTATCCCTCTTAATCCTAACGGTAACGGTGGTGGTTGTTACGCGGCCTTGCTATGGGATAGAGCTGTTTGGCCGAACAACGACCGAGTTTGCCTGGTGGCAGGACCTGATCGATCGGGACACCAAATTCTCGGCTTACCAGTACTTGCGCCTTGGGGCACTGGATGTGGTGAAGGATCAAAATATCTCGGTCTTTGGGTATGGTCGTTATGGGTATAACGAGGTAGCTGACGATGAGGATGAGGACTTCAATGGACGGCTCTACTATCTGTACATGGACTGGAGGGATGTGTGGAAGGACCGGGTTGACCTGAGGGCGGGCCGCACGTGGACCAACCTTGTTGCAGGCTCCTCGATTATCGATGGTGCCGAGGTGGACTTCAAGAATTTGGGTCCGGTCGGGGTGGTTCTGCTGGGGGGTCGGGATGTCATCTTTGATGAGTTCGATGAGCTCACCCAATCGGGTGATCTTGCTTGGGGCGGCCAGGTCTATCTCAGGAGTGTGGAGGATCTCAATCTGAATATCAGCTATTCGGAAAAATACGATGAAGATGATCTCGCCCGCCGCACTTTGGGTTATGACGTTGGTTACAATATCAAGGAGCTATCCAGGGTCTACTCGCAGGGGCGATATGACATCATCAGTGAGGAGCTGAGCGAACTTCTGGCAGGGATCAAAGTCTTTCCGAATGACAAATGGACCATCCGCGGCGAGTATTTCACCTCTTACCCGACCTTTGATGCTACGAGCATCTATGTCGCCTTTGCGGCCAGCCGGTTTCAATCAGGAAGCCTCTATGTGGACTATTATGTCTCTGACCGCCTTTCCTTTTATGGAGGCTACACCGGGGAGTACTTTGACCTGGAGGATGCCGACGATGACGACGCCCACCTGTTCGAGGCCGGGACGCACCTCAAGGTCGAGGATGTCCGTCTCAACGGTTCTGTCTTGGTTCGAGAAGGCTATCCCGGTGATCTTGTGGGGTTTTCGCTCGCAGCAGACCGTCCGTTTTTGGACAACAGGCTCGACCTTGCAGCGGGAATTGACTATGATATCTACGAAAGATACACTATGACGAGCGACGAAATCGCCACGAAATACTGGCTCGCAGGGCGTTACTATTTTAGCAAGAAGGTCTCTTTGGCCTTGCATGTTCAGAACACCGAAAGCGCCACTCAGGATTATAACTTTTCTGGGTGGTCGTCGCTGGAGATCGCATTTTGATTCCAGGCAACCCTGGAGGAGGAATCATATTGATACGAAAGCCGATCTTTGTGAGTATAGCGTCCTTTTTGGTCGGTGCCGGCCTGCTCATGGCGGCCATTGAGCCCCATGGGGACTACCAGGACCTCTCGATCAAGGAGTGTAACGAGTGCCACAAGACCGA
>JABAOH010011753.1_pt3 | contig 14278 bp, 14 predicted proteins | sample 7062181 | NCBI WGS metagenome assembly JABAOH01 (sample SAMN14538630, study PRJNA623070) | marine sediment metagenome | biome: marine biome [ENVO:00000428]; feature: marine pelagic biome [ENVO:01000023]; material: deep marine sediment [ENVO:00002113]; isolation source: pool of 5 deep marine... | reverse complement strand
GCGGTTACATTGCTACAGAAGAGCAATTTAAGAAAGAAGACAAGCTTACATGTCCCAGATGTGGTAAAGAACTGGTCAAACCTGATGTTGATTACAGGAAGGCGGGAGTGTGGTGCACATGCGTTGATTGCAAGAAAAGTTTTGATATTCCCATCCCATCACACTTCTGTAGAGACTGTCACAAAGACTTCACTTTCGAGGATGCCTTATATGAAGACATCCACTCGTATAGGCTAAGCGAGGAAGCAAGGCAAGAAGCCTCGCTTGGATGGATCTTAGTTGCACCTGTAAGAGAATTTCTGGAAAATCGTGATTTCGAAGTAGAAACACCTGGGTTTCTGAAAGGAAAGTCTGGTGCAAGCCACATGTTTGACATTACAGCCTTCAGGAAAGGTGCTACAGAGGCTGTGACGGTCATAGATCTAGCTTCATCTACAGAGGACGTTGTTTCAGAACAGCCAGTTATCGCTATGTTTGCCAAAATCTACGACGTAGCCCCCGACAACGCTTGTTTGATCGCAATTCCTAAAATCACTGATAACGGGAAGAAGATGGCAAAACTCTACAGCATTACTCTAGTTGAAGCAAAAACCCCGGAAGAAGCGATAGAAGCCTTGGAAAGCGTTTGCATCAACCAGGAAAACTAATACGTACACTTTCAGGAAATCGTACATCTCTAGCCACTTCCACGAAGCCTTTGTCATCTCGACAAGTAAATAGCGATATTCCCGCGTTCAGTTGTGACTTTCACGAAATACAAGTTGGCTGGCAAGGAGATGTCAGGGCGGATGTAGTTTGAAGTTTCTCCTGCATTAACGTAAATATCTGTTTCATATCTTGTGTGAGTTGTTGAGTTGACAATCCATATTGAAACTATGTGGCATGTAACGGCACCCTTGTTTGTGAAAGAGAAACTGGTCCCTTCAATCAAGACTCTGACAGCTAAGAAGTCTATATCGATGGTTGTCTGGTTTTCATCAGCATCGGCGTCGTGAAATTTGATGTTTAGAGAGCCGTCAGCTCTAATGTAACTTTGCCATTTGCCAGTTATGTTCACAGCATAGTAGTCCCATCCTGTCGTAGGAAGCTGTCCTATAGTAAAGTTAAAGCCACTATCGCTGTATTTTCCAGCTGTCCAATTATATGCCTCTAAATACCATCTTTCCCCTATATCGTTCGCTCTGTACTTTATCTGAATTTCTACACCTTTCACTTGGGCGAGGGGATATGTAGAAACATCTATCGGAAAGTCCCCGTTTACGTCAGCATTCCAGCCTTCATGACCAACAATTATCCAAACAGTCGTCAGTCTGACAAATCTGTTTCCGAAACTCCTTCCAGAAGCACCTGCCTCTAAAGCGTCTATTTCTTCCCAAGTCCATGGAGCACCGGAAAAGGGATTTGTATCATACTGGGTGTATAGATTTTTGTAAGATTCTGTCAAGGATAAGTCTTCAGACAGATAATCTGTTTCATACGTTCGGATTAGTGTTCTGATATATGGTTGGGGTCCCGCAATGTCAGCATGTTTCGCTCTTATGTATATTCTGACCCAGCTGATGTTTCCAGAATCTGCAATGTCTTCCATACTGTACGCTTCATTTCGCCAGCTTTGGGTTGTTGTTTGCACGTAAGTGTCTTCGTCATCAGGGGAGTCTTCGTTACAGCAGTCCCAATGTTCTACCCCTGTAGGCACTTCTGCGCCCCACTCTGCATATTCTCCAGCAGAGTCGGGATAGATCGTTGTCTCGTTTCCTTCTTGAAAAGTCTCAAATGAATTGTCAACGAGTGTTGTGTTTCGATGGGTGCCATTGATGCGGTTGCCTTCCCTCACTGAGTACTCGCTTTGCGCAGTAAACCATGTTGAGCTGTTGATCCTTACGATGTCCGTGACGTTGATGTTTTCTCGTGTTTTTTCCCAGTCAATGCGGTTCATTTGATAACTCCATAAGATAACGTTGGATGTTATCATCACTAAGATGACGAGACTTAGCACTATGACTATAACATTGCTCACGCCGCGTCTGCTACTTCGAAACTTATTAAGGGGCTCTGTAATAGTCCACAATTTTCGTTCCTCTGCTAGTCACCACACTTATGTGGTATAGGCTGTCTGCATTCCAGCTGAAGGTGACGTTCAGCCATCTGTGTTCTCCAACCTCCAACGTGAGAGGCGTAAAGGGTTGACTTGTGAAGTTTACATACGTCGATGACACTGTGATTGCTACTTTTCCTGTGTTACGGAGGTAAATTGAAATCCCCTCTGAGTTGAACCACACATCCTCTGAGATCACGCGTTCTCCCATAATCTGTCTCATGTTGTCAGTGATAACGTAGGTGGCTGAGGCTGCCAGGGACATGGCTGCAACTGCAACTACAGTGAGGAGGACGTTGCTAAGAACGGGCGTAACTCCACGCTTATTTTTTGAAAGCTGCCTCATTACAATCACCAGTTGACAAGTTTCAAAGCGATGTATCCACTTGCCATCAGAATTATACTGTGTTTCAGCCCGGCGCTCACAGTTCCTTCACCCATTTTTCCAGCGACAAGTCCCCCAAAAAATGCTTGTATAAAACTCATGTGGAAGAAGATGCGCCATGCTGCCTCGGGGGTCAATGTAGAAAAGCCAATGACTGGTGAGCCACCCATCTCTACAAAGAACGTCTTGAATAGCAACACAACGGTGAAAACGAAGACGAAGAACGAAACGTAAATTATCGCAATGTACGGTCTTGTTTGGGCTCTTCGCTCTTTCTTCATCGTAAGCGTAGCTTGTGTGAAACTTCCCATAGGGGCAAAAATCTTTTCAATGCGCCCTCCTGAACGGTAGGCTTCAATGATCAAGGGCACAGTTCTTTGCACTAAGTCAGTGTTAGCTCGTTCACCAAACTCTTGAAATGCTTCTTCAAAAGACAAACCCCATGACAATTGATTCACCATTTTCTTCAACTCGAGAGTTAACGATCCATAGTTTCGTTTTGAAGCTTCTTCCATAGCTTGAGGCAAAGTCATTCCTGTTTGTTGAGCTTGAACTATGCTTCTGAACAAGTCAGGCAGATGCGCGTCTATTGATTTTTTCCAGCGGTATTCTACGTAGTCTAAAACTGCAGGAGGAAACACAATAACGAATGCTGCGAAGAACAAATAATCCTCAAAAAGGGACTTGTCCCTCATAGTCAAAACCGCTGTAACAATTATGATCACTCCTAAGCAGGTGGACACGGCCCACGCGATTTTCTTCTCACGTATTTCAACTCTTGGCACTTTCACCACCTAGGCGTAAGGACGTCTAAGACTATCATGAAAATAACCGATCCTACTGGAAGGCCAACATAAGTTAGAAGCATCAACAGTAAAGTAGGGTTTAGCAATCCAAGTCCAACGCCTCCCAGCATAGCCATAACCGCCAGCATAACAACGAAAATAAGAGGACCTGCTACCAGTAGCGTTACATAGAACTCAGAAAGCACTCCTAAAGTGTCTGAAAACTTGCGCAAAGAAATGCGTTTGGACTTCATATTCTGTCGCGATCTGTGGAGCAAATAAGACATCAAATCGCCGCCAGAGTGAATAGTAGCTATGAAACCCTCAAGCAACTCCTTGAATTTGTCAGAAGGTGTGCGTCTTGACGCGTTCTCTAAAGCAGTGATTATGTCAGCGCCAAAGAGTTCGATGTCTCGAACTATAATTCTAGACGCATCCACAACGGCCAATTTCTGAGGAATCCCAGAGAGAGAGCGAAACATTATATCCGGAGGCAGACCAGCCCCTGCCAAAATAGCCAAGTAGCCTGTCGCAAAAGCCATGCTGTCGTCCAGGCTCCGTTTTATCGCATCTGCTCGGTAACTCGGGTAGATGTAGAAGCAGATTATGGTTAAGGCGCCTGCCAGCAAGCCGCCACCTATGCCAAAAAGAAGAGAAGGAAAAACCGACGTTTGCAGAATGAAGTGGAATATTGGAGGACCAAGAAGCATTGTTAAGAAGGTGACGATTGAGCTAGTTAAGAGGGTGAGGCTGACATAAGGCTTAAGACTGATCTTTATGCCAGATTTGTGCAAACTTGCGTTCATGTCATTGAAAAGAGGCAAGAAACGGTTCATTCTCTCCCCCAAGAGACGGTATGCAAGGAGCTGAGGCTCCCACTTTTCTTGTTCTGTAAGCTTTGATGGTCTATAAAGGCGGCCTTTGAGCACAAGCATCTTTGAGCGAACTTCACCTACAATTTGTTGGTACATGTGCTTCAATGTCTTGAGGCGGAAAGAACCCATTAGCCACCTATCCTCGCTTTTCTGTAAATTCGGTCAGAATCAGCGTGGTACTCTCTGATGACATTTACAACCTCTGTGTACCTTCGTATATTTCTTCTAGCCATCCATTCTAGCACGGCCTTCCTCCTCTTCAGTTCTTCATGAACCTCTTCCTCACTTATTCCCATCTTTTCCATGTTTCTTTCCAAAATATGACTTCGTCCTGCGTACTCGAAGGAATCACTTCTAGGAATCCAGCGAAACACATTGTTCGTAAGCAGTTCTTTCGTTCCAGGATCAAAACCTGTAACTTCGGTTACCGTAGATGTTCGTCTTGCAGGCTTACCTTCAGCTTCGGTTCTGACTTGAATTGTTACAGCATCAATCATCGATAGCAAGGCCCGAGGTATGTTCATAGGCTCTGATTCCAGTCTATGTACAACTGAGTCTATTGACTCCGCATGGATTGTGCTCATACCTAGATGACCTGTCGCCATAGCTTGGAATAATGTGTATACCTCGGCGCCTCTTACTTCGCCTACGATTATGAAGTCAGGCCGTTGACGCACTGCTGCTTTCAGAAGGTCGAATAGTGTTATTGTACCTGGGCCTTTTCCACGCTCAAAACCGGTCCGTACGACTGAAGGAATCCAGTTTTCATGAGGCAGGTTAAGTTCAGCCGTGTCTTCCACACTTACAATCTTCAGTTCAGGTCTGATGAACATGGAGAGACAGTTAAGCATCGTGGTTTTGCCGGATGCAACTCCGCCAGCTACCAAGACAGATGCCCTGTTCTCAATAGCATACCAAAAATATGCTGCCATCTCAGAGGAAAGAGTGTTGAAGCTTATTAGATCTGAAATCGTTAGCGGATCAACACGGAAGCGGCGTATTGTAAAAGTGGAACCGCGTCTTGTAATTTCGTTTCCATAGGTTAGTTGGATGCGGCTACCGTCTGGAAGGGAGGCATCCAACATAGGGCGCGAAATGGATACGTTTTTACCTGAAAGGTATGCCAATCTCACGATGAAAGAGTTGAGCTCGTATTCATTTGAGAAAACTATATTCGTAGGTAGAGACTCGTATTCGCGGTGCCAAACATAAATAGGAATGTTAACGCCGTCTGCAGAGATATCCTCAACCATTCGGTCTTTCATTAGAGGGTCGATTTTTCCGTAGTAGATGAAGTCACGCACAATGTAATACATTAACTTGTCTACAGCTTCTTCAGCGATCTTTAGACGATGGTTCTTGATGGCTTCTTGAATCTTCTGCCTGAGGTATCCTTCAGCTTTTTTTCTTGTGTCGATTTCCTTTAGGTTGACATCGATTTCTTCCATCAAAATACGCTTTATTTCCTTCAGCATTTCAGCTTCTTCTTCAAGCAACGTTGGTTCGATTACTTCGTAGCGAACTTTTTGGGTTTCTGGGTCCTTAACTATCGCGGCGAACACGTATGGTTCCTGAATTGGGTAGACTTCTTGGAACATTGAAGGTTCCTTTCTCGTTATTCTTTGTTCAGTTTTCTCCATTTTGTGTTCACCTTTTAGCGTGTGTTCTGCATGAAGAGCTGCGTTTTTGTTTAATGTTGGATTAACAACCTTATATAGTGTAGCAAGTCTTAATAAACTCTATGAATTCACGATAACCCGCAATCCTCCAACAGCGCTCTAGCAAACACGCTTATCACATTTCAGGTCCATGAAAAGAACAACGCGAGACAACAAAAAATATACAACAAAAACAACAAAATATAGTATCGTGTTAGAAATGAAAGAGACGCAAAGAAGACTATTCCACGAACTCATAAAGAATTCCAAAAGGAGCGACAGACAACTAGCCAAGATGCTTGGAGTGTCTCAGCCAACCATTACCAGAACAAGAAAACGCCTTGAGAAAGAAATGATAAGCGAATATACGATCATACCTGTGTGGGAGAAGTTTGGATTCGAAATTATGGCATTCATATATGGAAAAACCCAAACTTCAATGAAGGAGGAACGAAAGAAGTTTGTTGCAAAGACAAGAGAATGGATGAATAAACATCCTAACGTCATCTTCTCCTCAAGTGGACACGGAATGGGGATGAACTCTGTGACTATATCTTTCCACAGAAACTACACATGCTTCTCAAGATTTCTCTCAGAGTACATGACGTTTTGGGGAGACTATTTGGCTAGCATAGAAACTTTCTTGGTAAGCGTTGAAGGAGGAACAATTCTCAAACCTTTCTCGTTCAGATATCTGACAGAAGCAGATAAGATTGACAAATGATAAAAGGCTTATTCGGTGCTCCACTAGTCTGAAAAGCATTAAATCAAATGGCTATTGCTAAATGTAAACGTTATATAGTCTAATATTTCAGTACTTGTTTCTGGAGAGAACTGTCATGACTTCAATATTTGCGCGCAGGATGCGGGAACTGGGCACAGAAACCGCTTTTGAGATGCTAGCAAAGGCTAAAGCTCTCGAAAAACAAGGCCGCGAAATAATCCATCTAGAAATTGGAGAGCCAGATTTTGACACGCCAAAGAACATTAGGAATGCAGCAGCGCAGGCGATGAACTCGGGCTATACGCATTATGTTCCTGCAGCTGGGATACCTGAGTTTAGAGAAGCCATTGCAGAATATATTTCCAGAACAAGGCAAATTGATGTGGCCCCTGAAGAAGTGGTCGTGACTCCTGGCGCCAAACCAATAATATTCTTTAGCATGTTAGCTTGTGTTGAAGTAGGTGACGAGGTGATGTATCCAAACCCTGGTTTTCCGATATACGAGTCTATAATAAAATTTCTAGGCGCTACTCCAGTGCCTATGCAGTTGAAAGAAGAAAATGATTTTGCGATAGACACTGAAGATACAGTGGAGAAAATCTCAGATGAAACCAAGATGATTATTCTGAACTTTCCAGAAAACCCTACGGGCGGCGTCTTGACAAAGGAAAACTTGGGGGCGATCGCTGACAAGGTTAACGGCAGAGACGACTTGATCATAATCTCAGATGAGGTTTACAGTCGCACAATCTATGAAGGGGAGCATAGAAGCATTGCCTCGCTTCCTGGTATGAAAGAGAGAACGGTGATAATAGATGGATTTTCGAAAACCTATGCTATGACAGGTTGGAGGCTGGGTTACGGGGTTATGCGAAAAGACTTGGCTGAAAAGATCACGCAACTCATGATTAACTCGAATTCTTGCACTTGCGCATTTTCCCAGATGGCCGGCATCGAGGCCTTACGAGGGCCTCAAGATGAAGCAGAAAAAATGGTAGAGGAATTTAAGCAGCGACGCGAGGTCATAGTTTCTGGCTTGAACAGAATTGAGGGCATGGGCTGTAAGAAGCCCGAAGGTACGTTTTACGTCTTTCCCAACGTGAAAGGCATAAATATGGATAGCCTAAAACTACCTGACTTTCTGCTCAACAAGGCTGGTGTAGCAGCGTTGTCAGGCACTGCCTTCGGCGAACATGGAAAAGGATATATGCGATTTTCCTTTGCTAACTCTATTCCTAACATAGAAAAAGCCTTAACACGTATAGAAGAAGCACTACAAAGCCTCTAGCTTCTCTTAAGCCCTGTCTCACAGGAAAAAAGCAATGAAAGATTAACGGACAGAGAACCATTTAAGAACTCTGTATTCTTACAATAAGACGGCTAGCCTAAGCCGTGCTTTGGAGAAGAGTCAATGTTCAACAAGATTCTCATTGCTAACAGAGGAGAAATTGCTCTACGAATAATAAGAGCATGCAAGGAACTGAGCGTTAAATCAGTGGCAGTCTTCTCCGAAGCTGACAAAGAGGCACTTCACACCAGATACGCCGACGAAGCATACGCAATCGGGCCATCACAGCCGAACCAGAGCTACCTAAACATTCCGAAAATAGTGGAAACGGCGAAAAGCTCTGGCAGCGAAGCAGTACATCCAGGCTACGGGTTCTTAGCTCAAATTCCAGAGTTCGCTCATCAATGCGAATCCAATGACATTATCTTCATTGGGCCTTCAAGCAAGACTCTACAGCTAATGGGTAATAAGATAACCGCAAGGAAAATCATGAAAGAAGCAGGAATCCCTGTTATTCTTGGAAGCATCACCCCGTTGGAAACAGAAGGAGAGGTAACAGCCTTAGCTGAACAGATTGGATACCCAGTGCTCATAAAAGCTGTCTACGGCGGTGGGGGCAAAGGATTACGCATCGCCAATAGCCCTGCAGAGGTTCATCAAGCGATGGAACTAGCCAAGTTGGAGGCTGAAGCCTCGTTTGGGAACTCACAAATTTATATGGAGAAGCTTCTGAAAAAGCCGCGTCACATCGAGTTTCAAGTGTTAGCAGACAAACATGGCAGCCTAATTCACTTAGGCGAACGAGAATGTTCGATTCAGAGGAGACATCAGAAACTAATCGAAGAAACACCGTCGCCGATGATGACTAAGGAGAAAAGAGCAGAGATGGGTGAGAAAGCAGTTGAAGCTGCAAAAGCTGTAGATTACGCTAGCGCAGGCACTGTGGAATTTTTAGTCGACAAAAACGGTGCCTTTTCCTTCTTAGAGATGAATACGCGATTACAAGTAGAACATATGATTACTGAGATGGTGACAGGCATAGACATCGTGAAAGAACAGATTCGCATCGCAGCAGGGGAAAAACTAAGCTACAAACAAAACGACATCGCAATCACAGGACATGCGTTGAACTGTAGAATTAACGCAGAAGATCCAAGCAGAAATTTCTCCCCTTCTCCAGGGAAAGTAGAAAACTTCCAATTGCCAGGGGGCCCAGGCATCAGAGTAGATACAGCGCTTTACGCTGGCAGTGAAATACCTCTATTCTATGATTCGTTAATCGCCAAAATAGCTGCTTGGGGCCGTAGCCGCGAAGAAGCAAGGCTACGTATGCAAAACGCGCTTCAAGAACTGGCTGTCAGAGGAGTAGAAACTACAGCTCCTTTTCTAAGAGGAATTTTAATGGATCAAGACTATCAGCAGGGCAGCATTCATACATGTTTCGTTGATGACCGCATCGCTAGCTTCAGGTTTCAAGGTGAGGACAAATCCGCGGACGTGGCCGCTCTGTCGGCGGTCTTGGCCAGCTATCTCCTCTGCAGGGAAAAAGGAGGGGCAGTTATCCCATCGAGGAGCAAAAGAGAGTTTTCATTATGGAAAGCTTCAGGACGAACAAGGTATTCTTCCACAGGTGACTTGCGATGGATTCGTTAGCTGAATACATTATTTCAGCGGAAGGAAGAAACCGAAAGGCTAGACTTCTGAGATTGACCCCAGAAAACCATGCACTAATTGAGTTGGATAACAAGACTATCGAAATTTCATTTCCTGAAAACCTTAGCTTTGACAAACTGGCGTCAGTAAGCGTAAACGGCAAGAAACACACCATAAAACTAACCAGAAACGATAGGCCTCAGACTTTTAGTGTCGACGTTGATGGAAAGCGTTTCACTTTACAGCTTAAGGCCGAGCGGAAGAAGCCAAACAAAGAATCATCTCCCTTTGCTATCCCACCTGATGCGTTGTCAAAGAGAAGAAAACCAGATGTAAAAAGGAGCGGTGCCGTAACATCTTTGATGCCTGGAAAAGTAGTGTTACTAAAGGTTAAGGCTGGTGACAAAGTCAAGGTTGGGGACCCGCTCTGTGTCTTGGAAGCGATGAAGATGGAAAACGAAATAGTTGCACCGAAGGGTGGAACAATCATCCAAGTCAATGTGGAACAGGGTTCTGTTGTGGATAAAGGCGACGTTTTGTTCTTGTTGAAAAGTCATGACTAGAAAACAGTTGATGGTTTGTGTTCGCCAAACACTTCTCGCAGTACCCCACATATCTCGCCTATCGTGGCATATTCTTTGACAGCATCCAACACTAGGGGCATAAGATTTCGTGTTTCCTCTTCAGCTGCATTGCGTATTCCTTCAAGAGCTTTCCTGACTTTGTGGTTGTTCCTCTCCCTTTTCACACGGTTCNNGTTGCATGTAACCTTTTTCTATGGCGTTTACTGCGCCTCCTTGTCGGTCGATTTCTTCAATGTAGTGGGTAACCTCTTCTTCGATCTGATTTGTTAAGTCTTCTACGCAGTAGCTTCCTGCAAGGGGGTCAATAGTGTCTGCGACGCCGGTTTCATAAGCGACAATCTGCTGTGTGCGCAAAGCTATTGTAGCCGCTTTTTGACTCGGTAACGCGTAGGCTTCGTCGAAGCTGTTGGTGTGCAGGCTTTGGGTTCCTCCAAGCACTGCTGCGAGAGTTTGGAGGGCGACACGTACGATGTTGTTGTAGGGTTGTTGCGCAGTTAGCGTAACTCCGCTGGTTTGGGTGTGAAAGCGTAGTTGCCATGAAGAGGCTTTCCTAGCTTGGAATCTTTGTCGCATTATGCGAGCCCACAATCGTCGGGCCGCCCGAAATTTAGCGATTTCTTCAAGGAAGTAGCTGTGGCAGGCGAAGAAGAAGGAGAGTCTTCTGGCAAACTTGTCTACATTTAGACCCCGGTTAATTGCTGCCTGCACGTAGGCTATGCCGTTAGCAAGCGTGAAAGCAACTTCCTGCACGGCAGTGGCGCCGGCTTCGCGAATGTGGTAGCCGCTTATGCTTATTGTGTTCCACCGAGGCATGTTCTTTGCACAGTATTCGAAAATGTCAGTCACAAGCTTCATGCTTGGCTTTGGGGGATAGATGTACATGCCACGAGCAACGTATTCTTTGAGGATGTCATTTTGCACAGTTCCCCCTAGAATTGCCGGTGAGATTCCTTGTTTCTGAGCTATAGCTACGTACATGGCCAGAAGAACTACAGCAGGCGCGTTAATTGTCATGCTTGTGGTTACCTTGTTGAGGGGGATTTCATTGAATAAGAGTTCCATCTCTTTCAATGTGCCGATGTTTACCCCCACTTTGCCAACTTCACCCAGTGCCAGTGGATTGTCACAGTCCAGTCCGATCTGTGTAGGGAAGTCAAAAGCCACGCTCAAGCCTGTCTGTCCCTGCTGTAGCAGGTATCTAAATCGTTGGTTTGTCTGTTCTGCTGTGCCAAAGCCTGCATATTGTCTCATGGTCCAGAATCTTGCGCGATACATTGTTGGGTAAACGCCGCGTGTGTAAGGATATTCGCCAGGAAAGGCTAGATCTCGAATGTAGTCTAGGTCTTGTATGTCGAGAGGAGTGTAGAGTCTTTCAACTGGAATTTCTGAACTAGTCACAAATTTGCTCTTTCTCTCTTGGAAACGAGCTAGGCTTTTCGCTGCAGTTTCCTTTTCCCATTTCCTCTTTTTCTGTTCGATATACTTCACGTTAATCTCCCTGCATGTCTGATAGGAAAGGCTTGATAATTTATATTAGCGTTTACCTATGGTATACTAGCTGCTCCGTTGAGGTGGGAAAGGTTGAGTGAACGTAAGCTTAAAGAAATCGGCAGTGTGACACACTACTTCACAAGAATAAACGTAGCTGTTGTCGAGTTAAGTGACACACTTCTGGTTGGAGATCGCATCCTCCTGAAGGGAATGACAACGGATTTTGAGCAAACCGTCAACTCTATGCAGATAGAACATGAAAGCGTCAAAAAAGCTGAAGCAGGACAAAGCATTGGATTAAAAGTGGACGATCGTGTCAGAGAAGGCGACTCAGTCTACAAAATACTCCATTAACCCCTTACCTATTTTTGGCAACGGCAAGACCGATGGAAAAGAAATCGCTGGCTATTTTGCGATAGGTTTCTTGATGTTCACAACATCTTTGTTGACGAGATTCGGAGGCATTTTTCCCTCAAAAAAAGCCACTAAGTTTTCAGCTACCATCCCCGACATTTTTGACCGCGTTTCAAAACTGGAGCTGGATATGTGAGGTGCAACGACAATGTTTCCGAGCTTTAGCAAGGGATTGTTTTGTGGTGTGGGTTCTTGCTCAAAAACGTCCAAGCCGGCTCCTGCAATCCAATTTTCCTTCAAAGCCTTGTAGAGTGCTTCTTCGTCCACAACTGCACCTCTTGAATTATTTACTAGAATAGCTGACTCTTTCATTAGTCTGAGTCTTTTCTCATTTATGAGATGGTATGTACTTTTGAGCAAAGGTACATGAATTGTAACGAAATCAGCCCTTTGAAGCAATGCGTCAATTTCCGCATATTCTAGATTCAGCTTTTTCTCCAAATCACGTCTGCGAACCACGTCATGATAGAGAATTTTCATGTCAAACCCCCTTGCCCTTTTTGCAATAGCTGAGCCGATTCTTCCCAAGCCTACAATACCTATTGTGGAACCGTAGATGTCTCTCCCTTGAAGCATTGCAGGATGCCATCCAACCTTCCATTTTCCGGCGCGGACGTATTTGTCGGCTTCAGCAACCCTTCTTGCAGCTGCCATTAGAAGCGCCCAAGCGAAATCAGCCGTGGTCTCCGTTAATACACCAGGCGTATTAGTAACGTAGATTCCACGTTTTGTTGCTTCTTTTACATCGACGTTGTCGAACCCAACGGCGAGTTGAGAAACGATTTTGAGGTTTGGCGCTGCATCAAACACTTCCGCATCAATCCTGTCTGACAGCAGCGTGGCCAAAGCATCAACTTTGGCTGCTTTCTCGATGATTACGCTTTTTGGCGGCGCGCCATATTCAGGCCACACCTCCGTGTCGAATTTTCCCTTAATAACTCGTAATCCTCGCGGTGGCAATTCTCGGGTTACATAAACTTTGGGTTTCTGCGTAACCAAACGCCTCCATGCTTTGTCAAATAGCAACGTCGGATTTATTACGTTTTCCTCTTCTACCAAATCTGACGAGCAATCGATGTACTATGAGTCTACAGCCTTTTTGACTTCTTCCTTGAATTTTCTTTCTTCCATGAAAAAGGTTTTTATGGGTTTAGCATTTACCGTGAGCCACCAGTTGTTGCGTTTCATAGACTCTTGTGGATATTTCCATTCATTTATGGCCTTCATTTGCATGTTCGGAGCAACTTCCCTTATCATGCTTTCTATCGTTTTTGCGAACTGATAGGAGAATTGACAAACTGGGCTATAGAAGATTATTGCTCTACCTTCATCTTCCTTTAACGGCTGATATTCTACTAGTGGTGGAGCGGGTTCATAATTGCCCTCTAAAGGTAAGTAAAGAAGGTTGCCTTCGTTTTTAGGTGTCGGCACAAACCCATGTTTCTTGTAGAAATCAGGAAGTGGCAGGAGTTCACCTGTGTTGAAGGCCTTTGCCAAAATGAACCTGCAGGATTTGTTGCCCAAACAAGTCTTTCCTCGTTTTGCGTCTTCTATTACGCTGTCCAAGAGCGCTTTTCCTATCCCAAGTCTCTGGGCTTCGGGTGTAGGGTTGTAAGTGCAATTAATCACCAAAACGTCTTCGCGTCTAGAAGCCTTAGTCTTCTCGGCTTTCTCTGGAAAATAAAGTATTTGCGCGGCTGGTTTTCCATTGTAATAGCCAATCTTCGCGCAAGGACCATATTTCTCAAGCATTTCACGGAGCCATTGCTTCTTCAAGCTAATTCCTTGTTGATGAATTGGATCTTCGATCTTCTTCGAGGAACAGACAAAAACCAGGTCTTCTATGTTTGATTCATCGAGATTCTCGATTTCTATTTTTCTGTTCTGTTTCTTCATTTTGCTCATTTCATGATTATCGAGGGTCTTCGTAGTATCTACAAGCATTATAGCCTATATAGCTTTATTACGTTTAACGAAAGCATATAACGCTGGCTGCACTATGGCAAGAATCAGAAACAAGAAGGCTCTTTCTGAGAATGCGAAATCTAAGCTTGACCGAAAGGCTCGAAGACTGGCATTAGAAGCATTGGAAGCAGCTTTGGAGGGGGCAGATCCAAGAGAAACAATTAAGTCAAAAGTGAAAATGACAGACAGCGTGTTAATGGTTGGAGAACATAGATTTGATTTGAGCAAATTCGGACGACTGTATGTTGTTGGCGGTGGGAAGGCAAGCGGAAAGATGGCTGAAGCTCTAGAATCGATTCTTGGAGATCGAATATCAGATGGAATCATCAACATTCCCTACCAAAGCGGTCCCCACAAAACC
>JABAOH010054693.1_pt1 | contig 14285 bp, 12 predicted proteins | sample 7062181 | NCBI WGS metagenome assembly JABAOH01 (sample SAMN14538630, study PRJNA623070) | marine sediment metagenome | biome: marine biome [ENVO:00000428]; feature: marine pelagic biome [ENVO:01000023]; material: deep marine sediment [ENVO:00002113]; isolation source: pool of 5 deep marine... | reverse complement strand
GGTTGTCCTTTTTCTTCAATGCACACAACGATTTCTTCGAAGAGATCGCCAAATATCGCGCCGCACGACGCATATGGGCGCACGAGATGCGTCACACCTTCGGAGCAGAGAATCCACGCTCCCTGCTACTCCGCTTCCACTCCCAAACTGCCGGCGTAAGCCTAACCGCTCAACAACCCGAGAACAACATCGTCCGTGTTGCCATCCAGGCATTGGCTGCGATCCTCGGTGGAACGCAATCGCTCCACACCAACTCGATGGACGAAGCACTTGCACTCCCCTCCCAGCACGCTGCAACCGTTGCGTTGCGGACCCAGCAAATCCTCGCCGAAGAGTCGGGCGTCACCAACACTATCGACCCCCTAGGGGGTTCCTATTTCGTCGAATCGCTAACCAATCTCATGGAAGAGCAGGTACGGGAGTATTTTCGAAGGATTGAGGAACTGGGAGGTGTTCTACCTGCCATCAACGTCGGGTTTTTCCAACGTGAGATTCACGAGGCCGCCTACCGCTACCAGCGTGAGATCGATGATCAAAAGCGCTTCATCGTAGGGATCAACGCCTATCACGACGATCAACCCCTGCAAATCCCTCTTCTGGAGATGGATCCCCGAGGTTATCAACGCCAGGTAGATCGCCTCGAGAAGCTGCGTAAAAATCGGGACAACGCTGCCGTGGGTCAGGCGCTCGACCGGCTGCGAATCGCATGTCAGGGCACAGAAAATACGATGCCCTTCATCCTCCAGGCGGTTCGCACATATGCCACGCTGGGGGAAATTATCGATGTGATGCGAGAAGTTTTCGGAACGTTTGAAGAGCCCAATTGGTTGTGAACCGTTGTAAGATCACAGGGCGGCAAGCGAGCCATGCAAGGCTGAAGGGATGCCGGGCAGGACATCAATTCCCATAATATCTTTGCTCCTGATCTTGGTAACAGGGCTTGCCTGCGCATTTCCTTTTCCGGCGCCGAGTGACGGGGAGGAAGACCAAAAGTCAACAGAGGCGGCTGCGACCTCCTCCATCCATCTGGCTCAAACCACCATAGCATCAACGGTTACCACCCACACGACAGCACCACTCCTTACGCCATCTCCAACGCTAACCGCTTCCGCAAGCCCTACACCATCTCCTTTCACTGCTACCGCCACACCGCCCCCCGGTGGTGTAAGCCTCAATTGCGACGGCACCTATCAACGCGTCCGCATCACAGATCATGGGCCCGCAGGGAAGATGATCTCGGTAGACGATTGGGATGGGAGTTCGTGGGTTAATGTCTGGAACGTCTCCAGTGGTGATCCCAACACTCGGCAAATGATGCCGGAAGCTGGATACTACGAATTCGGTGCCTGCCAGAAGATGGTTATTGTGCCCATGAGGTATTCCGGACCACACCTGTGGTATGAATTGGGTATTTACACATGGAATGGTAGCGTTCTCGCTCAGGTCTATTTCAATGAAGGGTATCACGGCGAGTGGAGCAAGACAGGAGCGGTGATCACCTTCCGTGAAGCCTCCACACTGGGGGGATCTCCTCTAGAACCTTGTGAATGGATGACACTTGAACATGAATGGGACGGGACGGCGTTCAACCAGATCGGATCGCTCTTGGAGCCTGTCCCGGCGTGCACCCCCTCAGTTCCCTAGACCAACGAGTAGAGACGAATTAGGGTCCGTAAGGACCCCAATAATCATTCTCAACGATCGCTTAATGGATTCTTCGGATCCTTACGTAGTCTCATGTTCTAAGTCGAAAAGCCACCTGCGTCCCCACTCGTTCTCCGCATCTTGCAGTCGTAAAGCAGCAATCTCCATCGGGTCATCACTCAAACGCTCCGGCTGCTTAAATCCCTCTCGTGCCTCCTCAATCCCAAAGTGCTTCACTGCGACGTCGAGAACTCTGAGGATGTCGCGTATGAAGTAATTTCGCACGAATGGGTTCAATTCATCCAAGAACTTCTCAAGATCCGGGTAAAGAACATCGAGCTGGCGCCGCGTGCAAAAACGCAACCAATCAATAGCATTCTGGCGATATGGCTCTTGGAGTTTGCTGATGCGTACAATGATTTTTGCGATCCCTTTTTCATGAGAACTCATCTTACTTCTCCATCGGATGTCCGCCTCTAGCCTGTCTTAATACTTCATGGAAAAATGGATGCAAGGTTTAGACCAGAGCGTCNNAGAAGTCGAATTGAATTATTAGAATCGTTTCCTCCTTGGGAATATCTATCGCATCTACCAGGAATTAACCCTTGAAGAACCTTTCGTTTAGTGGATAATGTCTCTACCATGTTGAAGGTAAGATCTAAGATGTGGAGTTGAATCAATGGCGAACCCGAAGAAAAGAGTGCTCGGTATCCTGACTGGAGGAGGAGACGTCCCCGGTTTGAATCCTGCGATTCGCGCGGTGACTATCCGTGCGCTTCGTGAGGGCTATCAGGTCATCGGTATACGCCGCGGCTGGGCAGGTGCCATCGAGATCATTCGCGACAAGAAAGCTGACAACACCCAGAATTTTCAAATTCTCACTGAAGAGATCGTAAACAAAGCGGGGAGAACAGGCGGGACCTTTATCCACACCTCGCGCACAAACCCCAGCCGCGTCTCGGAAGTCAACGTCCCTTCCCACTTGAAGGATAGTTACAAAGATGAGACAAACGATCTGACGCCGGAAGTACTCAAGAATCTAGACTTTCTAGGAATCGATTACCTTATCCCAATCGGAGGCGACGACACCCTCAGTTACGCCGTACAGCTTTTTAAGGAAGGGATCAAGATTGTCGCCATTCCTAAGACGATGGACAACGATGTCCCTGGGACGGACTATTGCATCGGTTTCAGCACCGCAGTGACTCGAACCATAAGCTTGGCGAATCATCTACGTACATCCGCTGGCTCCCACGAGCGTTTCTTGGTGATCGAAGTATTCGGCCGCTATGCCGGATTCACAGCGATGCTTCCAACTATGGCCGGCGCTGCCAATCGCTGTGTCATTCCAGAATATCGGTTTAAGATCGAACGCTTGACGGAACTCCTGACAGAAGATCGAAACAAGAATCCAAGCAGGTACTCCGTCGTTCTCGTGTCGGAGGGTGCAACGTTCGAGGACGGCGAAATGATCTTCCAAGACACTACCAAGGATGCTTTTGGTCACATGAAACTTGGCGGCATCGGCGATCTGGTATCTGCGAAACTGAAAGAGCTGTCGCCAAAGTACAATCANNGGTGATCCTGACGCCATCGACTCGGTTGTGCCCATGGCATACGGGAACCTCGCACTGGACTTGCTTCTTGCCGGCGTACACGGTCGTCTGGTTGTCTTGAAGAATGGGCGCTACGATAATATGCCCATCGAGGTCGTTACTAGCACTTCCAAGCTCGTCGATGTTGACCGGTTTTACAACACGGAACGACTACGTCCACAATACAAAAGCTTCGAGATGAAGCCGCTCTTCATCATGACCAGCGAATAAGGAAGCCTTCATGAGGCAGGGAGCCGCCCTCCCATGACCACTTTCGAACCGGCTTATCTCCGCCTGCACCGCGCAGGGGAACTCAAGCATCGCGCCGAACAAGCACGCGAACATGAAAAAGCATGCGACCTGTGTGCTCGCTACTGTGGCGTGGATCGCGCGGAACGTCACGGTGCGTGTCGTACGGGTCTGAAAGCCCGCGTGGCATCCTTCGGCCCCCATCACGGAGAAGAAGATCCCTTACGCGGGTGGCGGGGTTCGGGAACGATATTCTTCTCCTGGTGTAACTTGCGCTGCCAGTACTGTCAGAATGCGGACATAAGCCAGGGTCCATCAGGCCGTGAAATCGACTCAGAGGAACTGGCAACAATCATGCTCACCCTCCAGGAGTCGGGATGCCATAACATCAACTTCGTTTCACCCTCCCATGTAGTGGCTGAAATTCTGGAGGCACTCGTGATCGCTGTCGAACACGGACTGCGCATCCCACTCGTGTACAACACAGGCGGATTCGACTCGCTCGAAGCCTTAGCGCTTCTCGACGGTGTAATTGACATATACATGCCAGACATGAAATACAGCGATCGCCTCGTCGCCAGGCGCCTTTCTAAGATCGGAAATTATCCCCATGTCAATCGGGAGGCGGTGCGCGAGATGCACAGACAGGTTGGTGATCTTCAGATGGACTCACGCGGGATCGCACTACGAGGTCTCTTGGTTCGTCACCTGGTACTACCCGAGAATCTGTCCGGCACCGAAGAAGTGGTTCAATTCCTGGCAGAAGAGATCTCGAAAGAGACCTATTTAAACTTGATGAACCAATACCGACCGGCATATAAAGCCCACTCCTACCCCCCTCTCGATCGCCCACTAGGGTCTGCGGAATACACCCAAGCCATCGAGTTAGCAAAAGCAGCCGGCTTGGAACGGCTCGACAAGCGTATACGCATCCCGCGCTTCTTGTTTTAGGATCTCCAAAGATTTCCTGCGGCGGTCAACCCCCAGAACCATTGTGATGATGTACTGCGAGTAGACTCTCAGGGTCTTGAGCCTAAGAAGGCTCTCTATCATCCCCATTCAAAACTGTTAAGTTGTGCGCTATTCTCCCTTTCAGGGAGACTGTGAGGACGCTTAATTTATTATAAGTTTAACCCCTTGATGGGAACTCCAATGAAGCAAGTCCGTAGGTGAGGCGCACAATTAGTCCCAACCACTGTGTACTGAAGACCAGGTAATCCCCTCTTATACTCTCGGGGATCGCGTCGCACGTCCCTTCTAGCGTGATCAGTCAAACGAACGAAGCTGGGATTAAATGATCGCTCTGTTGCGACCTGAACATAGCATACGATGCATTCGTAGGCGATGGAAAGTGGGAGGTGGCCTTATACAAAGCCTATCGTCACCGTGCAAGCATCTTCGCCATTGCGAAGTATTCCGGATTGGGTGTATGAGAGCGGCTGATGACTTCTTCAAGAGGCACAGTGACGATATCATTCCCTTGGAGGCCGACCATCACATCGCTCTCTCCTGCGAGAAGTGCCTCAACTGCCGCCACCCCCATCCTGGTCGCTAGCATACGGTCGAAAGCAGTGGGGCTACCGCCGCGCGGCACATGACCAAGAATGGTCACACGTGTTTCGAAACCAATGTTGCGTTGATTTAAATGGATCGCCAGGTCTTCANNGGCATAGGCGTCTTCCAATGAGTCTGCAATCTCATCCAGATCGAATTCTTCCTCCGGGGTGATAATGATCTCCGCTCCGCACACCACTCCGACCAACAATGCCAGATAACCACATCCACGACCCATAGTTTCGATCAGAAATGCCCGTTGATGCGATGATGCGGTATCCCTCAGTTTATCTACCGCTTCCATGGTTGTGTTTAATGCCGTATCCACACCGAGGGACATATCGGTGCCCCATATGTCGTTGTCAATTGACGCCGGCGCGCCCACGACCGGAAAATCATATTCAGCCAGGACATGTGCTCCACGCATGGAACCATCCCCACCAATGATGATCAATCCTTCGATACCCGATTCATTCAGTTCTCGTAGAGCTTCGCGCTGTCCTTTCTTCGTTTTGAATTCCGGGCACCGTGCCGTTCGCAAGAACGTCCCCCCACGCTGGATGATCCCTCCAACATCCCGTGCCCTCAGCTCTTCCATTTCACCCCTGATGAGTCCATCAAATCCTTCCTGAATGCCGATAACTTCGACATCGTTGAAAAGCAATGTGCGTACCACTGCCCGAATGCAGGGATTAATTCCCGGTGCATCACCACCGGAGGTGAGTAAACCAACTCTCTTGAATTTCATTGCATCCTCATAGGTTCTAACCGGACAGCACCTTCTCCCAACAAGGCTAAGAGCTGAGCATGTAATTCCGGACAATAGCCGGTTGTTGAATTGGGGAATTCAAGATGATATCGACGCGAGTGTTCGAATACCTGGAAGGTGAACTTATCCCGGCCGGGGAAGGACGTAAGCAAGCCATGGACGCGACGCAATCGCAGCGTATCCTTGCGACGATCGCCAGTCGATTTGATCACAACGATCACCATCTGAGATTCAACTTCCTCGGATCTTTGAGGTCGTACAGGTGAATACTCGGATGCACGCAAACTTTCCTCAGGCGATACAGGGCGGTCCTTTCCATTCCCAGAAGAGGGCTCCGAAGCTTCAGCCTCTTCCGATTCCTCCATCTCAGTCAACTGTCGATCAACTGCTGAGGATAGCAACGTCACAGCGGCACTCTGCTCCGTTGAGGCAGGGCCCTCATTCTCCAAACTCGGAAGCACAGCTCCGGAATCGAGACCATCCTCCCACGGAGGTCCATCGGGTATTGGAGCCAGCTCGACCTCATGCAGTTCCGTAGGGTTGGGGTCTGATACCGCTCCCAAATCCTCCGGCAAATCTACGGAGATTGGAGCCACCCCTCCTTTGTCGAACTCAACATTGACCTCCGGGATATCCGCCGATATATCATCAACCAAGATCTTTGGCTCACCCCGCTCCCGATCGACGCGTCCTTTTACCATTGCGATCATGTCCGGCTGAAGCCAAGTGGATACTTTCGCCCATACGTTACTGAAAATTACCAACTCTATTTTCCCCTGCAGATCCTCAAGAGTGACAAACCCCATCTCCCTACCACTTCGCGTTTGGTAAGGGCGAACATGAGAGATCTCGCCCGCCACAGTCACAGAATGGCCATGATCCGCATCCGCCAGTTCGGCACTGTAATGCGTGACCACCCTTGCAATCGCCTCCATGTAGGGTGTCAACGGATGATCCGATATGTAAACACCCAAGAGATCTTTCTCCCACCCCAATTGACGTCGGCGGGGAACATCTGAAGGGGCTGGCGAAACGTCTATCGCGTCGCTCACATCGCTTGAGGCGCTGAAGAACGACATTTGCCCCACTTCAGCTGCACGGAAGTGTGAGCTAGAGATGGACATTAGGCGCTCGATCGAGTCAAGGATACGTATTCGTGAACCCAGGGAGTCAAAAACACCCACACGAACCAAGCTTTCCAGCGCGCGCCTTCCAACTTGTCGCAAATCCACGCGCTGTGCGAAACTGGAAAGAGTTTTAAAATTTCCGCCGTCTTGACGTACTTCAAGGATCTTCTCGATAGCACCCTCACCAACATTCTTTACAGCACCCAATCCGAAGCGGATCGAACCTCGAGAGTCCTCTCTCCCCTCGATCTGGAAATCAAGGCCGCTTTTGTTTATGTCAGGTGGAAGGACATCGAAACCCATGCGGCGACAATCTGCAATGTATAACGAGACTTTATCGCTGTCATGCTTGAACACCGAAAGTAGGGCAGTCATGTACTCACGCGGATAATTCGCCTTGAGGTATGCGGTTTGGACACAGATCACCGCGTAATCCGCAGCGTGCCCTTTTGGGAAACCATAGCGGGCGAACGTCTCCCACTGATCGAAGATCGTGTTGGCTGTATCCTCTGGGATGTCATTTCCCACCGCGCCCGCCACGAAGGTCTTTCGCTGTTGCTTCAAAGCGTGCGCTTTTTTCTTGGCCACTGCTTTGCGCAGATTATCGGCTTCGGAAGCCGAATATCCGGCCAGATTCATGGCCGTGTACATGATCTGCTCTTGGTAAACGGTAATACCGTAGGTCTCCTTGAGAATCGGCTCTAAAGCGTGGTGAAGGTATTCCACCTTCTCTTGACCGTGCATGCGACGAATATAGTCCGGGATTTTCTCAATCGGCCCTGGCCGGTAAAGCGCGACCATGGCAACAACGTTTGCNNNCGAAGGTCTCAGGGTCGTCTAGGGGGATGGAATGAATATCCAGATCGACGCCGTAGCGTTCCCTGATCATGCGACAGGCGCGCGCCATTACCGTCAGCGTCGACAAGCCAAGAAAATCCACTTTGAGCAACCCGAGTGAATCGAGCACATTCATCTCAAACTGTGTAACAGCGCCTATAGGATTGTCGTCTTGGCTTCCACCAGTAGGCCGGTGCAGGGGGATGTAATCGGTGATTGGCTTGTCTGTAATAATAACGCCGGCCGCGTGTGTGCCTGCGTTGCGCGAGACACCTTCCAAATTCGCAGCGGTGTCAATTAATTCTCGTAAATATGGAACTTGATCATAAGTTTCTCGAAATGCAGGGACGCTATCTAGCGCCTCCGGAATGGTAATCGGTTTCCCTGGAATGTTGGGCACCATTTTGGCGATCCGGTCGACTTCGGGTAAGGGGATGTCGAGCACCCTTCCAACATCGCGGATCGCCGCTCTTGCGCCAAGGGTTCCAAATGTGATGATCTGGGCAACCTTATCATGGCCGTATTTGTTAGCAGTATATTCTAGAAGCTTGTATCGAAGATCGTCCTGGAAATCAAGATCGATGTCCGGCATGGATATGCGACCCGGATTAAGAAAACGTTCGAAGATCAATCCATGCTCAACAGGATCTACAAGCGTGATCTCCAAGCAATAGGCCACGATGGATCCGGCGGCTGAGCCACGCGCGTTGTACCAGATCTGCTCTTCCCGAGCGAAGCGGCACAAATCCCAGACAATCAGGAAGTAGTTGTTGAAACCCATTTGATGAATGATGGAGAGCTCGTAATCTAGTCGCTCGCGATAGACAGATTCTTTAGCGAGCGAGGCGTACCTTTTTTGCAGCCCCGCCTCACATAACGCTCGCAGGTACGACTCAGGGGTATGACCCGCGGGTACTTCAAAATCTGGAAGGTGGTAACCTTTGAACCCGAGATCAACCTCACACCGCTCTGCAATCCAAACCGTATTCTCTAGAGCACCGGGCACCTCCCCGAAGAGTGCCCGCATCTCATCGGGAGTGCGTAGATGGTATGTGGGGTCCGTCATACGCATCCGATCCGGGTCGCTTCGAACGGCACCTGTTTGGATGCACAAAAGGATGTCCTGAAGGTCCGCGTCCTCTGGGTTCACATAGTGGACATCATTCGTGGCGATGAAGCGAGCGTCGTAACGCTTTGCCAAGTCGAATAACTTCTCATTCACTGCTGGCAATTCTGGGATATCGTGATGTTGCAGCTCAAAGAAAAACCGATCGCGCCCAAAGATCTCAAAGTACCAATCCAGGAGATTCTGCGCTTGCTCCATACGCCCATGTTGAATAGCCCTCGGCACCTCACCAGACATGCAGCCCGTGGTGCAAATAAGGCCTTCGCTGTGTTGCGCCAAGAAATCGTGATCTATGCGCGGGTGGTAATAAAACCCCTCCAATTGTCCCGCGCTGGCGATCTTCAGCAGGTTCTCATACCCCGCCTGATTTTCCGCGAGGAGCAGCAGGTGGAAGGATCGACTATCGAGTTTTGGTTCGCGATCGGTCATCCCACGTGCCGACAGATATGCTTCCACACCGATAATTGGCTTGATGCCGGTCGCTAGCGCTTGTTCATAGAACGACACGGTGCCATACATCGCTCCATGATCCGTTAGGGCGAGGGCGGGCATGTCCAATTCTGCGGCCCGTTTCACAAGCTTCGGGATCCGACTCAGTCCATCTAATAAGGAAAACTCAGAATGTACATGCAAGTGTACAAATGACATCAGCAACCTGAGTCCTTGGGGATGTGAGGCATTATAGCCCAACCTATGGGGGTCGCGCTAGTTTCCTGCCTTAAAGATTGGAATTTTTTAAGATTACCACACTTCATCCATGGGATAAATGCAATGGTCGTTCTACATCCACTCCGTAGGGCATTTCACGAACAGCTCGTTCCCTTACATCGCGCGGTTAACAAGCAATAGGGGCAATTCGTGAATTGCCCCTATTACGAAGGATTACCGCTTTATGCTCAGAGACTTATTCTTCTGCTTTAGATTCTTCAGATTCAACCGCGGTCTTCGCCTCTACCTCCGTGGCTTCGATCCGTGCTTGCGGGGAAACCATGCTCTCCATATTCGGATAAGGTCGGGATCCAAATCGGGTCAGCAACACAGCACCCAGCCCGAAGACTCCCACCAGAAACGATGCCAGCCAACCAACGCAGGGGATGAAACCGATCCCACCTACTACAAGGCTCAGAACCAACGTCCCTAGACCGGCCGCCATGACGGGTTGGAACTCCTGATCGAGTGAGCGTCCCATGCGAGTTCCAACCTCATATCCGAGCCCAACAATGCCGAACAGCCACGCTAAGCCAAGGATAAGGAACCCCAACATCGACACTGGCAAGAAGCATATCGTGATTGCAATGCCAAACAGCAAGGGTATGGCCACGATAGCCGTTAGCAGTCCAAAACCGCCGGCGGCCGCCGGTTGATCTATCACTGTCGTGCCAACCTTAGCGGTGGCCTCAGGCCAGAGGAGCACCACCAAAACGGCCAGCGCTGCCAATACAAAGCTCGTGAACAGATAAACAAACACCCGCGCTTCAAAACCAAAGCGAAAGGTTTGGAATGGCACCGCAAACCATCGACCGAAATCGAAATCGAACTCATCGAAGTCATATGTGGCGGTAAAGTCCGTCACTTCCTCAAAAGTCCCATCGATGCGAGCGTCATTCCGATTTATGTTGCCACCCAGGGTCACAGCGTCACCCAACACTACGGTGCTTGGGCTGAGATTGGCATTTCCCCCGACGACAACCAGATCGCCGTTAATCAGTCCGTCGGCATCGATGTTACCCCCTAGCACGATAATCGATCCGTTGACCCGCGAATCCTCCTCCAGATAGGCGAAACCCCCGAGGATCGCCAGATCACCGTCTAGGACCTCCCCGCTCTCCAGCCTAAAAGTGCCCCCAAACACCACCTTCCCATCCTGCAAACCTCCCGCGAATGCAGGAATCGGCATCGCTAGAACCAGAACCAAGAACAAACAAACAACCATCAACATCCGCCTCATTTCAAAACCTCCTTCTCATCGGTAAATACACGAGACGATAGATTGAGGATAACCATAAGATTGCTAACACCACAAGTAGCGCGGGGACACCGACACGAAAGATCCACGGCAGCCCCGATATCAAAATCCCGAGGATCACTCCCCAGATCTCTCGAACAACGTTCAGATGGGAGATCACATCGACCACCTGCCCCATCCAAGCGATGACATCAGGAAGAATCGCCTGTAGCCCGGCTGTAAGTTGAGCTCCGGCAACCGTCCAGAGACCAATCAGCCCGACTGTTAGTGCGAAAACGATGGATAATGTCTGGCGTTGATGTCTCACCTTTCGTTCTTCAAGCAAACGTGCACGCCAGCGGGTCGAGAAACCAGCAGCGGGGGCCACGGAAGGTGCACCCCGTAACTTTCGTTCAACCGCGCTCCAGGCTACCGCAAACGTACTGCATGACTCACAGATCTTCAGATGCTCATTCAACGCTCGAAGCTCTTGCCCTGACAGTTCCTCTTGCTCGAACAACCAGGTCTCAAAAGGCTGATGCCTCATCACGTCTACCTCTCGATGTGAAAACGCGAGATTCGCGCTCCATCCAGTGTGTTGCCAATTCTCGCCGCGCTCGGTGAAGGCGGCTCTTCACCGCTGAGACCGAGATCGAGAGAGACTGTGAAATCTCCTCGTACGACATCTCGTACCAGTAGCGCAGAACGATCGCCGCTCGGTCTATCCGCCCCAGGTGTTGCAGTAGTCCTCGAACCGCCTCCTGGCTTTCCATGCTGACCAAGACGCCTTCCGGTCCCGGCACAGCGTAGGGCTTCTCCTGACTCGGCAGGAGATCCTCTAATGGGAGGGTCACGAAACGTTTGCGCCTTAATCGATCAATACAATGGTGGGAAGCGATGGATAGAAGCCACGTCGTGAAGGAGCGCTCGGGGTCGTATCGACTCAAACCACGGTACGCCTTCAGAAACGTCTCTTGCGCTGCGTCTTCGGCCTCCCTTGGTTCACCCAACATCCGATAGCAGAGGTTGTACACTGGCACCTGATAGGCCTCCACGACACGGGCGAATGCATTGTCGTCACCCTGCATGGCATGTAGTATCCATTCTCTCTCTTTCGTATGTCCCGCCATGTACTTCCTTGAGCCCGTGTTATCTTCTACATGTCTATACGTAGGATCCATAGCTGAGTTGCAAGATTCGACCTGCTCCTCAGGTTGAGTTGCACGACCCCGATCTTGAGACTCAAGCTCACCAAACGCTGAGTCGCGGTGCGTGGCTGCAGGCCTATCAGGACCCTGTCTTCTCTTCTGGCTAGGGATAGGTTCCATCTCAACTCCTCTGTTTTTGGCAGATCATTTCGTACCCGAGGCGTCGAATAAGGATATTGGAGAACGACAGAAAGATCCCCCTCTACTCGAAGCCTTAGGATAGGATACGAAAAGGGGATAGGAGATTTCATCCCCTAACTAGGGTATTTAGGTTGGGGATTTAAATAAGCTCGAATCTTCAGACCGGACTTACCTCCGGCCTGAATTGGGTTTGATAAAGTTCAGCGTACAAACCACCTTGTGCGAGCAGTTCCTCGTGACGGCCTTGCTCCACGACACGACCAGCCTNNAGCGATGTCCGACCCCGCATGACCAATTCCATTGCATCTTGTATGAGCGCTTCAGATTGCGAGTCGAGGTGACTCGTCGCCTCATCTAAAATCAAAACCTTGGGGTCCTTTAGCAACACGCGAGCGATGGCCACGCGTTGCTTCTCACCACCTGAGAGCCTGTATCCTCGCTCGCCGACAATAGTGTCGTAACCATCAGGCAAAGAAACAATGAAGCTGTGGATGTTTGCTGCTTTGCAGGCCTCCTCCAGCTGGGCTTGCGTGGCTTCCGGTTTGGCGTAGAGTAGATTTTCCCTCAATGAAGCGTGGAAGAGGTAAGTCTCCTGAGTGACCATGCCGACATGCTCCGCCAACGAGTCCAACGTGATGTCGCGCAGATCGTAGCCATCGAGCAGCACCTTCCCGTCTGTCGGGTCGTAAAGCCGCGGTAGCAGATAGGTGATGGTTGTTTTTCCAGCACCGCTGGGACCGACTAAAGCCGCGACCTGTCCAGGATGGATCTCGAACCCGACATCCTTGAGAGCATATCGCACCTCAGAAACTTCTCGGGGTGATGCGTCCTCCCCGTTCTCTCGCTTCTTGGTTGGAGGCACGTAGGTCGCATGACCACCCCAGCTAAAGCGCCGCACTTCTTCCAAGCCCAGCGGTGCATCGCGAACGTCCTGATAGCTGAAACTAACACCCTCGAAGCTTATTTCACCTTTGGCGTCGGTGAGCTGGATGGCGTTGGGACGATCTTGAATTTCTATGGGGAGATCGATCACCTCGAATACGCGCTCAAAGCTAACCATGGAAGTCGCCAGTTCGACGCGTGCGTTGGTCATCGCCATAAGTGGGCCGTACAAATCACGCAGATAGACGCTGAAGGCTACGATGGTACCGATGCTGAAAGCCCCACGCAGCACAAGGTGACCACCAACCCCAAAAACGAGCGCCGTGCCAAGCGCACTCACGAGACTCAGTGCCAAGAAGAACCAACGCCCCACGACAGCTTGGCGTACTCCGATGTCACGAACCTTCGCTGCGCGGTCTGCAAACCGTCCCACTTCAGATCGATAGCGACCAAAGATTTTAACCAACAGCGCCCCACTTATGTTGAGCGTCTCATTCATGAGCGCATTCATACGAGCATTCAGGTCCATGGATTCCCTGGCAATCCTTCGTAAAATCCTTCCGACCCTCCGAGCCGGCACGATAAAAAGTGGGAGGATGGCGATACCTAATAACGTCAGTCGCCATTCCAGTGAGAACATAATAACGAGTGTGGCGGTCAGAGAGAATATATTGCTGATGAACGTCACGAGCGTTCCCGTGACCGCACGTTGGGCGCCGACGACGTCGTTGTTCAGGCGAGACATCATCTCCCCAACTTGAGTGTTCGTGTAAAAACGAAGGCTCATTCGTTGCAGGTGAGCATACACGGCACGACGCAGGTCGTAGATCATGCCCTCGCCAATCTTCGCACTCGCATAACGCTGGGCAACCCCCAAAAGACCGTTGATCAACGGTACAGCGACCATCCCCAAGGCCAGCAAGTTCAAGCGCAGGAAATCACGCTGTGGAAGGGTGCGATCAATCAGATCTCGAATTAGCAGAGGAGGGATAAGTGTAAGTAACGAGATTACGAGCATGGTCGTGAGCACGACCATCACATCTCGCAAATAAGGTTGAGCGATTCGAGCTACCCGGCGTATTAAGGCACGACTTACGTCAGGTCGATCCCGCTCCTCATCATATCGAATATAAGACCACCATCCAGCGCCGTGAAATCCCAATGTCTAGAAGTCCTTTCAAGTCGAAGGGTTCCCAGTTGGAATTATA
>JABAOH010004816.1_pt2 | contig 14295 bp, 11 predicted proteins | sample 7062181 | NCBI WGS metagenome assembly JABAOH01 (sample SAMN14538630, study PRJNA623070) | marine sediment metagenome | biome: marine biome [ENVO:00000428]; feature: marine pelagic biome [ENVO:01000023]; material: deep marine sediment [ENVO:00002113]; isolation source: pool of 5 deep marine... | reverse complement strand
AATTTCAGCGTATAACTGGTCAATATAGTCGCAGCCCACTCCTACGGTTGCAATGCCGAGTCTCGAGAGATAATCGTACAGAAATTGGAAGGTGCCGCCATAAACCTCATTCATCCCGACAATTCGGCTATCTGGTCTTGTAAAAGTTAGGATTGAAGTCGTGATCGCAGCCATGCCTGAGCCGAATCCAAGCGCTTGTTCATAACCTTCTAATTCTGCCATGACTCGCTCAGCTTCTCGAATTGTGGGATTATCCCAACGGGAATAGATATAGCCACTGCGATTCTGTACAACGTCGATTAAATCGTCTGAGCTGTCAAATTTGTAGGTTGCAGTTAAATGAACAGCAGGAATTATGGGGGTTCCTTTCATTAAATTTGCTCCTTTACTTTTGATGCTGAATCCCTGATTTCTGATTATACCAGATCAAGTATCAAGAATTCAGGTTTATGACCGAATAAATGACGCTAGTAATGATTCTGTTGATTTAATGCAATGAACCCTTGCGAAGGTTTTGAGCAGTACAATATTTTGAATATAATTTTCATAGTACCACAATATATTGACATTTGTGTAATATGTAACCTTTGCAAGGGTAATAAATCAACAAAATCAGTAATGCAGAGCCCGCAATGAAATTTCCTTACTTAAAAAAAGGTTCATAACATTAGATTTTAATACAACAAAATCATCTTCCGGGTCATTTGAAAATCACCAGCCTTCATTTGATAGAAGTAAACGCCACTCGTAACCTGCTGGTTTTGTTCATTTTTACCGTTCCACAGCATTTTATGTTGCCCGGCTTGAATTTCAGTATCTAATAAAGTCTTAATTTCCCGTCCCAGGACATTAAATATCTTGATAGTTACATGACTGGTCCGAGGAACATGAAATTGAATTGTTGTGGAAGGGTTAAATGGATTGGGATAGTTCGGCAACAATTCAAACTTATCTGGAATATAAATGTCAGTGAAATTATCATCAACCGAGGCAATGACACCTTGGAGCCAATTGAGCACTTTTACCAGAACATTTTGCCGGATTTGTCTATCTTCAATCCCTTCCCAGCCAAATGAAAACATGATTGCGCGATAATTGTCATTCGCAATAGCCACTGCCGCAGCACCGCTTGACTGAATGTTTCCAGCACCTTCCGAAGTATTTGTATCATAGAATAAAATCGGTTGCGCAATTGAAAGGGCATCAATTTCGCCAGCTAAGCTCTGGTTATTTTCTCCGCTTTTTGCCAGCCAGAAGTCTATATCTCCAAAAACTGAATTGGAATTTTCTGATTTTAGATGATGAAGATCGGTTTTAAAACTAATATACTTTGCTTTCAGGTATTCAGACATGAGCAAACTATCTCTTACTGAAAAAGCGAACAGCGATCCATTGATAAAAAGATTTCCACCATTTTCTAAATAGTTTTCAAGCAGTTTTGTTCCATGTCTAAATAGACTATTTCCAAATTCCTGCCCAATATACCAGATAACGCGGCTATAAGCTATGAGTGTATCTTCCAAGACAGGGCCAAGAGTGCTGGTATCCCAAAAAAGATAAGGAATACCTAAAATATCTAAAGCATCTCGGTAATAATGACTTAAATTAAATCTTCCATCGTCTTCAACTATTAATATTTTTCCCTGACCTACGGCAAGATTGAAGGCGATTGTGGTTTTGTAGAATCCACCATCTTCACTAACCTCAAGGGAAAAGGGAATTATTTCCGCTTCTGCTTCGGGTTCTATCTCAATCGTAAATTGATCATGTGAATTTTTTCCATAACCGTATTGAGAAATAACTTCAAAATTTGCTAGACTATCGAGTATTGTAATTGAGGGATGATCGCATTTTAAAATGGAAGTAATGTTTTTAGCGTCACGTAGTCCAATATTCTCTAATTCCACAAATAAATTGAAAGTTTCGCCCGGGTCAATTTTGTCATCGCCATTACCGTTCATTTCCTTTACATCCTGCTGGTGATACACAAGTTCAGGCATTATTACCTTGACATTGAAGCGATCTTCCCAATTATTTCCTTTACTGTCAGTTATGTTAATCTTAAAATTTATCTTGTGTCCTGAAGAAACATCTTGGGATACTTGAAAAACGAAATTGTTTTGGCTCGTTGCGATATTATTCGATGAAATAGATCCAAAAGATTGATTTGCATTGATTATATTTACAAATTGATCAGATGAAACTAAAGTTGCCGTAACATCATTTGCTGTGCTATCGCCAAAATTTTTCACAGTTAGCGATAGTTCGAAAGTTTCACCCGCATCAATATAACCATTACCATTTCCAAAACTTGAGCCATTCATATCATCGTCAACAGAATGAGCGTTATACTTTACGTATGGTGTACCATGGAAATTACTTGCAGGACCGGCTAGATGAATAATCGCAGCTAAACTTATCTGTACGACTTCCCTCATATAATCAAAATCCATGTTGTCAGTTACATCTGTTAGTTGATGCCAGTGGGGACTAAAATCTCCTTCCTGCCCGAAGAGGGCCCGAAAGTCCCAAGATTGGAATGAGCGATGATCGCTGCCACCGCTGTTTCCAGGAATGAAAGGAACAAGGGAAGTATATTTTTTAGCCATATCAGCCATGAGTTCAGCAAAAGGCATTGTGGGAGGGTCAGCATAAATGGTAACATTCCTTAACGGATCGTTGCGATTTAAATTACCGATCATATCAAGATTGATATAAAGAGTTATAGGTTCATTATTATAATAAGCTCTTTGTGCGTAAGCCTGGCTACCAACAAGACCGACTTCTTCTGCATCCCAGGCGACAAATTTAATCGTCGCTTCAAAATCGTGATTTGCGAAAACACGGGCAGCTTCTATTCCAGCGACAGTTCCCGAAGCATTGTCATCAGCGCCAGGTGCATAGACATGATAATTTGTACCCGGTCCTAACACAATTGAATCATAATGGCCTCCAATCAAAATAACGCTGTCTGGATAGATCAGTCCATGTTTTGTTGCTACAACATTCCGATGAGGAACTGAGTTGATATAAAAGGTATCAAATTCAACATCTGTTAAACCAAAACTACGATATTGGTCATAAATCCATTGTGCTGCAGGGATAATTGAATCAGAATGCGTATAACGAGTTTTAAAATCCTGTAATCTCTGAACTGCATCTTCCAGATAAGCTGCTGAAACCTGATCAATAATATTTCTAACAATTGAGTCTGTTACTGCTGGCAGTGTAATTGTGAATTCAATCGATGGTGGTAAAGGTTTGACGAATCTTGTTATTTTTTCCAGTTGATAGTCGCCTGTAAATAATTCATATTCTTTGCTTTTATCAATCTTAACAACTGATTTATTGTCTGTTATATAAATTATATCACCTGTTTCTATCTTTTTTAAAGATGGTCCGTAAGGTCTTTGAGTTAGAACATAATATTCTCCGGACCAGCCCTGTTCATCTATGATTTGGTAATTAATATTAAAGCTATCTAATAGTGATAAATCATTTTTTTCAATCTCACCAAGGAATTGATCATCATCATGATAGTAGATTTTAAATTGGGGAATTTGAGAGAGGGCTGCAATTTCGGGCGACTCAATTACGATTAAAACTGAATCATGTTGTTGAGCAAATCCGTTAACAGAACCGAGAGATATAAATGCGTGAATTAACAGGAAAGTGAAAAATAGTTTCTTCATAGTTTCTCCATTCAAATTTTTAACTTATTCGATGAGGTTTATTAAAAACAATCTCAATTCTAGTAGGGGAGAGGTTCAATTATTTCCAAAATTTATTAAACCTAAAGTATAATTTTACAATTTTATTATGGAAAAGTTCAATACAGCCGGCTTGAAATGGAGCTTCATGTTGCTACTTTATATAATGAATAAAATAACTTTTGCAAAATAAAGCGGTTCGGGAAAGATATTTTTTTTCAGGACGTATAAATCTTGATTGACGAAGGATTTTCTCAAATCTTTCTTTCCATTTATTATCTCTGATTCCCTCAAGAATATATAATTCTCCTTCAGGTTTCAACACACGATACATCTCGTCCAGTGCACGAGCTCGTTGGGGAAAATGATGGAGTGCATTTGTGCAGGTAATGACATCAAAGTAGTCGTTTTCAAAAGGTAACTCTTCGGCCGGTGAACAATGAAAGTGGACATTCTTATATTGATTTTGAGATTGATTTTTTTGAATGTGTTGGGAATCATGATCGACCCCATAAAATTCACAATTTTCTAAAAAGGAAGCTAATTTAAAAATCAATTTTCCATTCTTACAACGAATATCTAAAATTTTTAAATTTTCCCGAAGATTTAATTCAGGAAGAATAGAAAGGCCATCAGGAGTGAATAATCGGTGAATGTAATTTTTGGTAAGTAATTTTGCCATCCGTTGATATTTCGAGATGTTTTTCTGCTGCTCGTGCATGTTGTCCTCTTAATTTTATTTGATTCAAGTTGAGATTACCTAATCTTTGTTTCACAAAATACGTGTTTTTTTATTTAAAATCAAGGAATAAATTGATCATGTTACAAGTAGTCTATTATCTTTCAAAAAAGTTTGTAATTTGAAATATCTTGACTTGACATTTTGTTAAGAAATATGTATATATAAGTAGCGAAGTTATTTTAAATTTGGACCTAATGCGGAAAATAAATCATCAAATGGACGTGCTAATGAATCCGGCAGGCCCGGATAATGCCTTTGGCAGCGCGGGCATTCCTGAATCTGTCGATCATCTAGTTAAAATCGCCATGGAAAGGTTGAGAATTATGGCATTGATGGGTTCCACTTAGATTATATACGGTATCCCTATGATAACTATTCTTATCATTCAATCATTATCACCCGATTCGAGCAGGAAACTGATCTCAGCAATCCTTAGGAGATAAGAATAAATAAAATGCATTTCTTTCTTTTTTATTTATGGATTAACCAGAATTTAAAGAGGATTAAAATCCATGCCTGCCAATTTAACTCCACAATATTTAGCCGCTGAAGAGCGATTCAAACAAGCCAAAGATGATCGTGAGAAAATGAAGGCTTTAAAGGAGATGTTAGCTTATATACCCAAGCATAAGGGAACGGAGAAACTTCAGGCTGACATTAAACGCAAGATCGCCCGATTAAAAGATGAAATGGATGTCAAAAAGACTAAAGGTGGACATCGGTTTAGTTATAGCGTGGAACGAGAAGGAGCAGCGCAAGTTGTCGTTGTTGGACCACCAAATGTAGGAAAATCCCGTCTAATTTCCACTCTAACTGATACTAATCTTGAGGTCGCTGATTATCCTTATACAACCCGAATATTTCAGCCAGCCATGATGCCGTATGAAGATATTCAAATTCAACTGGTCGATTTACCCCCAGTTTCTGAAGAATTTGTGGAAAATTGGATTTCTTCAATAATTCGCATTGCAGATATGATGATTATAGTTGTTGATGCAAGCCGGGAGGATCTTTTGGAACAACTTGAGACCACTCTCTCAATCTTAGAGCGTTTTAAAATAAAGGCAGAAGGATTGATTTCGGATAAATCTTTAGACCCCATTCACTGGTCAAGTTTAAAAACTTTATTGGTAGCAAATAAACTGGACTTACCAGGTGCGCAAGACAACTTTCCGATTTTAGAAGAGTTTTACCAGGGCAAATTTAAGTTGATTCCTGTTTCTGCTCTGGCAAAGACAAATTTAGAAGTGGTTCGAAAAAAAATTGTCCAATCATTACAAATTATTCGTGTTTATTCGAAACGTCCTGGTCATGAAGCAGATTTGAATCGACCGTTTACTTTTCAAAAAGGAAACACGTTATTGGATTTTGCCAAAGCAGTCCATAAGGATTTTGCTGAAAAACTCAAATTTGCCCGGGTATGGGGTAACCATGTTTTCGGCGGTCAACGTATTAACAAAGATTATATTTTACATGATAAGGACATTATAGAACTTCACATTTAACTATTTCTGAACTAATATATTCTGAATAAATTCGACGGCTTTTCCCACTGTCTTAACACTTAAAGCCGCGTCTTCATCCATTTCAATATCGAATTCTGCCTCAAAAGCAGCCACTAATTCAATACTTGCCATTGAATCTGCACCCAAATCTTTTACAAAATTGGACTCATCTTTTATATCTTTTAATTTAACTTTTAATTGCCGNNTTTTAATTTAACTTTTAATTGCCGAGCGACTACTTCTTTTACACGTTCTTCAACTGTCATTTTTAATTTCCTCCAACATATTATGATCTAAAGCCTTTTTTTATCCAAAAACTTCTTTCTTCTTTGGTCATCTCAAAAACAGTTCTCAACATCGCTTCGTCCTCTGGTGTGAATTGAAGGTTTCTTCTTTCCATGGACTTGGCGGCAGTTTTTAACATGTGTTTAAAACCAAAGCCTTTAGTAACACGGTTGTTGAGAAACCAACAGAAAGAAGGTACAAACTTCGGAATTAAAGTACCAGCAGTAATCAAATTACTCATTATTCCAATCATCGCTCCTGTTGTCAATAATGTGCCGATACTGGTTTTTGTATGATCACCAATGAATGAGCCAACTTTTAAATCCTGGGAATCGACCAGTTCACCTTTCACTAAGAGTTGCACGGAAGTATAATCATTTTTAAGATCGCTATTGGACGTAAACGCACCTAAGTTAACCCATTCTCCAAGATAAGCGTGTCCCAGAAATCCATCATGATGTTTGTTCGAATAGCCGTGAATAATGCTTTCTTCAATCTCTCCCCGTACACGACAAACAGGACCAATTGCACACCCCTCTCGAATATTACCGCCAAATGCCTGCGTTAGTTCACCCATAGCATTCGGTCCTTCAATGTGGGTGTAAGGATGAATAATAACATTCTTCTCAATAATAATCGGTCCATTTGAAGTGTCCAGAGTTACAAAGGGGCGAATCGAACTGCCAGGTGCAATATAAATTAAATTTTTATCTCCAATGATCGCAGCCTGATCTGAGAACTCCCCATGTATCCCTTTATCCGTAATTTGATTAAAGTCATCAATTATCGCCTTAGGATTATTCTGGACAAGATTCCATGGATAATCAATTAGTGTTGCTGATACATTTTTAGATGGTAGAATTGAAGTAATGGTATTGATGAATTCATTCAAATCATTAAATTGAATTTTTTCTATTGATTTTTTTTTAATTCGTACATAAACCAATTGATTGTCCGATATAGCAACTTCTTCAGGTCCTTCAAGATCAATTTTAAAATCAATTGTTAATAGTTTACCGTTTATTATTAAGAGGTCATCGGTCTTCAATACATCGATTTGATTAACTTTTTCCATTCCCAATTTTTTTGCAAATACCGGCGCCAAATAGTCTCGCATGAAGTAATAAAACGATGAATTTCCAACCATTCTCTCAATCTTTTCTCTTAATGTGGTGCGACCACATTTCAATTCGTAAACTGGGCGCAAATATGTGAGTGGATACAAATTGTCATATTTTTGATCTTCGAAAATAATTACGTTCATGAGCATCTCCATTCTTTATATCAGGTTCAAGGGTTGTAGTTTAAGATAAATAGCCAGAATATTTTCTCGAAAGTTCTGAAGCAGCTTCTTCGTCACAAATAATAAAAGCTTTCCGATGCATTTGAACGATTGTTGCTGGATAAAGAGCCGTAATCGGTCCTTCAACTGTGGCTTTAATTGCATCGGCTTTATTTTTGCCATTTGCTAGCAACAGAAGTGCTTTGGAATCCATAATTGTCCCGACGCCCATGGTAATAGCATATTTCGGTACTTCTTCGGGATTAGTAAAAAATCGAAGATTGTCCCGTTTTGTAAGTTCATCAAGCGTTTTTATTCTCGTTCTCGAACCTAATGATGAACCGGGTTCATTAAAAGCAATATGACCATTCGCACCAATGCCCAATATCTGAAGATCTATTCCGCCGGCATGTTTGATTCTTTCTTCATACCATTCACAAAATTCTTCAATATCCTGAGCCATTCCATGAGGAATATGCACATACCGAGGATCGACATTGATATGCTTGAATAAATTTTCCCACATAAAATAAGCATAACTTTGCGGATGTTCTGGTGGAACTCCCACATATTCGTCAAGGTTAAAAGTAGTAACCTTGGAGAAATCCAATCCTTCTTCTTTGTGCATTCGAATCAATTCCTTATACAATCCCAAAGGCGTGCTGCCAGTCGAGAATCCTAACACACAATTTGGTTTTCTACGAATTAAATCAGCGACCATTTTTGCTGCTTCCTCACTCATTTCATCATAATTTTTTTTGATGACGACTAACATAACTCAAACCTCCGCTTAAATTTCAACATTAATAACCCAAAATTTAAACATAACATTTAAATCAATCTGTAAATATTTATCTTTCAATTATAAATGATGTTGTTGAAAAACCCTATTTTATTGGAATTCTGCGTCCGTAAGTTCAATATTTATGTTATTAAAATTTTCAAAAATGATCTAAATCAACAACGCCATAAATACACTAGTGTTATCACATCTCACTTCAATTATGGATGAATTCATATAAAAAATGATAATCTAAAAAGTATTTTCTTTTGAATTTTTAGTCTGTGATTGTACCACGGTTACCGCAGTTACTCCAACAATATCCTCAAAGCTGGCGCCTCTTGAAAGATCGCTGACCGGTTTAGCAAAACCCTGCAAAAATGGACCTATCGCCTTTGCATGACCCAGGTATTGAACAAGTTTATAAGCGATGTTTCCAGAATTTAGGTCTGGAAAAATCAATACATTACTTTGGCCAGCCACCGGACTTTCTTTTACTTTTTTTTGAGCCACTTCAGGAATCAGCGCTGCATCAGCCTGAAGTTCCCCATCAATTAATAAATCAAGTGCCATTTTTTTTGCTAATTCGGTAGCCTGGATCACCTTCTCAGTATCTTCGTGACCGGCACTACCTTTTGTAGAAAAGGACAATAGAGCAATCTTTGGTTTGATGTCCAGTAAATTTTTTGTATTTCTTCCTGTAACTACGGCAATTTCAGCTAATTGTTGTGCAGTAGGTTTAATTGATACGGCAGCGTCTGCAAAAATTAGAATTTTATCCTTTTCTCCCTGAAATTCAGGAATTACCATGATGAACATCGAAGAAGGCGTCGTAATCCCCTTTTCAAATCCAATAGTCAGGCTTGCAGCCTGGATAACAGAACTCGTTGAATGAGCGACACCGCAAACGATTCCATCCGCATCGCCTTGTGAAACCATCATTGCGCCGAAAAGCAAAGGTTTTTTTAATAATTTCTCGGCTATTTTACATGTAATATTCTCTCGTTGTAAACAGTAGGCATTAACATACTTATCAAATTGAGCCGATTGGGTTGGTGAGATGATTTGAATCTGATTAGGATTGATATTTAAGTCATTAGCTAATCTGAAAATAATTTCTTGTTCCCCAACTAGGATAGGTTGCGCTATATTTTGTTTCATAATCTGATCTACGGCTAGCAAAATCCGTTCTTCATTGGCTTCTGGAAAAACGATTTTCTTGGGACGTTGAGAAGCTTTAATTTTGAAATAGTTCACTATATCCATAGATGAGTCCTGATGTTCTGTAATATAATTTTGATAATTTAGAGGGTGAAAAAAAATTAATTAAAATCCTCGAAATTATTTCACTATTGTTTTTATTAACTTTAAAATAACACAAAAATACAGTTTATTTATTCTCACTCCCTAAATTAATGTTTCTTTTTCTGCTTAATCCTGAAATAAGAAATAAAAATGTAAATAAATTTTTTAAAAATTACAATACTTTTTTTAGAATATAAAAAGATTTATTGATAGGATAGAAGAAATCAAAAAAATTTTGAAAATCTCCGCTGAGGTAGAGTCAATTATTTAATTGGTTTGCTAAAGGTAGACATGTTAATCTCGTCTGAAAATATTCATACTAATAACTCCATTGCAATTAAACAGGTCAGCATCGCGAAATTAACAAGCTGTTGGATTGCTATATATTCATTGGCAATATGGGCAGTATCGCCACCAGGTCCCCAGCCGACTGTTAGCACACCGTGTTGTATTAAATTCTTGGCATACGTTCCTCCGTTCATGCCCATCGGTTGGGCTTCAAATCCGAGCTCTTCTTTCGTATTTTTTTGAATCACTTTTACGAGTTCATTATCTGGATTAATACTGAATGGCAAACTTTGAGAAATTACTTCAATGGTGAATTTACCGTTTTCGACTTTATCGATACAGTGCTGGAGTTGCTGGATAATCTCTTTCTGATTCATCCCAGGTAAAGTTCGGATATCCAGAAAAATGAAACAGGTACCAGGAACGACATTCGGTGCAACGCCACCATGAATCTCGCCGAGATTTATCGTCGGATGTCCCAACACTGGGTGGGCTTTACATTTGATTTTTAGCGTTTCAATTTGATTCAGCAGTTTATTCATCATGTAGACGGCATTAATTCCTTTTTCAGGCGTAGAGCCATGCGCTTGTTCCCCAATTGCTGTTAGTTTTATCACCATACGACCCTTCTCCGCAACGTCGATCNNATGAGTCGGATGGATGAGTTGCTCCTCTAAAAGATAACCGATACCATAATCAACACCATCAGGATCTACGGCTTCTTCATCAGAAAGCGCAGCAACGAGGAGTTGACCATTCATTTGTTCGTCCAGACCTAATTTCTTGAGTGCTTCAGTGGCGATAATAATAGATGCGAGCGGTCCTTTGTTATCATTTGTGCCTCTGCCATAAAGATTCCCATCTTTCACGACCATATCATAAGGGTCGTAGTCCCAACCCTCACCTGCTGGAACGACATCCATGTGACCTGGCATGAGCAGGCGCTTTCCGCTTTTGTTTTTGCCCAATTTACCAATCACATTCGGGCGACCGTCCATTCGAGCAAATTTATCGTAGGGAATGCCGATCCTGTCGAACTCCCGTTTGACAATTTCAGCCACACGATATTCCTCGCCACGAAATTTTAGATAGGGATGTTCTTTAAGCTTTTCTGAGATAACATTGACTGTTTTTTCTTTAACCATTTCATGAACCAATTCGATAATGGAATTTTTAATCTCTCTCTGGTAGTTTTCGAAATATTTTTTAATCGTTATTTTAGCGTCCATGAATACGCCTTAATATTAACCTTTTAGGCATCTGCAAAATGATCATTTTCTGTCATTCTGAGGAGCGAAGCGACGAAGAATCTATGACCACCAAATTATAGGTTTTACAATATGTTAGTGGTCTCAGATTCTTCGCTCCCAAAGGTCGCTCAGAATGACAATTATATATATTTTGCAGATCTCTATTAATCTTTATTTACTTGTTCTAATCAAATTTTTAAACTTTTTATTTAACGCCTTCGTGAAACCACTTTTGGTATTACTGTTAGTAATTTCAAACTGATTTTTGAGATCTTCAGGTGCATTAGCCATCACAAAACTGTGTTGGGTCCAATTCAGCAAATCAATATCATTATAGTCATTCCCAATTCCTAAAACAGAGCCTGGATCGCAACCTAGTTGTTCACAAAGCCATGCCGCAGCAGATCCTTTTGAAACTTTTTGTGGAAAAATTTCGATCCAGATAGAGTTTCCATCCAGGGGTGATGTTGTACGAATAACCTTAAAATCGGGCAGCTTGTCTTTAATTTTTTCATAGATTGCAACATCATTTGGCACAATTGCCAGAATTTGAGTAGCATTCCCAAAGTCTTTACATCTGAAGGTTAAGGGTTTTGCAAATTTCCGGTAAATCGTTATTCGATGATCAAAATCAGGATTCTCTTTGTTAGTTCGATAAAAAGCAAAGTTGTGATTTTCTGGAATCGGTTCGTGAATCATAAAATCAATCTGGAAGGTAATTAAACAATTTGCAATAATGACCACTTCATCAGGATTCAACGATTGAGAATAAAGAATCTCTTGAGTATTAAAATTGATGATTCCCGCCCCTGAAGAAAAAATTAGATAGTCAATGGGGAAATCATGTGGAAGCACATTTGTTGCGGAGTAAAAAGATCGACCTGTTGCAACAACGCGATATATATGTTTTTCGCCAAGTAATATGAGCGATCTGTAATCCTGATCACTAATTTGGTGCCGAGGATTTAAAAGTGTGCCATCCAGGTCAGTCACAACCATTTTAAGTTCATTTGAAATCATACGATATTCCGAAACTGTTTATTTAATTTGAGGGCTTAATATAAAATTTCATGTTAAAATTCAATGTAATATATTTTATAAAGATAATCAAGTTTTTTATCTTTTTACTTTGGTTTAAAAATGACCGTCAGAACAATCTTAAACTCTGGCATAATGGTTGTAACATTGTTTTATACACTTATCCAAAATTAATTAATAAACTTCTTGCATTTAATAAATATTTTTATTATTTTTAATAAATTTATTTAATTTATAAACAAAAATTAATTGCAACCAATTATTAAATCATACAATTTCTAAGGAGTATAAATGAGTAAAATATCAGTTGGACAGGAAATTGAAGGGTATTGTAGGAAATGTAAGACTGACACGCTTCATGTAATTACAGCTATGAATGACGATAAGATCGAAAAAGTCATGTGTAAGATGTGCATGAGTTATCATAAATATAAACAGCCTGCAGAATCTTCTCCGGTAGTTAATGTTCAAAAAACAGACAAGAAACCGGAACAGAAAGTAAAAAAACGAATGCGACGGAACAAATGGACGCGACTATTAGATGGTGTCGATTCTGACGCTGCTATCGAATACAAAATGGATAAAGAGTATGAATTGGAGACCGCAATTCATCACAAAATATTTGGATTAGGGGTTGTGAAGAGCATTATCGATAGTCGAAAAATTGAAGTTCTTTTTCATGATGGTGAGAAAATTTTAGTTCAAAACTTACAACGTTAAAATAATTTTTGGATTCGAGTTGATTTTGTAATGTGGATGTTCTTGAAATTCTCCTTTTGATTTACGTCTTACAAAGAATGAAGTAATTGAGATTTTTAACCTCCTAATTCCAGCAATTCACCTACGTTGATTAATAAATTTACTTCAGAATAACTTCAAGAGTCATTATTTTATTTTTTGTTACGGTTATCCTGGCTAAATTGTCCATAAAGCTCGCTTCTGAAATAAATTTTTCGTTCAAATTGACCAGATTCGCTTTTTGAATCGGTTTCCAAAAACTTATCGTACCTGTAACTGTATTCTCTGTTGGATTAAAAACTCGCACAATCAGACTATCGCTTCGAGATGATTTTTTAATTGCTGAGAGTACCAGTTGCTCGGGTTCAATTTTAATAAAACTCATTGACGATGGTAAGCTACCCTGGCTACGGCCTACCTGATTTAACCTGAGCTTGAGATTAAATTGGTTGGCATATCGATACACGTGCCCTTCATTCCAATCGTCCTTATAAGGATAAATCGCATAATCAAAGGTGAATGGTCTCAGGCATTGACACATCACCTGCGTGTCATCTGTGGTCACATCTTCAGGGTCTGCGCCGATAATTGGGAAGCGATAGGTGCGCAATAGAGTTAAGCCAATAGTCCGTTCTTCATCCTCGTGAACGGCATATTCAGGCAATCCGGTATTCAAAATAGCCAATCCGTTTTCGCCATTCTCCATTCCACAGAACATATATTGAGGATAATACGGCAGCATGGGTTCTTTCCAGGTAGAAGTGTCTGGTAAATGTATATCTCGCTCCGTGACGTCGAAGTGAGTCTCTGAATACGATTTTTCTACATTTTGATATCCAGACGGAAACATTACACGCAGTTTGTGATCTCGGACTTGGTTGTCGAGTTCAGTTCGGATTTCCAAAAATCGAGAGCCTTTCTTTAGCGTAATATAAGATGTGATGTCATAAGGCCTTTTTTCGGGATTCCGGCGACTTCGATCCTCCAGGGCATCTTTTGGTAGCTTCATCGTCAATTTAACTCTATATTGAACGAATATTGGACCATCAAATAATTTGGAGATTTCTGCGGGTGCACCAATGCTGGTAATGATTTCATCTTCATCCGCAGCTCGATGAGTGGCATGATCTCCTACTTCGGAACGATCTTCAAAATAATGAAGTCCCTTGTATTGAATTCCTGTTTCTTTGTTGGTAACATCCAGCCGTCCATCAATCAGTATCTCGACTCGAAGGTAATCATTCTCCAACACATTGACATGAGGAGACAAAGTACCATAATTTATCTTTTGTCCAGGTTGAGGTTTGATAATAAAAGTCCTATAACCTATGCCTGGAATGTCCTTTAATTCAATTGCACAATGAAAACGTC
>JABAOH010151957.1_pt3 | contig 14299 bp, 13 predicted proteins | sample 7062181 | NCBI WGS metagenome assembly JABAOH01 (sample SAMN14538630, study PRJNA623070) | marine sediment metagenome | biome: marine biome [ENVO:00000428]; feature: marine pelagic biome [ENVO:01000023]; material: deep marine sediment [ENVO:00002113]; isolation source: pool of 5 deep marine... | reverse complement strand
GCCTGATGGCGATGGAGATGGGGCAGGAATCCCCAGCTATCTCCGAGCAGCACCACGAAATGCACGGTTCCCACGATTCTGACCAGCATGCCGAACAACCCTGCGATCACTGCCCCCCTGACGCCGGCGCGAAATTGCAAGGTTGCGCTGTAGGCATGAATGCTGATTGTGGCGACGTCGTCGAATACAGCGCCGAATCCCGCAAATCAGAATTCAAACCCAAGTTTGCCGATGTCGGCGATGCGTTCGTCGGGCCTCCCGAATCGAGGCTCACCTCGCCGTCCAATCTCGATCGCTCCTGGCATGATCCTGGTCTTCTCAAACGACGAACCGGGCCCTCGCGTTCCATACAATTCTGCGTATTCCTGAAATAGCGACCCCTTCGTAAGTCATTCGTTTTTTCGATTGCCGACGAAGGAGATGGTCTCATGTCGCTCATTAGTGGGCCGTGGCCCCAAGTAAGTTTTCTAGATCTATTTGCCGCCCGATGGGTGGCGGTCATGCTCGCGGGTTTTTGCCTCGCATTGCCGGTCAGCGCGCAACAGTCCGTGCCGTTGACGCTCGCCGCCGCCGAGGACCTGGCTATCGAGCAGGAGCCGGGCCGTGAAGCGCTTCTGTCGCAGGCCAGGGCTTATGAAGAAGAGTCCGTCGCCGCCGGTCAGTTGCCTGACCTCAAGCTAAGAGTCGGGTTGGCCAACTTTCCGCTGGAGCATGGCGGCTTTACCACCGAGGGCATGACACAGGCCCAGCTCGGCCTGCGAATGGAGGTGCCCCGGGGCAGCAAACGCGAAGCCAGCACCCGTCAATACGAGTCACTGGCGATGGAAATGCGTGAATCTGCGGACGTTCGCGATCGGGACGTGCTTACCGCGGTCAGGAATGCCTGGCTCGATAGCTACTACTGGCAACAGGCACAGCAGATTGTCAGCGAGGCCAGGCCGTTCTTCGTCGATCTCGTCACGGTTACCCGGTCGCTTTACTCGGTTGGCAGCAGGAACCAGCAGGACCTGCTGCGCGCTGAGCTGGAACTGAGCCGCCTCGACGATCGCCTGATCGATATCGACACCCAGCGCTCCCGGTCAATTGCCGCGTTATCCGAATGGATCGGCCGTGACGCGGCACGGCCCATCGCCGAGAAGTTGCCTGACTGGCGGTCGGCGCCGAGCCTCGCTTCACTGCAGTCGGGCCTGCTCGAACACCCGGCCCTGCGGGCGGCGAATGCGCGAATCGATGCGAGGGAGGCAAAGATCGACATCGCGGAGGAAGACTACAAGTCCGGGTGGGTATGGGATCTCGGCTATGGATACCGGGATGGACGTTTACCGGATGGGACGTCGCGATCCGACTTCATCAGCCTCTCGGTAACGATGGATCTGCCTTTTTTCCGGGAGAACCGCCAGGATCGCCGCCTNNGGATCTGCCTTTTTTCCGGGAGAACCGCCAGGATCGCCGCCTTGCTGCAGCATTCAGCGAAAGGCGCGCTGCGGAGGCTTCCAAAGACGAATTGCTGCGACGTCTGAACAGCAGACTCGAAGGCGAGTACGCGCAATGGACGGAGCTGACGCGCCGCATCGAACTTTACAGCCAGCAGATTCTCAAACAGGCAGGTGACAACGCGCAGGCGTCACTCGTGGCCTATCAAAGCGACGCGGCTGATTTTGCGAATGTCATGCGCGCATACATCGACGATTTGAACGCGAGGGTCGAGTATACGCGGCTGCAGGTTGAGCGCGCCAAGAGTTTTGTCGTGCTCGCCGATCTCGGAGGACTCTCTCCATGAACAGAAATGTACTGATTCTCATCGTACTGGCCGCGGCGCTGGTCGTCGGCATACTGATAGGAAGAAGCATGCCGCCGCAAGGCCCGGCAAGCAGCACCGATATGGCATCCGGCGAACCCGAGATCCTTTACTGGGTCGCGCCGATGGATCCGAATTACCGCCGCGATGAGCCCGGAAAATCGCCAATGGGCATGGATCTTGTGCCGGTTTATGCAGACGCGGCGGGTGAATCCGACCCTGCGATTGTGCGCATCGATCCGACGGTGGTAAACAATCTCGGCGTGCGGACTGCGCCGGCGGCACGCGGCGCACTGGCCCGGCGGGTCGAAACCGTCGGCTACGTCGGCTACGACGAAGACACCTTGCAGCACATCCACAGCCGGGTCGACGGCTGGATCGAGTCCCTCGTCGTCTCGGCCGCAGGCGACGCAGTGCAGTCAGGACAGCTCCTCTTTCAACTCTATTCGCCGACGCTCGTTAATGCGCAACAGGAATATATCGCCGCTCTGAACGGCGGCAACCGGACGCTGATCGGTGCATCGCGGGAACGCCTGGCGTCTCTCGGCCTTACGTCGAACGAGATCAGCCGCCTTGATCGGGAGCGGACGGCCAATCGCCTGGTCAACGTGTACGCAGACAGAGATGGCTACGCCGCCAGCCTCGGTGTCCGCGAGGGTATTTATATAACGCCGGCGACCGAGATCATGTCGATCGCCCAGCTCGACCAGGTATGGGTGCTCGTTGAAGTTTTCGAGCGCCAGGCAGGCTGGATCAGAGAAGGTCAGCAGGCCCAGGTCGAGCTGGACTTCCTGCCCGGACAGAGCTGGCAGGGAATCGTTGACTACGTTTACCCGGAGCTCGATCCTGTGACGCGCACGCTCAAGGTCCGGCTGATTTTCGACAACTCGTCGCAGGCATTTCGACCGAACATGTTTGCCAGGGTGACGATATTCGGCTCGCAGACCGAGCCGGTCGTCCACGTCCCTCGCGAGGCGCTGATCCGGGGCGGCGCAGTGGATCGGGTCGTCATCGCCTTGGGCAATGGCCGTTTTCGCGCGCAGCCGGTCGATATCGGTATCGAGTCCGGCGATCGGATCGAGATTCGATCCGGTCTCGACGAAGGCGACCTGGTGGTGACGTCAGGACAATTCCTGATCGATTCCGAGTCCAATATCGAATCTGCGCTGATGCGAATGGACGACCAGGCAGCCGTCGAGTTGCCCGGTCAGGTTCAAATCGGCGCCGTCGTGCGGGGTACCGATCCCGCTTCGTCTCGTGTGCGGCTGCAGCATGATCCTGTTCCAGAATGGTCGTGGCCGGCGATGACCATGTATTTCGCTGTCGCGGATTTCTCCATGGTCGAAGGTCTGAGCGACGGTCAGGTCGTGGAGATCGTCATCGAGCGCTACGCCGATGGGCGGCACCGCATCGTCGAGATATTGCCCGGCGATGCTGCGCCGCAGATGGATCACTCGGGGCATGAAATGCCCGAAGCCGATCAGCCGATGGATCACTCCGGGCACAACATGGAGACGAACCGGTGATCGCAGCGCTCATCAGGTGGTCGCTCAGGAACCGGGCCCTGGTCCTGGTGACTACCGCGTTTCTCGTCGTCGGTGGCCTGTACTCGGTGCGCGAGACGCCAGTCGATGCCTTACCCGATCTTTCCGACGTGCAGGTCATCATCAAGACCTCGTTTCCCGGCCAGGCGCCGCAGGTCGTCGAGGACCAGGTCACCTACCCGCTGACCACCGCGATGCTCTCGGTTCCCAGGGCGGTCACGGTGCGCGGCTACTCGTTTTTCGGCGATTCCTACGTCTACATCATTTTCGAGGACGGAACCGACCTCTACTGGGCGCGCTCGCGGGTGCTCGAATATCTCAACCAGGTGAGCGGACAACTGCCGCCGGGCGCCACCCCGGCACTGGGGCCCGATGCCACCGGCGTCGGCTGGATTTTCGAATATGCGCTCGTCGATCGCAGCGGACAAAACGATCTTGCACAGTTGCGCAGCCTGCAGGACTGGTTCCTGAAATACGAGCTGCAGACCGTGCCCGGGGTTGCCGAGGTTGCGACGATCGGCGGCATGGTGCGCCAGTACCAGGTCGTCGTCGATCCGGACAAGCTGCGGGCGTTCGGCATTACCCTGAAGACGATCCAGCTGGCGATCCAGGCCGGCAACCAGGAAACCGGCGGCTCCGTGATCGAGATGGGTGAAGCGGAGTACATGGTGCGGGCGACCGGCTACCTGCAAGGCATCGACGAACTCGCCACGATTCCCCTCGGCGTCAACGCGAGTGGTACGCCGGTCGTATTGTCCGACCTGGCCGAAGTCCGGGTCGGGCCGCAGATGCGGCGCGGCATTGCGGAACTGGACGGCGATGGTGAAGTGGTTGGTGGTGTCATCGTCATGCGCTCGGGCGAGAATGCCAGGGCGACAATCGAGGCGGTTAAGCAACGTCTCGACGAGTTGTTGGCGAGCCTGCCGGACGGCGTCGAGATCGTCGCGACATATGACAGGTCGGAGCTTATCGACCGCGCTGTCGACACGCTTAAAGGAAAGCTCGTCGAGGAATTCATCGTGGTGGGGCTCGTTTGTGCGCTTTTCCTGTTCCACTTGCGATCGTCGGCCGTCGTTATCCTGAGCCTGCCGATCGGCATACTCTCCGCCTACATCGTCCTGTACCTGCAGGGAATCAACGCAAACATTATGTCGCTCGGCGGCATCGCAATTGCTGTCGGCACCATGGTCGATGCAGCCATCGTCATGATCGAAAACGTGCATAAGCACATGGAGAAGGAACCGCTGGACGATGAGAATCGGTGGCGGATCATCGGCGATGCCGCCACCGAAGTCGGTCCGCCGCTTTTCTTTTCGCTCCTGATCATTACGCTCAGCTTCCTGCCGGTGTTTACGCTCGAAGCTCAGGAGGGGCGCCTGTTCGCGCCACTCGCGTTTACCAAGACCTACGCCATGGCGGCGGCTGCCGGCCTGTCCGTCACGCTGGTTCCGGTGCTGATGGGCTATTTCATCCGCGGCAAGGCCCTGCCGGAAGACCGAAACCCGATCAATCGCGGACTGATTGCCGTCTACCGGCCGGTGATACACGCCGTCATCCGCTCGCCGCGGGCGGTTTTGATCGCGGCGGCTGTAATCCTGGTTGTCGGTTTGTGGCCAGTTACCCGTCTCGGCTCGGAGTTCATGCCGCCCCTCGACGAGGGTGATCTGATGTATATGCCGACGACTTATCCCGGCGTGTCCATAGACAAGGCGCGCGAGTTGCTTCAGCAAACCGACCGCATGATCCGCTCGGTACCGGAAGTGAAACGGGTATTCGGCAAGATCGGTCGCGCGGAGACGGCGACCGACCCGGCGCCGCTTACGATGATAGAGACCGTTATCCAGCTGAAGCCGCAATCGGAATGGCGGCCCGGGATGACGGCCGAGTCGATCCGGGCCGAGCTGGACCGCACGGTGCAGGTCCCGGGCCTGACCAATGCGTGGATCATGCCGATCAAGGCGAGGATCGACATGCTGGCGACCGGCATCAAGACGCCGGTCGGCATCAAGGTCGCAGGTCCCGACCTGGCTGTGATCGAGGACATCGGCCGCGACCTCGAGACGGTGCTCGCCGACGTGCCCGGCACAGCGTCCGTCTATTCCGAGCGCGTTGCAGGAGGCCGCTATGTGACGGTGGATATCGATCGGCAGCGGGCCTCAAGGTTCGGGCTCAACATCGACGACGTCCAGGACATCGTGCGAACCGCGGTCGGCGGGATGAACGTAACGCAGACGGTCGAAGGGCTGGAGCGCTATCCGGTCAATCTTCGCTATCCGCAGAGGGTTCGCGACTCCGTGGAACAGCTCAAGCTGCTGCCCATCGTGACTCCGCAGGGCGCGAGGATTGCGCTCGCCGACGTCGCCAACGTCAAGGTGGTCGACGGCCCGCCGGTTATCAAGAGCGAGAACGCGCGGCTGAATGGCTGGACTTACATCGACATCAGTGAGCGTGATATCGGATCCTACGTCGCTGAAGCGCAGCGCGTGGTACGCAACGCGATCGACTTGCCGCCGGGTTACTCGATCGCGTGGTCAGGACAGTACGAATACATGGTCAGAGCGCAGGAGCGGCTATCCATTGTGGGTCCGGTCACACTGGCAATCATCCTGCTGCTCCTGTACCTGAACTTCCGGGGTTTCGCGGAGGTGGTCATTATCATGGGTACGTTACCGCTCGCACTGGTGGGTGGTATCTGGTTGCTGTACCTGCTGGAGTACGAACTTTCCGTTGCGGTTGGCGTTGGCTTTATTGCGCTGGCCGGCGTGGCGGTGGAAATCGGCGTCGTTATGCTTGTTTACCTCGACCAGGCGATCAGGAAGCACAAGGATCTGGCAAACCAGGCAGGTCGTGCACTGACGCGCAGCGACGTCGAACAGGCAATTATCGACGGTTCCCTCATGCGCGTTCGCCCCATCATGATGACAGTCGCGGCGACCATCGCTGGCCTGCTTCCCATCATGCTGGGTAGCGGCACGGGCTCCGAGGTTATGCGGAGAATTGCAGCGCCTATGGTAGGTGGTATGGTCAGCGCAACGCTTTTGACTCTCGTCGTCATTCCCGCCATGTTTCTCTTGTGGCGAGAAAGGCAGGTGGGGGAGTGACCGAACGGGAGCGGCCCTGGATCTTTCGGGTAACGCAAACGCAGATTTGGAGATCAGAATGAAAAAAACCGGGAATATCGTGGCGATGCAGGTAGCCCTGACGCTTGTTGCGCTGTCTGCCGGGTCAATTGGCAATGCTCAGGAGGGTGATCGCAACAACCTGGTGGCCATCATCGACGCAATCGAGAAAGGTTGGGAGCAGGGAGACGGGACCCCTTTCCGGGAACATTTCCTGGACTGGGACGGTGCTCGATATGTTGAATCCGGCGGTCAGAACGAAGGGCTCACCGACCTGGTCGAGCATCATGTCGAGCCCGAAGGCGACGCTTTGTCCAATTTCGAACTGGGGCTGACGAATGTCGAAACCCATTTCGAAGGCGATTTCGCCTGGGCGATCGCCGATGTCGAAGTCAAGGCAACGGTCAACAGAGATGGCCGCGAGATTCATAACCGTGGTTACGAAACGTTCCTTTTTCGACGCATAGATGGCCAATGGAAGGTCGTTCACACGCACAGTTCGTCACGCCCCGTCAGAAACGAGTGACGAATCAGGTCTCCGTAACCGCCGGTCACTTATTGCTTGCGCGATTCGCAGTTCAGGTCCGGCACGACGGGCGGTTCGTATACGGGGCTGTCTTGATTGTCGTCCAGAAGGCGGAGGAATAACGCGAGCACCCGGATTTGGGAATCAGGCATCCATGTCCGGGATGAGTTCGCTCTCGAGCTGCGAGATCATGTCCTTCAGGATCAGGCGGCGTTTCTTAAGCCGCCGGATGCGCAGCTGGTCGACCATCGGGTCGTGCGAGAGGCTGTCGATCAGGTAGTCGAGATCGCGATGGGTCACGCGAAGCTCCCTCAGTCGCTCGAACTGCTTGAAGGACTCGGTGTCGACTTTGCCGCNNCGGCCTGCCAGTCTGTTGATCTTAGCAAAACGGAAATACCCTAGCCGTTGCCGAGCAGGCCAAGCCAGTCGCGGTCTTCGGGCCCGCGGACCAGGAAATGCGGGTTCAGGATGTCCTCCTTCGCGTTATACGTCAGCGGGCGGCCGTCCAGTTCCAGTACGGCGCCGCCCGCTTGTTCGACTACGGCCTGCGCTGCCGCGGTGTCCCATTCGGAGGTCGGACCGAGCCGTGGATAAATATCCGCATTGCCCTCGGCTACGACGCAGAACTTGAGCGAACTGCCCATTGGCAGCATCTCGACGTCGCCGAGGCGCTCGAGGTATGCATCCAGGCTGGCTCCCCGGTGCGAACGGCTGCCGACCACCCTGAGCGGGGTCGCCGATTCACTGGCCACGACGATGGACCGGGAGGCGCCGGCCGCTTCCCGCACAGCAGCGCCCACGCCTTCGCAGCCCGTGAAGGTCCTGCCGGAGACCGGCACGTGGACGACGCCCAGCACCGGTCTATTGCCCTCGATCAGCGCGATATTGACGGTGAATTCGCCGTTCCGGCTGACGAATTCCTTGGTGCCGTCGAGGGGGTCGATCAGCCAGTAGCTAGGCCACTGGCTGCGCTCCTCGAAGGGGGGCAGGCCGGATTCCTCGGAGATGATCGGCATATCCGGCGTCAGTTCGCGAAGCCCCTTGTCGATGACCCGGTGCGACGCCATATCTGCTTGCGTCAGCGGCGAGTTATCGTCCTTTGCTTGTACATCGAAATCGGTGGCGTAAACTTCCATGATTGCGTCACCCGCCGACCTGGCGAGCGCGACAACCGGTTCGACCAGGTCCGCGCGGTTCATTTCAGGATGCCCTATTCTGCGAAGGATTGAATTAATCAGGCCGCGCAGTATAAATCATTGCTATGAAAAAGAAGCCTGACAATGTTGATGAATTGCTCGACAGCTGCGATACGCTGATGCTCGATATGGACGGCACCCTGCTCGATCTTGCCTACGACAACTACATGTGGATGGAGCATATACCGGCAGAATACGCCCGTAAGCACGACGTCACCAAGGCGCATGCGCGGGATCACTTGTACGCGACCTTCAAACGTCTCGAGGGCAAGCTCAACTGGTATTGCCTCGATCACTGGAGCAATGAACTCGACCTGGACGTAGTCGCCCTGCATCGCGAACAGAACGGGCGTATCGGCTTTTTGCCAGGCGCAAAAAAATTTCTCGAGACGGTGGCGGATCATCAGGTACGCGTATTGCTGGTGACCAACTCACACCAGCACACGCTGGACATCAAGGCCGAGGTAACGGACATCATCGATTACTTCGACGATGTCTATACATCGCACGCGCTTGGCGCCGCAAAAGAAGACCAGCCGTTCTGGGAGGCGCTGCAGGAAAAGGAATCATTCGATTCGGCGAGGACCATTTTCATCGATGACAACGTGGCGGTGCTGCAATCCGCGCGCGATTTCGGCATGGAGATGTTGCTGCATATTACCCGCCCCGACACGCGCCGCTCGGCGAGGGATCACGATGACTTTGTCGGCATCGAGGGTGTCGGCGATCTCAATTAGCGGGTCGGCCGCCGCGTGACCTGCGTCGCGGCGGGCCCTTCTTGCCGCCCCCCGATTTGCGTCGCGGCGGGCCGCGCCGCTCTTTTCTGGGTCGCGGCTTTGGTTTTGTCAGCGCGGGAAGCATCGTCGGGTCATAGTTGGCGACCGGGATCTTGTGGCCGATGTAATCCTCGATATCCGGCAGCGAGACGACGTAGGTTTCGCAACCGAAGCTGATGGCATCGCCCGCGGCGCCTGCGCGCGCCGTGCGGCCGATCCGATGCACATAGTCCTCACGGTCCTGCGGCAGGTCGTAGTTGATGACGTATTGCACGTCAGGAATGTGCAGACCGCGTGATGCGACATCGGTGCCGATCAGGACCGGCAGTTCGCCAGTCTGGAAACGCATCAGCATGTTGAGGCGTTTCTTCTGCGGCACGTCCCCGGAAATGGCGCTGGCATCGATGTCATTAGCCTGCAGATACGCCTGTATCCGCTCGGCCTCGCGTTTGGTGTTGACGAATACCATGATGCGGCTGGCGCCCATCTCGCGGATGAGGCCGACCAGCAGCGGGATCTTTTCTTCGTTCGACGGAAAGAAGATCGCTTGCCGGACGCGGTCGGCAGTCACCTTGTCGGGTTCGACGCGGATCAGTTCCGGCTCGTTCATATGCTCGTAGGCCAGCTCCATGACCCGGTGCGACAGGGTTGCCGAGAACAGCATGTTGAGGCGCTGGTCGGGTTTGGGCAGCCGACGCAAGAGATAACGGATGTCCTTGATGAAGCCGAGGTCGAACATGCGGTCGGCTTCATCGAGCACGGCGACCTGGACCTCATTGAGCTTGAAAACGCCCTGTTTGAAGTAATCGATGATGCGCCCGGGCGTGCCGATCAGGATATCGATGCCGGCTTCGATGGTCCGGCGTTGCTGTTCGTATCCGGTGCCGCCGAAAGCCAGCGCAATTTTGAGTCCCGTATGCTTGCCGAGGACCTCGGCATCGTTGGCGATCTGTACCGCGAGTTCGCGGGTCGGCGCCAGGATGAAGATCTTCGGCTGCCGCTGCCTCGCGTCTTCGCCCTCAGCGGATTCTGCCCGCTCGGCTTGCGTCAAGACCCGTTGGTAGGCGGCGATCAGGAACGCAGCCGTCTTGCCGGTCCCCGTCTGCGCCTGGCCGGCGACATCGCGGCCCTCGAGGGCGATCGGGAGCGTGCTCGCCTGGATCGGCGTGCAGAATTCGAAGCCCGCGTCGGCTATGCCTTTGCGCAGGCTGTTCTCGAGCTCGAGCGTGTCGAATCTGAGTTCGCTCAGGTGGCTGTCAGTCATTGAAATCTGGTCAGAAAATGTCGATCAGGGGCTTGCAAAATGCTTCGTGAAGGGGTCAAATTGGCTGAACATCGACGCGACAACCGTCGCACCTGCCATATTCGCCATCATCGAAATCCAAGAGAAGCCGCGATAAAGCTGCGACATATTGCCTGATTGAGAAGGCAGCGTCATCCATTTTGCAATGTTCGTAAGGCCGAGGCGCCGGCACGGGCATGTTCAACAATCAAAAACCAACCCGTTTCATTTGGAGGTAGACCCGGTGAGCGACAAGATCGTGTACACCAGCGATGACAATTTCGATTCCGATGTCCTCAGCTCGGACAAACCCGTACTGCTCGACTTCTGGGCGGAATGGTGCGGTCCCTGCAAGATGATTGCGCCGCTCCTCGAGGATGCGGCTGCCGAGTATTCGGAGCGCATGACGGTCGCCAAGCTGAACATCGACGAGAACCCGAACACGCCACCGAAATTCGGCATTCGCAGCATCCCGACACTGATGCTGTTCAAGGACGGCGCTGTCCAGGGACAGATCGTCGGCGCAATGTCGAAAAAAAGTCTTGATGAGTTTCTGGAAGCCAATCTGTGAGAGGATACTTGGGTAATCAAACGCGAAGCCGGCCAAAGCAGTCGGCAAAATCAAACAAGGGCAACACCGGCAATCGCCGGCGTCGGCGGCGCAGTCAGCCGGAACTGATGCAGGATGATGACGGTAGCCTGGAAGTCATACCTGCCGACCAGCTCGAGATGAGCAAAAACGCGATGAACCTGACGGATCTCAAGACCCGCCAGGCGTCCGAACTCGTCGAGATGGGCGAAAACCTGGGCCTCGAGAACCTTGCCCGTTCGCGCAAGCAGGACATCATATTCTCGATCCTGAAGGCGCACGCCAAGCAAGGCGAGGACATTTACGGCGACGGCGTATTGGAAATACTCCAGGACGGTTTCGGTTTCCTGCGCTCGGCCGACAGTTCCTACCTCGCCGGCCCCGATGACATTTATGTGAGCCCGAGCCAGATTCGTCGCTTCAATCTGCGCACTGGCGACACGGTCTCCGGTCTGATCCGGCCGCCCAAGGACGGCGAGCGTTATTTCGCGCTGCTCAAGGTCGGCGAGATCAACTTCGACGCGCCGGAGAACGCGCGCAGCAAGGTTCTGTTCGAGAACCTGACGGCGGAGTTCCCGCGTCAGCGACTGAAGCTCGAGCAGGGCAATGGCAGCACCGAGGACCTGACTGCGCGGATCATCGACATGGTCGCGCCGATCGGCAAGGGCCAGCGTGGGCTGATCGTGTCGCCGCCGAAAGCCGGTAAAACGATGTTGTTGCAGAACATTGCGTCGGCGATTTCCGCCAACAATCCGGAATGTGACCTGATGGTGCTGCTGATCGACGAGCGTCCGGAAGAGGTCACCGAGATGGAACGCACGGTGCGTGGCGAGGTGGTTTCCTCCACCTTCGACGAGCCGGCAAGCCGTCACGTGCAGGTTGCGGACATGGTTATCGAGAAGGCCAAACGCCTCGTCGAGCACAAACGCGATGTGGTCATCCTGCTGGATTCGATCACGCGCCTCGCGCGCGCTTACAACACGGTCGTGCCGTCGTCGGGCAAGGTGCTGACCGGCGGCGTCGACGCCAATGCGCTGCACCGGCCGAAGCGATTCTTCGGCGCTGCGAGAAACATCGAGGAGGGCGGCAGCCTGACCATTCTCGCGACGGCGCTGGTCGATACCGGCTCGAAGATGGACGAAGTGATCTACGAGGAGTTCAAAGGCACCGGCAACATGGAGATCCACCTGGATCGCCGTATCGCCGAGAAGCGCGTCTTCCCGTCGATCAATATCAATCGCTCCGGAACACGCAAGGAAGAGCTGCTGACCGAGCCGGAGGAGCTGCAGAAGATGTGGGTCCTGCGCAAGGTCCTGCATCCGATGGACGAGCTCGCGGCGGTCGAGTTCCTGCTCAACAAGCTGCAGGACACGAAGACGAACGCCGAGTTCTTCGAGGCCATGAAACGATAGGTCATGGCGACCTCGCCGCGGTTGCCGCTTCCAGCGACCCGGAATGAAAAAAGCCCCGCTATGCGGGGCTTTTTTCTGTCTGCGGCAGCGTCATCTAGTCCTTGCTGATTCCCCAGATGCCCGTGCCTTTGGCGGCAATATAAAGGAAGACGAACGCATAAAGCGCGGCAGCGTCGCCGCGATTCATGATCGGCAGCCAGTTGTCGGCGCTGAAATGTCCCATCCAGTATGCCGCAGCGCCCATCCCGGAACAGATAAAGGCGGCCGGGCTGGTCAGGAAGCCAATCATGACGAGGGCGCCCCCGATCAGCTCCACCGGACCCGCGATCCACTGGATGTGCATTGGCCGGTCGTCCGGCATGTTCATAAACTTAACTGCGCCGTGACAGAAAAACATGAATCCTGTCGTAATGCGCATGAGCGCGTAGGTCTGGGCCTCGTAGGCCTTCATGAATGACACCATGTGCTTGGTCCTCGCTTATTTTTCTAGTGGTTAATCCGGCCGTTTCCCCCCTGGCCGGTCGATGACGCTGGCCAAAGACTACCATCGCCGTTGCCCGGCGTAACGTAACTTGTTGCGTTGAGCGTGACGCTGGCTCGTATTCGTCAGTCGGTGTATTGCGCGCTCGCCCCGCTCGACTCGCGATCGTGGGCGCGGGGAAGAATTGCTGAGCAGACGAATGTGTGGTTTGCTCCCCAGCGGAGCAGGGCGCTGGATTCGGAGGGAAGCATTCGTGGCAAAACAACTGCAGCAGACAGACAGGACGACTATCAGCCGGCATGCGGAGCGCGGCAGCTATGACTCGGAAACGGCCTACGCGATCCTCGACGAAGGCATGGTTGCGCACGTCGGTTTCGATGCCGGTAACGGCGTGACCGTCATCCCGATGACCTATGCGCGCCTCGGCGACGAACTCGTTCTGCACGGCGCCGTCGCGAGCCGCTGGCTGTCGAGCTTCGAAAACGGCCGGCCGGTCAGCGTCTGCGTGACTTTGCTGGACGGCCTCGTGCTGGCGCAGTCTGCCTTCTCACATTCGATGAATTATCGCTCGGTCGTCTGCTTCGGCGTTGCGACGCTGGTGACCGACAGCGAAAAAAAGGCCGCGGCCTTTCAGGCCTTCGTTGACCACTTGATTCCCGGCCGCTGGGACGACACCAGGCAGCCGGACCGCAAGGAGACGGAGGCAACCACCGTCCTGGCAGTACCCATTGACGAGGCCAGCGTCAAGATTCGTTCAGGGCCGCCGAAGGATGCCGCCAAGGATCTCGCTGAGGGACACTGGACGGGCGTGATTCCCCTCGAAATGAGGAGCGGTCCTGCGATACCCGATCCCCTTACGCCGCAGGACGTGCCCATCCCCGATTACGTGATGAACTTCGACCCGAAGCGAGCCTGACCTGGCGGTGCCGTCCGCGTCAGGGCGCGGACCAGCGATGAAGGCGAACAAGCGTCCCCTTCGGGAATCGATTTTCCTCTTTCACAAGTTCCACGTAGCCGTCGGTGCCGCGCAGCGCCGCGAAGTCGCCGGAGGTATTGGTCGGTACAGGCGTCACGCTGACGGTGCCGTCCTGCGCGGGCAGGATACGAACGGGCAGGAAACAGGTCAGGTCGGGAATGAATTCGACATCTTCGGCAAGCACCGCGTATTCCGGATCCGGTTGCGGTCGGCCGCTGGCGCGGAGCAGTGCCGGCAGGACATACTGACGACAGCAGACCAGCGACGACACCGGGTTGCCGGGCAGCGCGAAGACAGCCTGGCCGTCCGGCCCGATCCCGAACCACATCGGCTTGCCCGGTCGCTGGCTGATCTTGTGAAAGACCACCTCGACGCCCAGCTCGGCGAGCACGCCCGGCACGAAATCCGCTTTGCCCATCGATACCCCGCCGCTCATGACGAGGACATTGCTTGCCGACAGCAATGCCGACAGGCGCGTCGCCAGGGCGTCGGGATCATCCGCAATGTGTTCCTGCGCCGCGTCGTCGAACCCGGCCGACGCCAGCATCGCGACCAGCGCGGGACCGTTCGACAGCCGGACCTGCTGGCGCTCGATCGGTC
>JABAOH010024653.1_pt3 | contig 14301 bp, 20 predicted proteins | sample 7062181 | NCBI WGS metagenome assembly JABAOH01 (sample SAMN14538630, study PRJNA623070) | marine sediment metagenome | biome: marine biome [ENVO:00000428]; feature: marine pelagic biome [ENVO:01000023]; material: deep marine sediment [ENVO:00002113]; isolation source: pool of 5 deep marine... | reverse complement strand
GCTTTAAAAGTAAACAACAGACTAACTGAAAACGGTGAAAAACATATGAAAATTGTGGTTTTAGGCGGCACTGGACTAACCGGTAGGTGCGCCGTAAGAGACCTAGCTGAAAGTCCTGAGGTATCTGAAGTTGTAATGACTAGTCGAAGCCTCGAGAAGGCGCAGAGAATCGCCGACGAGATCAAAAGTAAAAAAGTCTCCATTGCACAGGTCGACGTGACCAAACACCGAGATACAGTGAGAGCGCTTAAAGGCGCCGATGTAGCCCTGAACGCCGTTCAGTATTACTACAACCTCGACATAATGAGAGCGGCGCTCGAAGCAAAGGTGCACTACCTCGACCTTGGAGGACTGTTTCATACAGCCCTAAAACAATTGAAGCTAAATGACAAGTTCAGAGAAGCTGGTTTAACCGCTATACTGGGCATGGGGGAATGCCCTGGGATAACCAACGTCATGGCAAGATATGCCGTGGACAGACTGGACTCCGTTGAAACAATTCTTGTAAGGGATACCTGGATGGATTTCACAGAGGGAGGCCCGCCATTCATAGTGACATGGTCACTTTCCACACTCTTTGACGAGATGACCATACCCGCCGTGACATTTGAAAACGGCCAATACATGGAGACCCCACCCCTCTCAGGCAAAGAAACCATGACGTTTCCAGAACCGTTCGGCTCACAAGATCAATATTACACAATTCACTCAGAACCTGCAACTTTCCCGGTCTCCTTCAAGGACAAAGGGATAAAGAACGTAAATTGGAAGGAGGGAGGCCCTGGCTTCCTTGACATCAAGACGTTGGTGGATGTGGGTCTTGCCAGAGAAGAACCGCTAAGAGTGAAAGACACTGAAATATCTCCGCGACAATTTTTACTAAAGCTCTTGGATTCACAAAATCTAATGGGTTGCCCTGAAGGCGTAACACCAGACGACTGGGAAGTAACAAGAATCATAGCGATTGGAAAGAAAGCCGGAAAGGAAGTATATCACACTATGGACTCAATTTTTCGTTCAAGGGCGGAGTGGAGAGCCACCGCCGGCGAAATTGCGGTTGGAGCTCCCGCATCAATTGCCGCTCAAATGCTGGCAAGAGGAGACATCAAGGTTAAAGGAGCAATACCACCGGAGAATTGCATCAACCCTGAACCCTTCATGGCTGAGCTAGCTAAGAGAGACATCAAGATACTTCAGACAACCAAGAAAACCGTATGATAGGATGTACAAACTCTTACAGCGAAGTCTAAAGAGTTCGAGACAGACATTGCAGATGTTGCGTTAGCAAGAAACATATCAGTGAGCGCCCAATTATCAGCCTTATCACCTTTGGAATATGTTGAAGTTCGCGATCGTTGACATTTCTGCCCGCGCGCTAAATTGATAGAGGAAACACTGATTGCCCCTATAATGGAGGTAACAAGCGAGCGCCGGGCTAACAGAAGAATAGAAAAACCTTGAGAAGGTTTATTCTTCGGTTTCTTCTGCTTCTGCTTCTTCTTCTTCTTCTGCTTCTGCTTCTTCTTCTTCTTCTGCTTCTGCTTTCCCAACAACTTCTGCTTCAGCGAACCGCCGACTTATCCTTGTTATTCGGATTCTCACTTGGTCTCCAGGTTTGGTGTTTGGAACAAAGGTTACGAGGCCTTTGATTCGCGCTATGCCCTCGCCTCGGCGACTGATCTCTTCGATTTTCGCATCATATTCTTTGCCCATTTCAACTGGCTTCGGAGGAAATCGTCTTCCAAAGGGCCTTCGCTCTCTTCTTTCATATCGCATATTTTCACCTCTTTATTTCATATTTAACAAAATCCTCTTGGTCTTAACGTTCATTCTATTCGACTGTCAGTGTTCCGTATTTTCCGACGTTTAGTTGAATTTCTCCTCTGAAGGATCTGATGTATCCGTTTTCAATCCTCACTGTGTTGTCAACGTTGACTTGTTCGATCTGTTTGTTCCAGAGGACTAGTTTTATCGTGCCCGTTTCGTCGCTGATCACAGCATCGGCCACTCGGTACGTTTCATTGCTGTATCGAGAACGAACCTCGCGGGTCTCTGATTTTTCAATCACCTTTGCCACAACGTCTACTCTTCTCAGTCCGTCCGTCAAATCTTTAATTTTCAATTTCTTCCTCTCTTTCCTGCTTAATTTTTTCCGCGATGGCGAATTTTCTACCAACTTTTAAGATCTTAACCTTTAATCGTTCTCCAACCTTGACTTGGGGCACAAAGATCAAGTAGTTTTGTATCCTCGCTATTCCGTCGCCTCTAGTACCTATGTCATCTATGACCACACTGATTTCCTGTCCCTCCTTCACTGGAGCCCGTTGAAAACCTACAGCGCTGTACTTCTTCTCTCTCTTTCTAAAGCGTCTCGGTCTTACGTGTCTGGTTTTTTCTTTAAGCCTTCTCGGCATCTAATCTTTCGTCCTTATCGCGGAGCTAGCCGCCAAAAAGAGCTGGTGTCGCCGAGAGAGGTGATCTCACGCTTAGCTCTATTCTGGCAACCGTTGGATGAGAGAATGCTAATGTTGGATATAAGCTTTGTCACGTTGAGCCATATATTTCTCCTTCATGTTTGATCTTAAATTTGGATGTCTTTTCGTCTAGAACTACGCCACAGACAGGATCCCTAGGCATTGTCTCAACCTTCCCCCCTTATTTTCGCTATTTTCAAGAAACACAAAAGAACAACTTCATAGCGCGCGCGTCACCAACTTCTTCTTCTCGTCATGGCTCAATCTTTTTATTTCCCTTTCTCGCTTCATCGCTTCTCTTATTGTGTCAACTTCTTCAGCGTAAACAATTCTCTTCGGCCTATGTAGCTTAGTATATCGAGCTCCAACTCCCATCATGTGTTGCTCAAGACGCGAGTCAATGTTCTTTGCATATCCAGTGTAATAGCTTCCATCCTCACAAAGCAGCACGTATACATAATAGGACACAATCAACATCCACACTATGCGATTAGTTCATAAAGAATAAATTAGTTTTCGCTCACGCAAAAAAAGACACGCGCGCGCATGCGATGCCAAGCTAGGGCCGCCTGCAACTTTCCAAGTAGTTTCTTCTTCTCGTTATCGTCGGTTTTGATCTGCTTGCCTACTTTCCTCCAGTCGCCTGAACAGCGTTCGTACTTGAAGGTTTCGCCAATAACTTCGTGGATTACTTCGCTGATTTTCTCCCCGTTCTCGTCAGTGACCTCTATACCCGCCTCCTTCAAGACTCCCTTAAACCATCTCCAACAACCCATGCATCCGCCTCCAATACACTTCTGTCTAGAATCAAGTTGAACTTTCTGATATGATATGTTCTGAGTCTTCAGTGTTGATTTCTACACCGCAAGACTTATAAAAGTGATATGAGAATAACTTCATATGAGTGTTATTTCATTTGAGGTGATCCGTATGAAGCAAAATCTGAGCGAGACTTGTTATCAGTTCTTTTCAACATTGTCAAATCCGACGCGACTAGCGATTCTGGAGCTCCTTCGCGATGGGCCAAGGAATGTAACTGAGATTTCTGAGGCTCTAAATCAAGAACAGAGCATGATTTCGCATAATCTTAAACCCCTAGAGAGATGCAGGTTTGTCTTTTCAGAAAGAAGAAAGAAAGAACGCTTCTACTCTTTGAACAAAGAAACAATCGAACAGCTGTTCAAGATATTTGGCTATCACGCCGAAAAATATTGTCCAACAGAAGGAAAATGTCTAACGAGCAGGAGTCTTCGAGAACAGAGGAAGAAAGACTCTTCAACTCCGTTATACGTGAGCCGTTTCTGAAGAGAGAGGTACAGGGCACTAGAGAAGGTGGAAAACAAATGGTTTTAAGAAGGATAGTTAGAATTGATGAAGAAAAATGCAATGGCTGTGAATTATGCATAATCGCTTGTGCAGAGGGAGCCCTTCAAATTGCTGATGGAAAAGCCAAACTAATCAGCGAAAAATACTGCGATGGTTTAGGTGCCTGCATCGGGGAATGCCCACAAGGAGCCATAACAATCGAAAAAAGAGAAGCAGAAGAATTCAATGAAGAAGCAGTACAAGAACATTCAAAGAGAAAACAACTAGCTCCCGCAGTTCACCATGCCCATCCGATTCATCAACCCTGTCCATCAGCAAAAGTAATGCATTTTGAAAGAAACCTAGCTGAAAAAGAAACTGTAAACCTCCCAGAGAAGAGAGAGTCCATGCTCTCCCAGTGGCCTGTGCAACTGACATTGTTGCCCCCCAATGCCTCGTTTTTTGAAAATGCGGATCTGCTGATAGCCGCCGATTGTGTGCCCTTTGCCTACGCCAACTTTCATAACGACTTCTTGAAAGGTAGAACACTTGTGGTTGGGTGTCCTAAACTCGATGATGCCGTGTTCTACAAGGAAAAATTGACTGAGATATTTAAGGGGTCCAACATCAGAAGCGTTACTGTGGCAAATATGGAAGTTCCATGCTGTTTCGGATTATACCGTCTCGTCAGAGAAGCCTTAGATTCTTCGGAAAAGGACATTCCCCTAAAGCAGGAAATAATCGGCATAAAAGGAGACAAAATTCCCGGGACCCCCTAGCATGAGCACTGTAGTTAATGGTACAATCAGAGAAGTGAAGAAACCTTGGTTAGATCCAACTTCGAAACCTGTCCAGGGATAAGGAAGTTTGTTAGGCCGGTTCCTGAATATTTCCCGTGTCCTAACTGCGGTGGAAGTGTGGAGATTTGGAGCGACGAAGATCTCGGAATATGCATCACTTGCAACAAAGAATGTGGCAGACCTGAAAAGGAACAATCGTGCCTGGACTGGTGTGAGTACGCGGATAAATGCAGAGAAATAATCAACCATAAGAAGCGTTTTCAGAAGAAACAGAAGGCGCGCGCGGAAAAATGAAGTAATGAGTAAAGAAGAACTGAAGACCATTCTTAATACGCGCGCCTAACATTGGAGTACCTCAATCTTTTTGGCTCGTTACCATTAGTGTTTGCTATAGGTCTCATTAGCTACTCTAGCTTATTCCCACCCGTTGCAGTCTAGATTCCAATTTCTTTCTCTATTTCAATAATCTCTTCTCGTAAGGGTTCCCGAGGATAATTGTAAATGGGGCCGCCCGGCCTCTCGTTGTAGTAGGGTCTGTTNNCACACGCTGAACCACTTCTTTTGGAACTCCGAAGTCTATGAGGCGGCCGTCATCACCAAACCTCATGTTTTCATATCGTGTTTTTCCCTTAGTTATCAGGAAATGGGCGACTTGAAGTTTTCTGTAGAAGCTGATAGGTGGCTGAGAATGTTTTTCTAAAGCGGTCCCAGGCATAGGGGTGAAAGCAAAAAGGCTGGGATACACACCTATGTCCACGCACCATTGAATTGTTTGGATAATCTCCCTCGCGGTTTCTCCGAGCCCCGCTATGAGGTGAGTGGTCACCGACCCCTCCCCAAACGTTCGCGCAGCTTCCTTCAACGCCCTGCACTGTTCTTCCCATACGTATGGTCCGCCAGCCAAGGTACCCTTAACCCGGTCGAACAACCCTTTAGTTGCAGCGTCCAGGGCGATACTGACCCGATTAACGCCGACCTCAACCAAGCTTTCCGTCTGTCTCCGGTTCAAGGGTTGGCAAGAGATAGAGATAGGCACCCCTACTCGTGACTTGATTTCTCTTGCGAGGCCCAAAACGTCTTTAAAAACCGTTGGATAGTTTAATGCCTGAATGCATACCCGCTTTATCGCGTCTTTTTCCGCGGCGCGCTCTATCGCAAAAAGCACCTGTTCAGTTGGAAACAAAGGCCAGCTCACCCTAGAGAGCATGTCTGCCCTGCTCCTGCTTGTTTTGGCTTGGGGACAAAAGCCGCAGTTGGCATGACACTTCCCAGGCTGGTAAGTGAGCAGATACACGGTTGTGGGTTTAACGTCTAACCTGCCCCTCACTAGACCCAGCACAATAGCAGAACCAATGGAAACTCGAACCTTTTCGGGAAAGTCCCCCTTTTTCACCGCTCAGCCCCAGTAACGTTCAGATCTACTAATTAAAGAACAGACAGTCTTAATACTTATTGCATAATTGGTGTATCTTGTGTTGCGCCCCAAAGCTAGCTGTGAAGGCCCACTACTCGCGAATGGCAGACCACTCGAAAAAGCCTTAACCACCGCTCGAAGCATCAGCTGGAAGAATTTTGGCAAGAAAATCCGATTTTATGCACCGAGCTTCATTTACTACAAAACGAGCTACTTCTGCTCATCTCCAACTGCTTTCCCATCCATCTCCGTGTCTGGTTCCTCTTGCGCCTTGAAGTGTAAGCACTGCAACGGGAAGGTACTAAATACCATGATTCCAGCAACCACGCCCAAAGATCTGATCGATCTCTGCACCGAGCTTAGGAGAAAGGGGGCCGTGGGCTGTTTGATCAGTGGTGGCTGTCTGCCAGACGGCTCCGTTCCCCTTGACAGGTTCGTGGACGCCATCACTGAGGTCAAACACGACACTGGACTAACAATCGTGGTGCACACAGGTATTATAGACCCATCCATGGCAGAAGAATTGAGGGAGGCAGGAGTTGACGCCGCCCTCATAGACATAATTGGTTCAGACGAAACGATACGCGAGATTTACCAGTTAGATGTTAAGGTGGAAGATTACGATCGATCTCTGAAGGCGCTACGCGAATCCGGAATCCCGTTTGTGCCCCACATTCTCGTAGGACTTCATTACGGCGAACTCAAGGGTGAGTTTCAAGCGCTCAAAATGATCTCGAAGTACTCGCCTTCCGCGGTCATAATCATTGCGCTGACGCCGATACACGGCACACCCATGGAAAACGTGGATCCTCCCACTCCAGAGGACATAGTTAGGGTGCTGACAACGGCCAGACTCATGATGCCACACACGCCCATCGTTCTCGGATGCATGAGACCAAAGGGCGAACATAAGGTGAAAACCGACACGCTGGCGGTGAAATCCGGGGTTAACGCCATAGCGTTTCCTGCAGAGGAGGCTGTCCAACTTGCTGAGGCTCTAGGGTTGAAAGTCACTTTTTCGTCCTTGTGTTGCTCGCAAATCTTCATGGACGTCAAACGCAATGTTCGGAGCCGATAAAAGGAGTTTGATTAACGATTTTCCGTTTTCACCCTNNAACAGACAGGCTTAGCTATAGTTAACTTTAAACATGGGCGGCACACAGTATCCAATCGGATGGAACCAGGTGAAAGCAGGATGGCGGAAGCGATAATCTTGGCTGGCGGAGAAGGATGGAGGCTTAAACCCGCCACATGGGTTCCGAAACCACTGCTAAAGATAGATAAACAAACTCTAATAGACAGACAAATCTCATGGTTACGATCTAACGGATTTGAAAACGTAGTGGTAGCGTCAAACAGAGAAGACCTGACAAAACAACCCGTTAAGTACTCTATAGAAAAAGACGGTCTGGGAACCGGGGGAGCAACCAAAAAGGCGTTCAAACAAATTGAGGGAGACATAGCCTACGTGATGAACTTGGACGACATCGTGTTCTACGACCCGAACGAACTCTTCGACTACGCCTCGAAAGGAGCAGGGGTTCTCCTCGCAAAACCCACCCTACCCTTCGGAAGAGTGACACTCGGAACCGGAACAGAAGTAATAAGATTCCAACATAGATCAACCCTCGATCTCTACGTCAGCGCTGGACACCACGTGTTCAAAAAAGCCATGGTTGAAAAATACTTCCCAGACCAAGGCGACTTCGAGTTCACCACAATGCAGAGACTGGCAGATAAGAGAATTCTAAACGGGTACATCTACCACGGAATGTGGTTCACCATCAACACCATGAAAGACCTAATCCAAGTCAGAACATATTTCAAATGACTAGAACCAACCTGCCAACGTTACCTTTTGCAAACAATTTACCATCCCTCCTCGCGCGCGGGGTTTTATTGTCGATACAGAAAAAATGGGGCTTTGCGGGGGAATGTTGCAGGTAATATCTCCACTGTGGCGCGCGCTGAACAATTTTCGAAGTGCAGGTTACCATAGCCCAACATTCTCTACTTTGAGTTTCTTCTTCCAGTCTCTCGGAATTTCACCTTCAGGAGTTTCCTCACATATTTCTTCAAGTTCTCTTTCTTTTTTATTGTATTCTTCCCACAGAAGCCTTCTTGAAACTAAAAAGATGTTTCTTGCGTAACCTTTTATCCCTTTAAGCCTTCTCAAATTCAGATAGGCTCTCCACAATTCCCCAGCATACTTGACATACAAATCATCGTAAGAACGTTTTGTTCTTAGCTTATGACAGATATTTTCTTCCTTAACATCTCCAACTTCATATGGATATAAACTACAAATCTCCTTTATGGCCTGTTTTTGTGTTATTCCTGCTTCACTCGGCTTCATATAAAGAAAACATGGAAAGCAATTAACCTTACAATCAAGTAACCAAGCATGGAATTCACTCTTTGGTTTATTCCATGTATTCTGTCCATACACCATTTCAGCTATGAACGGATTATGCTTGAACCATCTCTGCGCGACTGCATCCTTCCTTCTAGCTAATCTTTCCCTTTCTCTCTTTTCCCATACGCCCAGTTCTTTTCCTCTGAACATTCTTTTTCCACTTTCTTGCTGCCCGCGCGCGCCAAAATGTAATTCGATAACCTTACTTCGCCTCCGAAGAAACGTGAGTAAGCCTGAGAGAAGGAGCACCAAGCCTATCAGAAAATAATGTATTACTTTCACACCTATTCCTAGACTTATGGCTTCACCAGTTCTAGAACCGAAGAATATCAGAGCCATATCCTTACCCCACGTAGTCATATCATACCATGTTATCCAGCCGATCCAAACCAGAATAATCGACGCGAAAGCTATTAGGGACAGGGTATGTAAATTCGCGCGTCCACGTATGCGTATGTGCGTGTCTAGTTTGATGAGGCAGTAGGGGCAAGCGTAGTAATATTCAGTCGGGATTGTTGATAGATTGTTCAGGCGAATGGGTTCTTTAACCTTCCTTTTGCATTCAGGATTTGGACAAATAATTGTTCGCGTGTGCATACGGCGCTCCATATTATATATTAAGATTGCCTACACCATATTTATCTATTGGTGATTAACAATACTCATCGTTGTAGAAACTGTCAAGTCTCTTTTGCACGCACATGATTTTTCAACTTGTGCGCGCACAGTTCGCGTATATGTCCTTGTGCTTCTTTTGAGGAGTCCATAATAGAACAGTTGCGAAGCACATTCTAGAAATGTGATAGGTAACAATATTGTTATCCAAACAGAAATGTGTATGGAAAAGAAATAAAGTCCATTTATACACCCACCCTAACTAACCTTGAAGAATCGATAGCGAGAGATAAAAATGGTCAAACTGAACATGAAAGGCAAACCCCTACTTATTATGATCAACGGAGAACTCTTCGGCGTAGAAGAGATATCCGGTGACTCAACTCCCACAAAAACCGGACAAACAGACAACAAATTCCTAACCATAAAAGCCATAAACATGACAGGTCAAAGAAAACTAACCATACGTCTGGACCCCCGCCTAATCAACGCCCTCAAAGATGACAACAGAGCCCTCCCCTACATCTACTAAAAACTTTCGCTCAACCTCAAACGCCTCCAATCAAACGGTTGATGATTGAAGCTAACTTTTCAGAATTGATAAGAACATCACGCTCATCGAAGACGATGTCAGGCAGGTGACCCTTACGTGCGGGGAACAATGATCCCGCCCCCAATATTGGTCAAAACGTCACAGTGTCCCAGTCGATTTTCCTCTCGATTTATATGAAACTCCAACATAGGAATAGTTCAAATTCATGAGGTGAGAAAATGGACTTAACAAATCTAGCAATCTTAGCAGATTACGTGCCATACATTTTGATCCTTGGAGGCGTCGTCGCGGCTTCGTGGCTGTTAACAAGAACGGTAAAGCCGTTGAGCTGGGTCGTGAAAATTGCATCTTTTTTCGGGTCCATTGTGGGAATTCTCTTGATGGTCACAGCCGCAGTAGTCTGGTCATCACCAGTGCCTGATGTGTACACGCAATGTCTATTGGTCGCCACTGGGTTAGCATTGGTATTGAAGCCGATCAAGGACATCCCTTGGGCAGCGCTGATCGCCTTGTTAGTAGGTGGAGTATGCGCTGGATACGTTTTTCTCTATCTTCCCTTACCGGAAACCGTTTTCGGCATATCATCAACATGGATTTACCTGATAATTTTTTTCGTTCCAGCGTTGCTTGTGTATATGTTATTCAAGTTTATCGAAGATGTACTGCGGCTGATAGGGATTATCTTAGCTTCCAAGCCTGTGGCAATCACGCTTGGGGCAATATGTATCGTTCAAGGGGTTCTTCTGCTCTTAGACAAAAGCTTATTTACAATAATACTTGGATGAAACAAAAAGAAATAGAGAGGGAAGGAAGAGCGGTTTTAGAAGTTAACCGTCGCGTTCATCCTTTCTTTGTGACTTCCTTTGTGACTTTCTTTGTGACTTCCTTTGTGACTTTCTTTGTGACTTCAACGGTTGTTCCCATGTCGCGCACCGCAAATCGTCCGAGCTCAGGGAAGTCGCTGTAGGCTTCTGCGGCGATCGGGTGGAGCGGCTCGAATCGAACGATTGCGCCGTCTCCAGTTTTCAGAAATGCGGGTTTTTCCTCAACAGTCTGTCCGGTTCGTGGGTCTAGTTTCTTGATAAGTTCTGCGAATTGACACGCAACTTGGCCGGTGTGGGCGTGCAGCACTGGAGTGTAGCCGGCGGCGATGGCTGTTGGGTGATAAATCACGATGATTTGTCCTATGAATTCCTTGGCAACCGTTGGTGGTTTGCCGGGATGGCCACCTACGTCTCCCCTCCGAATATCATCCCTAGCTAAGCCTCGAATGTTGAATCCGATGTTGTCACCAGGTTCAGCCTTTTGAATCGCAACGTGGTGAGTTTCGATAGATTTTACTTCTCCCTTAACATTTGCCGGCATGAACACAAGCGTGTCGCCTACTTTTAGCACGCCGGTCTCCACCCTTCCAACTGGCACGGTTCCGACTCCAGTGACTGTGTAAACATCTTGTATTGGTAGACGTAGTGGCTTATCGATGGGCTTGGGTGGCGTCTCGAAGATGTCGAGAGCCTCGTAAAGGGTTGGCCCCTTGTACCATGGCATCTTTTCGCTGTGCTTGGTGAGGTTGTCACCTGTCCATCCGGAGGTGGGGACAAAGGGGATCTTCTCAACCTTGTATCCCACCATTTTGAGCATTCTTGAAATCTCGTTTTTGATTTCTTCGTATCGTTCTTGCCTCCAGTTGACGGATGNNCAGCTGGTTTACGCCTAGGGTGTAGGCGAGGAAGGCGTGTTCCCGGGTTTGTCCGCCCGGTCCGATTCCTGCCTCGAACTCTCCTCGTTTTGCGGATACGAAGAGGACGGCGGCGTCTGCTTGGCTGGCTCCTGTGACCATGTTTTTCACGAAGTCTCGGTGTCCCGGCGCGTCGATGACAGTGAAGAAGTATTTTGGTGTTTCAAATTTTAGGAAGGCGAGGTCAATAGTGAGTCCTCGTTCTCGTTCTTCTTTGAGTTTGTCAAGGACCCATGCGTATTTGAAAGTTTCTTTGCCGAGTGTCTTTGCTTCTTCTTCATAGACTTTGGCGACTCGTTCGGGTATTGTGCCGGTGAGGTAGAACAAGTGGCCTATGGTCGTTGATTTTCCGTGGTCTACGTGTCCAGTGATCACGAGGTTTAGGTGCGGTTTTTCTTGTTTGCTCATTCTTTTTCCTCCAAATATTTTATTCTAAATTTTTCCTCTATTTGTAGTGAAATTCGGTTAGAAAGACAGTTCGTTCGGTTATTTTAATTTTTTGAAAAAATCTGTGTGTTTCTGTCTCTCTTTTTCTAGACCCTCTGTAGCCCTCCTCTAGTAAGGTTGTTGAGAAAATGTTCATGTGTGCAAAATGAGGTGGCAATCAGAACTAGTGAAGTCTTTCTCTGATCAGGTTCTTAGTCTGCCATGAATACCGCTTAATCTTGGCGGAGGCTCCGTAGCCGCAGGCTGCGCATTTCTTTTCTTTGACGTTGTACGCTCTTCTGCCGCATCGTCTGCATCGAATGTGAAGGGTCTTTCCCATTCGCCTTCCAAAAGATGGGGTTCCTTTACTTGTTTTTCCCAAAGGAATTTCACCTTGGGGGCGGAGAAATCAGGATGACGTTGTCTCCCCGAACGATGATCACTCCAAGTTTTTTCACGTTCTCTGTGTCCGTTGTGTCCTCTGTTTCTTCCAGCACTAGATTGAGGTGTTGATCAAAACCCTTCAGTTTTCCCCTCAACCTCTTTCCGCCTCTCAGTCGAACAAGAACTATTTTTCCAAGGCTTTCCTCTAGAATTTGAGTGGTCATCTCGCTCATACGTTGTCCTCTCGCTCGCTTTTCCTATCTGTGCTTTTATAGGTGCCCACGCCGATAATTTAAAGTTATTGCATTAAAAGACAATGTTGGCGGTGTCTGAAAACGGCTGGTAGGCGACATTTCCTGAAGGAAAAGGAGGCGAGGCAATTTCTCCTTGAACTTTCCCAGAAGTTAAAAGTGGACGCCGAACAGCTGCTTGGGTCTAAACCACGCATCGAGTTGGCTAAGACTCAAACTGTTGAAATTTTCATCATCAACGGAAAACCTCTCTTTGCTAGATCCGAGGGCACCTTTCTGCCCACATTAATCTCCAACGGAGTTTTTTCCCTTCTTCCAAGGATCGTGGTAGACATGGGTGCTGTTCCCCACGTTTGCAACGGCGCCGACTTGATGGCTCCCGGAGTCATTCAGATCGATGGTGATTTCAACACAGACGATCTTCTTCTCATTGTCGATGAACGCCACGGCAAATCTTTGGCGATAGGTGCTGCCTTACTCAATTCACATGCTATGAGGAAACTTAAACATGGAAAAGTTGTGAAGAACATTCACTATGTGGGTGACAGACTTTGGAAAATGCTAAAGGAAATCTAGGAAAACCTTTGTCTCAGCTTTTTCTTAGCCCATTAATGTCCTAAACAATCAGGACGAGACTGCTTTTTTACTTTTTTCACAACTCCAACGCCGAGGTATGTTTTCTTGGGTATCTCCAACTTGAAAACATCTTCACTCATGAGGGTGAACATCTCTTAATTGTTTAATCTCTTAGTTCGCTTTCCGCCTTTTTCACTATTTCCCACATTTCTTTTCTAACATCTTTCTCTAAAGGCTCGACTTCATGAGACGCCAAGATTTTCTTGGTTCGCTCTCTCGCCAACTCACATATATCCTTACGCCCAGCTTTAACCCATTCTTCTCTGTTTCCCCTGTCCAACAGTGTAGGTCTCCACTGATCGCTTAGCACGTGGTCGCTCGTATGCTTTTGAGCTAAGTAATGACCCCCTATTCCCACCTTCTCTATAACTTCAAGGGCCAAAGAATCTGCGTTCACGTCAACACCCTCCACAATTCGATAAAGTGCCCCGATGACCTCATTATCGAGAACCAACTGCTCAAAGCTATAGGTCTTACCAGAGTCCAGTATGGCAGGGCCGTAAATGAGGCTGGCACCTGCCAGCATAGGGATGACGGCGGTCATAACCTTTTCAAACATCGCTTGAGGCCCAGGAACTTTCGCATCGGTTGAACAAGCTCCTATCCAAGATGGAATCCTATAGTATCTCGCCAACTGGGCGCACCCCGAGTTGATCAGAGGTCTTTCAGGGGCACCCAACGCTAATTTGCCTGTTTTCATATCCATTGTTGATGATACGCTGCCGTAAAGCACGGGTGTTCCAGGGTTTATGAGTTGGACTAGTGCTATCCCGCTTAGAACTTCGGCGTTGATCACCACCAACTCGCCTGCGATTGTTAGTGGCGCTGTTCCTCCCCCCATCGCCATACTTAATATGAAGAATGGCAGGCCAAATTTGGCGAATTCGATGAGGGTTTCCGTGTCTTCCTGAGAGTGTTGTAAAGGGCTTATAGGACATGTGCTAGCAGAGATTACCGGCTTCTTCCTAAGCTCTTCTTCACTTCCCACAATCGTTGCTCCTATCTGAATGTAGTGCTTAATTGCATCGGCGCCATAAGTTGCGTGTGACACATGTTTCTCAGTGTTGTCCAGCCCTATTGCGAGTTCATGGAGAGCTCTTACGTACTCCGGGACATCATGTGCAGTAACTGTAGGAAGGAATACATGAACATTTTCCAAAGCGTCTGTGAGCCTAGCGAAATTGGCAACATCTTCGCTTCTTGAATCCCTGTGCATCCCTGTATTCAGATCGTACACTCTTATTCCATAACTTGAATTGTTGAAGTAGGTTTTTCCACTTGGTTTAAGC
>JABAOH010001840.1_pt1 | contig 14302 bp, 13 predicted proteins | sample 7062181 | NCBI WGS metagenome assembly JABAOH01 (sample SAMN14538630, study PRJNA623070) | marine sediment metagenome | biome: marine biome [ENVO:00000428]; feature: marine pelagic biome [ENVO:01000023]; material: deep marine sediment [ENVO:00002113]; isolation source: pool of 5 deep marine... | reverse complement strand
TTGAGTATTGTACCACGTATCTTTCCAGGGAAGGCGGGAATCGATATTTGATCACCCTGTGTAAAAGCCGATTATTTTTTAGGGGCGAAAAAAGCTCTCTCAAAGGTGAGAACTACCTCATCTCTCTGGTTAATTCCCTTCGTCTCTACCGACACGACCCCCATATCCGGTCTGCTCTTCGAATCCCTCTTTTCCTTGACGCGGCTCTCGGCGTAGAGCGAATCGCCATGAAATACAGGATTTTTGAAGCGTATTCGGTCGATTCCCAAATTAGCTGCTGTTTTTCCGGAAAGGTCTCTGACGGTCATTCCGTACACGAGACAGAAAGAGAGATAACCGGTGACGAGCCGTTTACCCCACTCGGTCTCTTTGGCGTAATGCTCGTCAAGATGGAGGGGATGCTGGTTCATGGTGAGAAGCGTAAAGAGGGTGTCATCGAATTCGGTGACCGTCCTTCCGGGGAAATGTTTGTACACATCACCCACGTTGAATTCCTCATAGTATTTGCCGAAGCTCTCCCTTCCTTCGTGAATCATTTTCATCTCCTCTATTATGGTTTGCCTCTTATGTCCCTGTTTCACCCCGCTTCCAGGGCGCGCAATACCTATCGAAACAAGACTCGGAAATGCCGTTTTCCTTATATGTCCAGTATTACCGATGCAATCCATTCTTCTTCAATTTGTGTGACGGCAAAGCGATGGAGGGTGACGGCTTTTACGTCGACGATGAGTTCGTGTTTCGATGGGTCGATCTTTTCGCCGTAGGCCTCACCGGTGAGGACGAGATGGTCTCTTTCCTTTTCTATGGTTACCGCCGGGATTCTCAAAAGAAGCATATCAGCGTCCTTGAAAAAGATCAGCTCCTGGAGCAACTCGAAGAGAAGCATGTCGATCTCATCGGAGCGCACCTCAATCATTCGGCGCTCCCGGTCGGCAATTGAATCCAGGTCACCGACCATGACGTTCATGGTGGCATCGGCGGCGGCGATGAACATCTCTTCCAGGGTTTTTCCCCAGGCCTCGAAGGCGATGTCCGCGGTTGCTATGTCCTCTCTATATCGATAGGGCACATCAAACCTCGCACCGCCGGAGGTTGGCAAGTATATAATCTTTTACGGTCTCAAGATCTTTGCCGATGAAAACGAGGCGGGTGCCTCGAGTGCTGAACCTATCGAGATCCGATCTCCCGATCACGTAATTGAAATGGTAGGATCCCTCCGGGAACTGCACGAAACCCTTGGCCCGATAGACTGACATGGGGAGATCGGTGATTACCTCTTCAAACGTGTCCCGATCCAGGATCCTGTCCGTCGTGAACGCGAAAGACGTAAAGTGCTCATCCCCGTGAGTCACGCTAAAATCTTTCCTCGTTTCAGCACTCATACCGAAGAGGAGATCGACATCCACGCCGCATTTTACCGTTTTGAAGATTTTCGCCCTGTCGTTGTATGTGCGTACCTGATCGACTACACCATCTGTCTCCTCTGTCGTGACGAGATCGGCTTTATTCAAGAGCACGATATCAGCCGCCTGAAGCTGTGTCCTGGCGGTGTATCCAACCTGCGGATATCGAACGCTCGTGTAGCAGTCGACGATACAGATCACGCTGTCGAGCCTTACCGCGGGAACGTTGTCTTCGACTTCGAGTACGAGCGCGTCGGCCTCGGCAACACCCGTTGCTTCTACGACGATGAGCTCGGGTGAAATTTTTTCAAGGATTTCCTCGATTGCCGCTTCGAATTCCCCCGTGAGAGAGCAACAGACACACCCTCCCGCAAGCTCTACCAGCTGAATATTCTCACCTTCTATCACTTCGCTGTCGATGGCAATCTCCCCGAACTCGTTCATGAGTACGGCAATCTTCTTGTCTGTTTCGTCGAGGATTCTCATGAGAAGAGTTGTTTTTCCGCTCCCGAGTGATCCTGTTATAAGCGCTATTGGCGTTTTCTCCGCCATTGTTCGAGATAGCCCTCCGCTGTGCTTTTCATGATCGGATCTGAAGCATGCGATCCCGCTCATCCTGCAAAAACTTTATTGCATTTTTATCCCTTGATGTTTCCTATGGGAACGAAACGAACGACCTTTTTGCTGATGCCGGCAAGTTCGGTTGCCTCGATTACCTCGTCAATATCCTTGTAAGCGGGTCCTGCCTCTTCGGCAAGACCAGAAAAGGACACGCTTCGAACGTAGATTCCTCGCTCTTCCATTTCCCTTTGGATCTTCTTCCCGTCGAACATGTTTTTTGCTTTTCTCCGGCTCATCGAACGACCGCTTCCGTGGGCGGTGGAGTAAAAGGTCTCGTTTCCTCCGGGAACGCCGGCAAGGAGATATGAACCGGTTTCCATGCTTCCACCTATGATCACCGGTTGCCCCGTTTCCCGGTATATAGGTGGGAGTTCAACCGATCCCGGACCGAAAGCCCGGGTTGCACCTTTTCTATGAACCAGAACGTTTCGCTCATTCCCGTCAAGCCGATGCTTTTCGATTTTGGCGGTGTTGTGGGCAACATCGTAGACCTGGTTCAGTCCCAGATCCGCCGGGTCCCTGCGAAAAAGTTCCGAAAACACCTCCCGTATTCTGTGCAAAATCACCTGGCGATTTGCGAAAGACATGTTGATGGCACACTTCATCGCGGACATATATTTCTGACCCTCAGGGGAGGAGAGGGGAGCACAGGCCAGCTCCCGGTCGAGAATTCTTATGCCGTATTTTTTTTCCATTACCCTGAGAAAGATCTGAAGATAGTCTGTGGCCACCTGGTGTCCGAATCCCCTGCTTCCGCAGTGAAACATGAGGACCACCTGGTTGGGGATGGTGATGCCAAATGCCTTTGCCAGGTCCGAATCGTATACGAAGTCGGGTTTTGCAACCTGAATTTCAAGATAGTGGTTCCCGGAACCGAGTGTTCCCACCTGCTTGAAGCCGCGCTTTACCGCCCGGTCGCTTATCTTCGTGGCGTCTGCGCCGGAGATGCATCCTTCCTCTTCTGTTCGTTCCAGGTCCTGCGGCCATCCGTATCCATTTTTCACGCACCATCTGGCGCCCTGCTCAACGAGATTCCGAAACTCATCCTGCGAAATCTTTAAAAACCCCGTCGATCCCACCCCTGCAGGCACGCGATCGAAGAGCCGGTCCACCAGCTCCCGCAGCCGGGGTTTCACTTCCTCGTGGGTAAGGTTTGTGAGAACGAGCCTCATCCCGCAGTTTACGTCGAAGCCGATACCGCCGGGGGATATGACGCCATGATCCACATCCATAGCGGCAACACCTCCGATGGGAAAGCCGTAACCCCAGTGTCCGTCTGGCATGCAAAAGGCATATTTCAGAATCCCCGGAAGGGTTGCCACGTTCGTGACCTGATCGAAAACACCGGCGTCCATCTCCCGGATAAGCTTCTCTGTCGCGTAGATGCGGGCCGGGACCCTCATGCCGGGCTTAGAAGTGATTGGAAGCTCCCATACCGTTTCCGATACCTTTTTTATTTCCTTCGGCAACGCCATTTTTTCCCCTGTATCGGGGCCATGGCTGCACACGTGTATTAAGCCCCGTTTCTATTACTATTCTAAACGGATTTTCCCTCTCACCGGCGTTGAAATGTAGGGAAGGTGGGGGTGGCCGTATCCCAAAGCCTTTCAAAAGGATTTCTCAACAATGAAGAGTGTGAGGAACATTCGGTTGATCCCACCCATATCTTGACGAAACAGAGAAAGGGTATTTTGGTATAATTGATGATAACCTCGGAGCAGCCGGGATGAATTTACCGTCTTTTGGGCGCGTCTTACAACCTGAGTTTTCGGGAAAAAGAGTTGACGGTCCAATTGACGGTATCGATTATATTTTTATTAAGAAGGAGAGAGGCAAATGAGACGAGCAGCGCTATTTACCATCCTCTTCCTGGCCGTAATCATGAGCAGCGGCACATTTGCATTCGTGGGCGGCGGGTGCGGCGAAGGGGAGTGCAAGGACTGCCACAGCCTCGAAAAGAAGGAGGCTTCGGAGATCCTGAACAAGTGGGTTGATAACGTCATAAGCGTCGATTATGCCGAAGTTCCCGGACTGTGGGTGTTGGAGGTGGAGAAAAAGGGTCGAAGTTACCCCCTGTATGTTGATTTTTCTAAGTCCTATATCATTAGCGGAAATGTCGTTCGCATAAGAAGCGGAGAAAACATAACGAGGCAGCTGTATAACCAGTACAACAAGGTCGATATATCGAAGATACCCCTCGATGACGCCCTGGTTCTTGGAAGCCGCGGGGCGGCTACGAAGGTGGTTGTTTTTACCGACCCCCAGTGCCCCTATTGTAAAAAGTTACACGAGGAACTCAAGAAAGTAATTGAAAAATCACCCGATATCTCGTTTTACATCAAGCTCTATCCCCTTAAAATGCATCCCGATGCCTATCGTATCTCGAAGAGCATCGTCTGTGCCCGTTCGATGAAGATGCTTGAAGACAGCTTTGACAATCGCCCGGTCCCAAATCCGAGCTGTGAGACCCCTGTTATCGACAGCACGTTGAAGCTGGTAAAAACCCTCGGCATCAACTCAACTCCGACGATGGTTTTTCCCAGTGGCGGTATAGTATCGGGATACATTACGGCAGATAAGATTCTGGAACTGATCAGTAAGGAGAAGCTTGCCAGTTCGTCGAAAAATTGATGCTATCACCGGTGCCGAACGCTTTTGTTTACCTCAGCCTTTCAAAGTGCACCGCTGTGGGGGTGATGTTTCAATCAACACATAAATATTCTAGCCATCGATGATTTGGGGGAACAGGAGGAGAAATCAGCTATTCTCGTACCATCCGTTATTTACAGGCTATGTTCTTTTCTACCATGGTTTTAATGAAAACCGCCAGAATCCGATGAGAGTAACGCATGCCAACTATCGAAGTTAATGGAGCAGAACTCTATTACGAAGAAGCCGGTTCCGGTTCGGACACGATCGTTTTTGCCCACGGGCTTCTCTTCAGCGGTCGCATGTTCGACGAACAGGTAGATGCTCTCAAGGACCGGTACCGCTGCGTGACTTTCGATTTTCGTGGCCAGGGAAGGAGCCAGGTGACAGAAGGCGGCTATGATATGGATACCTTGTGTGAGGACGCGGCCGGGATCATCGAAAGTTTGGAGTTGGTTCCCTGTCACTTTGTGGGTTTTTCCATGGGGGGGTTCGTCGCCATTCGGCTGGCAATGAACCGCCCGGATCTTTTCACATCGCTGGTCCTTGTTGACACTTCCGCAGACGGTGAACCGAGGGAAAACCTGCGTAAATACAAGCTGTTGAATCTGGTAGCCCGTTGGATCGGGCCAGGGGCAGTTGCGAGGCATGTAATGCCTATAATGTTCAGCCAGAAGTTTCTCAGAAATCCCAAAGAGATGAAACGGCGAAGGAAATGGAGGAGACAGCTGGTCGCCAATGATCGCATCGGCGTTACACGGGCGGTGGCGGGAGTTATCTCGCGGAAGGGTGTGTATGATGAGATCGAGAAAATCAGCATGCCGACTCTCATCATCGTTGGCGAACATGATTCGGCCACACCACCTGAAAAATCAGAGCGTATGCACGAGCGCATATCAGAATCACGTCTGATTATTATCCCGGGTGCAGGTCACATGACGCCGGTGGAAGAACCGGAACGTGTAAACGCCGCTATGGAAGAGTTTTTAAGTAGCCTGCCTGGAAATAAGAAAAACTCATAAAAAAGGGCACTTAGCTATATTTACTGTTCGGATGTCTTACGTAGCATTGAAAGTTGCCCATGAGTGATTCCACCCTCGAATAAACCGGCACATTGTTTAGTGTCCATAGTCCATCGATACAATAACATCCCATATTTTGAAACACTGCGCAGTTTAGGGTTTTAACTCGGGACACGAGACTTTGGACTCTGGACAAAAAAAGCCGGCGTTTAGCCGGCTTCCAATCTTTTTGGCTCCCCGGGTAGGACTCGAACCTACAACCTAGTGGTTAACAGCCACCCGCTCTGCCGATTGAGCTACCGGGGAATATACGTTCCTTTGCAAGAATAGGATATTACCTCATGTCCATACGGGGGTCAATAACTATGTTTTTTCATGCATAGGAAAGGGCATGGGCTCTTCGATAAAAATGGTACATATGCTCTGTGGGTCCACAAATTATCGAATTTACCGGAAAACGCGACAGCTCGGATAAAGCGTGTCACGCACCAACGCATTCCCTTTTTCATTTACCCCTGCTTTTGCTAAGATGAGAAATTGATACAGTAATCGTCTATCTTGTCTCGAAAGGCACGGAAATGATGGGAACAGGAGCCTCATTAGAAAAACTATTGGTGAAGGCATCACCGTATGTGATCTTCCTTCTCGCCGTGCTGCTGGCTCTCTTCCTTCTCATCATAACCATTTTTCTTATCAGGAAGTTGCTCGAGAAGAAAAAGTCGGATGAGGAAGTTCTGACCCAGTTTCAACTGCTCCAGGGCATCCAGCGGGAGATGGGAGAATTCAGGCTTTCCCACGAGGAGGAAGCGAAAAAGGCCTACAGCGAAATGATCGATGCCTTCGTGAAAACTCAGGAAACGCTGAAAGGCGGCCTCGACAGCGGCATGAAAAGCATCATGGAGAATCTTTCGTCCCTATCCGGTGCGATGACCGAACAGCTTTCCCGGAGCCAGACCGTTCTCAACGAGCAGCTCGGAATCGCCCAGAAGAATATTTCCGAGCAGCTCACGGGAACCGTCAAGATTATCGGGGATGTGCGGACAACCCTCGGAGGCCTCTCGGAGTCGGCGAAGAGAATGCAGGAGCTGGGAGAAAACATCAGCGAACTGCAGAAGATCATGAAATCACCAAAACTCCGCGGCAATATCGGCGAAGTTTTGCTCGAAGACATGCTCAAGCAGGTGATACCCACGGAAAACTATCAGCTGCAGTATCAGTTCAGGGGGGGCGAAATGGTTGATGCAGTCATACGGGTGGGAGGAAGCCTTATTCCCGTTGACGCAAAATTTCCCCTCGAGAGCTTTTCGAGATTGATGGCTTCTCCTGATGAAGTGACGAAAAAAAGGGAGATGAGGGAGTTCATAACATCGGTTAGGAGGAAAATTGACGACATTGCGTCAAAATACATCAGGCCGGAGGAAGGGACGTATGATTTTGCCCTCATGTACATTCCCGCTGAAAACGTCTATTACGAGATCATAGTGAGCGATAGAGAATTTAGCGGAGGTATTGACCTCTACAATTACGCCCTCAAAAGGAAAGTTGTCCTCGTCTCGCCGAATAGTTTCTATGCCTACCTCGTGGCGATTGCATTCGGGCTGAAAGGTTTTACCATCGAGAAGGAGGCGTACGAGATCAGAGGGAGGCTCGAAGAGCTCTACAGGATCATCGAGAGGTTCGGCGATGCTTTCGAGGGCCTCGGAAAGAACCTCAACATTTCGGTTCGCAAATACGAGGAGGCCAGGAAGAACCTCGAAACCCTCGAGACGAGGCTCGATCTGATAACGGGGATCAAGGGTGAGATTGCGGGGAAGGAACAGGAGTAACCGGTCCCTCCTCGGTTGTACCGTATATGCAAAAGACGGGTTAATATCGCCAGGAACAAGGGGTTGAACCTGACATGTTTGAACCCCGGCGCAGAAAGAGGCATCAAAAAAAACAAAACAATGCGGAAAATTAAGCGAACGTTCAGGTGACGGAGGAGGTTTCCGTGGCCCTTTTGATCGTGCTGGATGTTGACGGTACGCTGACGAAGGTGAGAAGTTCCTGGCAGTATCTCCACGAAAGGTTGGGAATCTGGCAGGGAAAGGCCGAACACTACCAGGAGTCTTTCAAAAGAGGGGAGATATCCTACCGGGAGTTTTGCGTCCTCGATGGAAAGCTCTGGGAGGGCATACCGGTCGATGACGTGATGAGATTAACGGGTGAAATCGACTACAGAGAGGGTGTCGATGCTTTTTTTTCGGTGCTGAGAAACAGAAGCCGCAGGTTTGCCCTCGTATCGACAGGACTCAGTTTCGTCGTCAACAGGGTAAAGAGGGATTTCGACGCAGATTTTGCATTTTCGAATCACCTCGTAGACGACGGTAAATATTTGACCGGAGATGTGGAAGTGGGCGTTGACTGGGACGACAAGGTGAAGATCGTCCGGCGCCTCAAGAGGGAGCTTGGCATTGCAAGGGAGGAGGTTGCTGTTTTTGGTGATAGCGACGGGGACATCGGCATGTTTCAAGCGGGAGGTTTCTGCGTTGCAGTTGAGCCCACATCGGATCTCCTTCGTGAAAAAGCACACCTCGTGCTCGATGAAGGATCCCTCGAGGTTGGTGCAAGGCACATAATCGATCGGGAAGAGAAAAAATGTACCGGGATATAAAGCTTCTGGTAGACGAGAAGTATCACGAAAAGAGGGTAGATCAGTTCCTGAAGGCGAAATTTCCCGACGCCTCGCGCAACAACATCAAAGACGCTTTTTTGTCGAGGTGCATTTTCATCAACGGACGGGAGGCCAGGAAAGGCCAGATTCTTTGTGAGGGTGACAAGATTCTGATAAAGAAACTGGAGTCGAAAAGAGACATCAGGTACTGGCCAAACCTGATTTACGGACCCAGGGTGATTTTCAAGGATGAATATTATGCCGCGCTGTACAAACCGCCTTTTATGCACACGCTTCCGAAGAGTTTTGGAGAGAAGGACACCCTTGCGAACTACGCGGCCTATATGTTTACGAGCGACCTGGACGATGATTTCGCTCGGCCACCCCTTTTCCTCTCCCGTCTTGACTTCGCAACGAGCGGATTGGTGTTGTTGGCCAGAAGTGAAGGTGTATATCGCAGCCTGAAAAAGAGCCAGGAAAAGGGAGAGATCTTGAAGGTTTACTCCCTCCTCGTGGAGGGCGAAATAGACCGTGAGGTAATTGTGACGAAGGCAATCATTACGTCGGGTGGAGGGAAAGTGAGGGTAGATAAAAAAAAGGATTTTCCCGATGAGATGTATCACACGAGGTTCATTCCGGAAAAAGTCTTCCCGGGCTATTCTCTGCTTCGGGCGGAGATACGGAAGGGCAGGATGCATCAGATCAGAGCCCACGCTGCATTCTCAGGTTTTCCCGTCGTTGGGGATGTTAAGTACGGGGGGAAAGTGTTTCCGCCGATGAGCGGGCTTCCCCTGCGGCCTCTCCTCCATTCATCAGTATTGGATTTTACCCACGTGATGAGTCACGTGCGCCTGAAGATCAACTGTCCCCATCCTGAAGACCTCTATCGGGTTCTCGTTCATCTTCAAGATTTTTCAGATAGTTCGAGATAACGGCGTCGATATCGTAGAGCTACTAACTGCCGCTCAATTCTGTTTATTTTATCCCTGGAGGTTTTTTCGGATTCGCCGATTCCGGTAACAGCATCGCCGCTTCCATCTGCGGACTGCCCGTTATTATCATCGGCAATGGTTCTCAAATTTAACCGGTATCAGCGTATTTTCGGCCCGTTACCTGTTCGGGATATCCCTGAGCGCCGATTCGAGCCGCTCCAGTTCTCGCTCGTCTTCGGGGATCTCCTGCAGATATCTGTCGTACAACTCGAGCTCGTTTTTCATTATAATTCTGTTTCGGTACGGGTTGACTGCCAGATTTTTCCTCTCATCGACGTACCGAATCAGGTCTCTCTTTGCTTTTATCTGGCTTTTCATCGTTCGTATGGACTCTTCCAGCGCTTCAGCGGAATCGGGCGGTCTTTCCCTGTTCGCACCCCGGGTGAATCCACTCTGGGGCACCGCACCGACACGCCGGTCCCTTTCTTCGGCATATGTCGTAATCGGTGGAGGAGTAAATTCCATGGCATTTTTTCGATATTGATCCGGGATGTTCTGGGGGTTGTCGGTGAAATGTACCACGCCACCCTGGTCTACCCATCGATACACCTGTCCAGAGGAAATAGTTGGAGCGCCTGATATAAGAAGAGCAACGAGCGCGATACCCGGAAGGGTAAGGTGTGATGGCTTCATATTCTCCTCCTACTTATAGATGAAGATGTTGAGAATAATCGCTGCCGCGCCTATGACGAGAATACCGAAGGGTATGACAAAAGTAAGTTCCATCAAGTATACACCCATGTTTACTTTTCTCTTCCCTTTACTATAATATCATAGGAAAATTTTTCAACTTTTATGGGTATTGTTGTATAAGAATAGGTAAGCTATTTCAGGGGGGAGAGGGAGGGCCTTTATCCTCGAATGTTCACGGTATTGGCCCGAATAATTTCTCTGGAAAAAAATCTTGAGAAATCGGAAGAGACGATGACAAAGCTGCAACTGACAAATATCAATCTGGCATTCGGAGGGGTAAAAGCCATTAGCGGGGTCAGTATAGACATTATCGAGGGAAAGATTCACGCGATTATCGGCCCGAACGGTGCGGGAAAGACGTCGATTTTCAATGTAATCAGCGGTGTATACAAGCCCCAGACGGGGAGTGTGTTCTTCGAGGGGCAAGAGATAACGGGCAGGAAACCGCACAAGATTGCCGCCATGGGAATTGCCCGGACATTCCAGAATATTGCTCTGTTCAAGGGAATGACGGTTCTCGATAACCTGATGATGGGCCGGCACGTCCACATGAAGAGGGGGTTTTTTTCAAACGGTTTGTACTGGGGTGTTTCCGATCGTGAGGAGATAGAAAACAGGATGATCGTGGAGGATATCATAGATTTCTTGGAGATAGAGAACATTCGAAAGAAGGTCGTTGGGACCCTGCCCTACGGTTTGCAGAAGAGAGTGGAACTCGGGAGGGCGCTTGCGCTCCGTCCGAAGGTGCTCCTTCTCGACGAGCCGATGGCGGGGATGAACCTGGAAGAGAAGGAGGATATGGCCAGATATATTATAGATATCAACGAGGAGCGGGGGGATACCATAATTCTAATCGAGCACGATATGGGAGTGGTTATGGATATAAGCCACACCATTTCAGTTCTCGATTTTGGAGTAAAAATCGCCGAGGGTGATCCGCGGGAAGTTTCGAACAACAAACACGTTATTCACGCTTACCTGGGTGAGGAGGACGATTTTATACGGGAGATGGAGGCGAAGATTCAATGAGCTCGACCGTTGAAGGGATTCTCTCGAAGCACGACAGCTTTCCGAAGCTCCTGAGGTATCAGGCCGAAAGGTTCGGAGACAACAAGGTGGCTTTGAGGGAGAAGGAGTTCGGGATCTGGCAGGAGTTCACCTGGAAGACCTACTTCGAACGCGTCAAGTTCTTTGCCCTTGGCATGGTGAGCCTGGGGCTCAAAAAGGGCGAAAAGGTTTCGATTATCGGAGATAACCGGCCGGAATGGGTGATGGCAGAACTGGCAGCCCAGTCTGCAGGGGCAATACCGCTGGGGATATACCAGGACTCGACACTGAAGGAAGTCTCATATGTGATAGACCATTCCGACTCAACCTTCGTCGTCGCAGAAGATCAGGAACAGGTGGACAAGATACTCGACATAAAAGATCAGCTTCCCAAGGTGAGATACGTGATTTTCTCCGACCCCAGGGGCATGAGGATCTACAGGGACTCACACCTCATCGACTTCAATGAGGTGGAAAATTTCGGAAGGGAGCTCGATGAAAGGGAGCCGGAGCTGTTCGAAAAGATGATCGAAGAGACATCCTGGGAAGACCTCGCACTGATCTGCTACACATCCGGGACGACGGGATTTCCGAAGGGATCGATGCTCTCCTACAAGAATCTCCTTTCGATGGCAAAAAACCTCCATCAGATCGACCCGAAACGAGAGAGCGATGACTACGTATCCTTTCTTCCGTTGGCCTGGATAGGAGAGCAGATGATGTCTCTATCGAGTGCCCTGCTCGTGGGGTTTACCGTGAACTTCCCCGAAGAGCCCGAGACGGTGCAGGAGAATATTCGCGAAATAGGCCCGAATGAGATGTTTTCTCCTCCGAGAATCTGGGAGAACATGACCTCCACCGTGCAGGTGAAAATTCTCGACGCTACCCGGCTGAAAAGGTTCCTCTATAACCTTTTCTTGCCCGTCGGCCACCGGTACGCCGACTGTAAATTTAAAAAAGTCCGTCCTTCTCTCATCCTCAGAGTTCTTTACGATATCGGCTACCTTGCAGTTTTCAGGGCGCTCAAGGACAGGCTCGGGCTGCTTCGAATCCGGACGGCATACACGGGAGGCGCGGCCCTTGGCCCGGACGTTTTCCGGTTTTTCCATGCCATCGGGGTCAATCTGAAGCAGATTTACGGTCAGACCGAGATATCCGGCATATCCTGTGTTCACAGAAACGATGATATTGATTTCGACTCCGTGGGCAAACCGATAGAGGAGACGGAGATAAAGCTCGCCCCCGACGGGGAGATACTTTCTAAGAGCACATCCGTATTTAGCGGGTATTACAAAGACCATGAATCGACCGTTAAAACCCTTGCAGATGGCTGGTTACACTCCGGTGATGCAGGGTATTTCACCGAAAGCGGCCACCTCGTGGTTATCGACAGGTTAAAGGACGTGATGACCCTCAACGATGGGACCATTTTTTCACCTCAGTTCATAGAGAACAAACTGAAGTTTTCCCCCTATATAAAAGAGGCGGTATGCATGGGACACGGGAAAGATTACATAGCGGCCATGATATGTATCGATTATCCGAACGTCGGGAAGTGGGCCGAGACGAGAAAAATATCCTACACGACATATACCGACCTTGCGGCGAAGAAGGATATCTACGAGATGCTGGAAAAAGAGGTGATAATAGTTAACGATACTCTTCCGAAAGAATCCCGAATACGGAAGTTTGTCCTTCTCTACAAAGAGCTGGACGCCGACGATGACGAACTCACCAGGACGAGAAAAGTGAGAAGGGGTTTCGTGGCGGAGCGGTACAGGGAGGTCATTGACGCCATGTACTCCGAAGCGGAAGATATCTACATCGAAGCGACGATCAAGTACCAGGACGGAAAAACATCCCACATAAAGACGACCATGGTAATAAAAGACCTTGAAAAGGAGGAGGATCGGGGTGGATTACTTCGTTCAGCTCATAATTAGCGGGCTCGTCATCGGTAGCATATATGCCCTCGTCGCTCTCGGTTTCACGGTAATATACAAAGCGACGAAGGTAGTGAATTTCGCCCAGGGCGAACTCTTGATGTTCGGGGCTTATATCTGCTATGGGTTCGTAGTTCAGTATAAAATCCCTTTCGTTCCGGCACTCTTGATAACGATGGTCTTCTCGGCGGTACTTGCTCTTTCGATAGAGAGACTCGTTTTGAGGCCCTTGATAGGGGAGCCGATCATCTCGATTATCATGGTTACTATCGGCCTCGCCCTCGTTCTCGCATCGATAGTCAAGGCCATTTGGAAGACCACGATACGGGTTTATTCTCCAAAGCTTTTTCCCCAGACGACGACGAATATCGGGAGCATACCAGTATCCCAGGAATTCATATGGTGTTTCATACTATCAGTCGTACTCCTCCTCATATTTTCCATATTTTTCAAATATTCCCGGGCTGGGATAGCGATGAGGGCTACAGCATTTTCAAACCAGGTTGCCCAATCAATGGGCATTTCGGTGAAAAAGATATTTGCCCTTTCGTGGGCAATCGCGAGCGTGGTTTCCGCTCTCGGCGGCGTCCTCATCGGAAATATCAACGGTATCAATTCGCAGCTGTCACATTTTGGGCTCAAGGTCTTTCCCGCTGTCATCCTCGGGGGGCTCGACTCGATCCTCGGGGCGGCTCTCGGGGGCCTTATCATAGGCCTCCTTGAAAACCTGTGCGACGGGTTTTTCAAGATATACCTTGACGTGGGCGGTGTTAAAGAGGTAGCACCCTATATCATTCTCGTTATCATTTTGATGATCAAACCGTACGGGTTATTTGGAACCGAAGAGATAGAGAGGGTCTGAGAGGAGGATGTCCCGGTGCACTACTGTGGAGATTACAGAACGACCTATCGCGAAGACATAAAGATCTTCCAGACCAACTTCATCCGATTCTGGATGATCGCCTTGCTGCTCGTGATGGTCATTTTACCCCTCCTCGTCTCTAACTATCTCCTCTCCCTTATAATCCAGATACTCATTGCCGTTATCGGAGCTGTCGGCCTTAACATCCTGACCGGGTTCACAGGACAGATATCCCTCGGCCATGGGGCATTTATCGGGATTGGAGCGTATACGTCGGGGATTCTCACCCTGAAACTCGGATTACCCTTCTGGATAGCTCTTCCCTGCGCCGGACTCATGGCCGCATTTGTGGGGATGTTCGTAGGTATCCCGTCTCTTCGGCTCAAAGGTCTCTACCTGGCAATAGCGACTCTTGCT
>JABAOH010001041.1_pt1 | contig 14303 bp, 13 predicted proteins | sample 7062181 | NCBI WGS metagenome assembly JABAOH01 (sample SAMN14538630, study PRJNA623070) | marine sediment metagenome | biome: marine biome [ENVO:00000428]; feature: marine pelagic biome [ENVO:01000023]; material: deep marine sediment [ENVO:00002113]; isolation source: pool of 5 deep marine... | reverse complement strand
TGTTGTTTTCGTAATAGTTGTAAGTAGAAGGACTTATGTTCAAAGCCCGGGCAAATTTGCTTTTACCTCTACCACCTACATATTGCTCACGCAGAGACCTGATCCTCGCAATTATCGCTTTTTCGTCATATTTGCTCATATTTTTTACGCAAAAGCAGATTTTATAGTTGCATTCTTTCGCATATGCGTTAATATTTTTAAATAATTTTCACGACTTCGTATTTTAGACCTAAATACGAATTTTGTCAAGAAAGGAATTGAAAAGAAAATGACAAAATCTACAAAAAAAACAAAAGGCGCAACTTCATCGAAAAAACCAAAAAGCATGGAAAAACTCCCAGCAAGGCAATCAAAAGCAGCAGAATACGTACACAATCTTTTGGAACTACACAAGCTGCAAGGGGCCCTTCTGGACCGATTGCGTAGAGAAGTGTAATGAAAGACAGGAGTATCTCCGAGAGAATTTAGATTGTAGTTTGGCCAAAGCCTTTTATGGAAAAAAGGTTAAGGGCTTTTAGAATGATGCGGAGAAGATGGCTGCCTATAGACAATTAAAGACGAAAAATAAAAGGATTAGTTTACGCAAAAGCGAATGTTGTGCAAAAGATGTGCGGACGGAGAACAGAGAACGGGAGACAGAGGGCGGAGGGCAGCTATTTACTATTTGCGATTGTTGATTGCCAATGTTATTTTATGGCTTTGCACTTACTGGGCGTTTTGTGAGTGTATGCCAACTTCTTCGGTGTTTTGTTCGCCGGGTTTAAAAGGCAGCGGTTCGGCAAACTGAACAGCAATACGTCGTAAAAAGCTATTGACATTATCAACTCGACAAACATGAGCTGAACGTGTGAAATTTGCCATATCGAAGGAATCATCCGGGCCATAATGGGGGACACTAAAACGAGCTGTTATATGCTGGCCTGGGTAGGGACAACCATCGCTGGCGTAGCAGGTAAATGCAGCACCTCTGCTGGAGACATCAACCATCTGACCCTGTGCAAGCATCTCGTTGGGGTCTTCGGCAAACCAGATTGGCCAATAATAACGCAGTCGTTGTTCTGTTCTTCGCTCGTTTTGCTCTTCCATTATAAACACCCTTCAAATCTGTTGGTTTTGTTTTAATGACTTTCGAATCGACAAATTTTAGGGCCAACTTCACAAGGTAACGCCGAGAAAATCGCGGCTGAGCTAACTGATAAGAGTATTTTGCGGCTTTTTGGCTTCTTATTGTGGAAAACCGAGTTGAAGCATTTTTTATAACTTTTTTAGCCTTTGGCGAGGATATTCCTATAATCAATCGTCGAGAGAACGGAAGCTGATAAAAATGATTTCATTTAGATTAAAATGACCGGTTCGATTGTGTTATAGATGACGAACGTTCGTTCCAAGAGAAAGCATTAGGATTTAGATGATAGAAGATAAGCTGCTTATATGGAGATTTAAGCGCGGCAGCAGCGATGCTCTCTGCCGTATCTATAACAAGTACAAAGACAATCTGCTAAGGCTGGCAGCGGCCCTTTTGAACGACACGAGCACTGCCGAAGATATCGTGCACGATTTTTTTGTGTCTTTTGCTCAATCTCCGGAAAAATTAAAGCTTAACGGGAGCTTAAAAAGCTATCTGGCAACATGCGTAGTAAATCGTGTCCGCAACGTCAACAAAACAAGGCGACAGAAAAATATCGGACTGGATGGAGCTGCATCAGTTGAATCGAATTCGAAAAGGCCGGAACAGTGGATTATTGACAGCGAGCAGTTGAGGCAGCTTAACGATGCCCTAACTCAGCTTCCCCAGCAGCAGCGGGAGGTAGTAATCCTGCACCTCCAGGGCGAAATGAAATTTAAGGCAATTGCCGAACTGCAGGGCGTTTCAATTAACACCGTCCAGAGCAGGTACCGCTATGGACTGGATAAACTGCGGTCAATTTTATACGCCGCAGGTGTATTTAGATAGTGAGATTTTGTTATGAGACCGACAGAAAATATAGAAAAATTAGTTAAGAATATAAANNTTATTGAGGTCGTCGAGGCATTTGAAAAATCGAAAGTTAAAAAAACACCTGCCACAGAGCAGAATATTGGGAGAATAATTATGAAAAGTCCAATTACAAAATTAGCCGCTGCAGCGGTGATTATTATCGCGTGTTTTACAGGTTTATTCTTCTGGAAAAGTACCGGTTCGGGTATTGCCCTGGCGGATGTGCTCACGAAAATCGAACAAGTAACAGGGTACAGGTATCAATTGAGTTCTACAATAACAAGACAGCAGACCAGCAGGGATTGGACGAGCACCGTATTGATCTCACGAGATAATAGTATGAAAATGGTCGCGAAAATGGTCGATCCAAATAATGGTGAAATTAAACACGAAGATACGTATTTCTTACCTCGGCAAAATTGCATTGTTTTCGTCATGCATGAACCGAAGGCTTACATACGTCTGAAATTCGATCATACCGAGATGGAAAATTACAGAGAAAAATACAATGATCCACGCATAATAATCAAACATATCCTGAGTTGTGACCACACCAGTCTGGGACAATCTGTAATTGACGAGATTACTGTTGAAGGATTCCAAACCAGAGACCTTGCCTACAATGGTGGTTTTATAGGGCATGCTGACTTAAGGGGACAAGCTGATCAGGTTGATGTGAAGATATGGGTGGATATCAATACATTTCTGCCTGTGCGATCGGAAGAGGATATCGTAACGAAAAAAGGGACGCGTCTACATGAGGTCAGCTCTGATTTCAAGTGGAATGTGGTTTTGGATGCGGCTCATTTTGAGCCCGATATCCCAGATGACTATACACTCGAGGTAGATTTGACCGTTCCCCCTCTCAATGAAGAAACCGCCATCAAGGGCTTGAGAATATTTGCCGATCTTGCAGGAGACTACCCAGACAATTTTGATAGGAGCACCATTAACAAGGAGACCAAGAGACTTATAAGTCTTGAAAAAGACTCATTGAAGCACCTCACCAACGATGAAAAAAAAAGTAGGAAACGGGGTGATATTTCAATTACAATAACACAACTACGTAGATTCTATAATCAGCTGGTTGAGGACAAAAAAGAGCCCGAATATTATGGCGAGACGGTTGGGCCGGATGACACCAATAAAATACTGCTGAGATGGAAGCTTGACAACAGCCAATATCGTGTCGTTCTTGGTGACCTGAGCATCAAGAATGTAACAGCCGAAGAGCTGGCTGAGCTTGAAAAGCCGTAATCAAACATAAGATACAAAAGTATGAGAGAAAAAAAGGTAGGGTAGTAAGCTCGGCCTTTTTGAAAATCAACTGCCAACTTCCCGAACAAGTTCGATAAACTTTTGACCTCGCTGCTCAAAATTGTCAAACATATCATAGCTTGCGCAAGCAGGGCTTAATAAGACGACATCGCCGTTGACCGCAAGACGAACGGCTAAATCCACCGCCTCGGCTAATGATTCAACAATCTCGATATGTGTTTTGCTTTTTGGAGAAGTTTTGATTGCATCCGTGATTTTGGGAGCGGTTTGGCCTATGAGGATAGCTGCTTTAGCGTTTTCGGCTATTTTTTGGCCGAACTCCTCGAAGGGGATATTTTTATCATATCCGCCGGCAATGATAATTATCGGCCGGTCGAAAGCCTCTAATGCAGTAATGGCACTTTGCGGAGTGGTAGCCTTCGAATCATTGTACCAGGAAACGCCGTTTATTTTTTCTATAAATTCAAGGCGGTGAGGCAGTGCCTTGAATTTGGGCAGGGAATTTTTAATGCTGTCATCGTCAATGCCAAAATGCTTAGCTATTGCGATGGCAGCAGCAAGGTTTGAATGATTAGCCCGGCCTGGTAGTGTGAAACTATCGCGAATCTCTTTACTTACATCGCTGGTTGAAAACTTAAAGCAAATCCTGCCGGTGTATTTGCTGTATTTTTCAAACCATTCGGCGGCAATCTTGTCCTCGGCGTTGAAGATGGAAACAGCCGGGAAGTTTTCAGTTTTGTTCGGTGGGCTAAAGCCCACCCTACGCACCTGAAATTTGAAAATATTTTCTTTGGCAGCGCAGTAATTAGCGAATGTGCCATACCGGTCAAGATGATTCGGTGTGAGATTCGTTAGGAGTGCAACGTTGGGCGCTTTTTGAATTTCTGCTAATTGCTCGAGTTGAAAACTCGACAGTTCCAAGACAACCAAATCATTTGATTTAATTTTATCCAGAATGGTCAGTAACGGCTGATTGCCGATGTTGCCGCTTAGCCAAACGTGTTCGTATTGCGTATTGCGTATTTCGTATTGCGTAGTTTGAGATTGCTTCGCTTCGCTCGCAATGACGTTCTTTCTGGATATATTGTTTTTGCGGCGAACTGCTTTGAGCAGATGAGCGGTCAGGGCGGCTGTTGTGCTCTTGCCGTTGGCCCCGGTAATGCCGATTATCTGGGCGGGACACAGCTCAAAGAAGATGTTTATCTGGGACGTAACAAATTTGTTGCTTCGATGGGCAAGTTGCAGAAACTCATTATCGCCGGGCACGGCGGGATTGGCGATGATAATGTCGGCTTGCTTAAAATCGGCCGGGTCGTGTGAGCCAAGATGAAATTCTATATCCGGAAATTCTTCGAGCTTGTCTATCGAATCGCTTAACTGCTCGGCCGGGGCCAAATCCGTTACCATTACTTTTGCGCCTGCTCTTACAGCAAATTCAGCGACATCGACTCCGCCGCCAAAACGCCCTAAGCCCATAATTAGAACTTTTTTTCCAGTGAAAAAATCCCTGTTCATAATTTCTATATACGAGACTAAAAAAGGTTATCCTGTGTTTTCTTCCGCCTTGTGTCCACGATAAATACAAACAACACCGGCTGTCAATTGATTCGCCTGCACATTTAGAAAACCGGCCTCTTTCATAAGTGCGCAAAAATCGTCAGCGCTATAAAAATTCTCGACAGTTTTGCCAAAATAACTATAGGCATAATCGTCACCGGAGACCACACGACCGAGCAGGGGTACAAAATGGCACAAGTAGAACAGGTAACATTTTCTGAGTATTCTGTTCGCAGGCAGTGAAAATTCCAGTATCAAAGACACGCCACCCGGTCTCAAGATTCGGTGCATTTCTTTAAGAGTCTCAAATGTATCAGTGGTGTTCCTGATACCAAAAGCAATTGTTACTGCATCGAAGCTGTTTTCAGTGAAGGGTATTCCAGCTGCATCAGCTTGTACCAAGCTGATATGTTCTGTGAGTTTGTGACTGTTTATTTTCTCCCGGCAGATAGCCAGCATATTTTCAGATATATCGAGTCCAACAGCTTTAGTGATGTTGTGGTTTTCGCGAAACAACGAAATCAACAGGTCACCCGTGCCCGTTGCCAGGTCAAGAATTTCCAGTTTACCGTTTCTGCTCGAATTTAAATATTTAGCGACTTTGCGACGCCAGAAAAAGTCCTGCCCGAAGGACAACAAGTGGTTAAGAAGGTCGTAACGCGGCGCTATCCGGTCAAACATTCTGCAGATATCAACTTCGTTTCTAAAAGTTTTGCAGCTTTCAGAAGTTTGCTGAGACATTTTTCCTGTTTTAGATGAAGTTTTGAATATTACGTTATGGTTCTACGTTTTTCGCCTTGCGTTTTATGTTTCTAAATCAATATCTGCATAGCGTTTGCCAAATCGACCTTTGCATCGATGACGGCCTGCTCGATACATCTTTTCCAGTCATCGCCGAACTGGTCTTTGTATTTCGGCTTTTCATAGGCATAGATTATCGAGCGTGATGCGTTGATTAATGCTCCGGTGCCGTCTGGTTTGCAGAACCGGACACAGTCGGCAGGCTCAGCGCCCTGCGAGCCGTAGCCCGGGACCAGGAACCATACCTTCTCATACTTTTGTCGCAGGACAGTTGTTACCTGCGGCGCAGTACCACCCACTACCATCCCCACATTACTATAGCCTTTTGTGCCGATTCGTTCATCCTTGTTGGCGATTTGGCCGACGACTTCGGCGAGCTTTTCGTACATCGTTTGGCCGTCAGCATCGGTAAAATCCTGAATCGCGGCAGCGGAAGGATTGCTGGTACGAACCAGCACAAAAACACCTTTTCCCTGCTTGTCGGCCATGTCCGCAAAAGGCTCGATACCATCTGTTCCCGTGTATCCATTGACGGTAATCGCGTCGGGGGCAAGGTTGTCTTCGAGGCCGGCCAGTTCCGGATTTTCAAGATGAGCAGCGGCGTAAGCTTCCGCGGTGTGGCCAATGTCGCCTCGTTTTACGTCGCCGATTATTTCCAGGCCCAGCTCGTCAGCCTCGGAAATCAAGGAATAGTAGGTCTCCAGGCCTTCCCATAGATACTTTTCAAAAAACGCAATGTTTATCTTCACAGCGGGTACCATTGGCGCAACGATTCGCATTGTCTGAGTGCAAAAATCGAAGATAGCATCGACCGCGGCGGCGGCATCAAACTCATCGTTCATCTGGCGATGGCTTCTTATCGCAGAGGGCAGTCTGGTGTAAACAGGGTCTAAGCCCACAATCAAGGAAGTTTTCTTGGTTTTCACGGCGTCGCAAAGACGGTCAGCAAAATGACTTGCCATACTCTAAATCCTCATAATTGGAAAAAACTTTTAATAAACATTTGAACCACTATAATCATGCAAACGGATTTGAGCAAGACAGAAATACAAAGTAAGGAAATAGATTTGAAAATTCGCAAAAAAGCGAGATTCAAAAAGCTGGCCATTTGGCTGCTGGTCGATCTGGCCGTAGCGGCTATTATCTTCGCCCTACTGTTATACAGGCCCGGTCGCTATAAACCGGCAGACCTCGGTTCCGGCAACTACAAGCGGGGGCAGGTCAGTCCATATCTGACCCACGATTTAGGACCGGCGTTGAATAAAGGGGTACAATACCGCGAGCCATTCGAGCTGACCATTACTCAGAAGGGGATAAACGATATTATTAGTCGGGGCAACTGGCCAATAGAATCCGAAGGTGTCCTGCTTTACGCACCTGCAGCACTTTTTGTCCCGGGAACCGTTGTGCTGATGGGAACAGCAGATGTCAAAGGCGTTGAATTCATCATTACAATTGAGTTAGAGCCCGAAATCGACCAGCAGGGGCTTTTGAACCTGGAAGTGGCGAAGGTGAAGGTCGGAGCTATGAATATTACGCCCCTTGCCAAGATGATGGCCAAAAGGATGTACGCTCAGAGGCTTTCCGCTATACCTATAGACACAGAGGCTGTGCAGACAAAAATAGCCGCGTCATTGCTGACTGATGAGCCGTTTGAACCCGTTTTCAAGGTTGACGATAAAAAGGTGCGAATTGAAAAAATAGCTGTTGCCAAGGAAAAATTACTTCTGCGTCTGGCTCCAGCATCGTAGCGCATTTTTGGTCTGAGCCTCTTTTTTTATGCAAAAGAAGCCTTGTAGCCCTTAAAAAGGCCATTTTATCCGGACGTTGGGGGATTTGGGTCAGTGAGCCTTTTTTATTTTTGTCGGATTCGGGTTAAAAATTATACAAATTCGACAAAAAAATAATTGCTATTGAGGTATTTGACGATTATTATAAGAAGTTTGGTTATAAGGATTAACAGCTACCAAAGCTAAACTTTGAACTAAAGAGGCGCTTAAAATGGTTTTGACAGGATTAGCAAACAGTGCAAAGTAGGCGAGTAACAATTTACCTGCATGGCTTTGCTTCTGTGCATATGGTGGCTTGGAAATCGGTTTTCTGCTTCAATTGTCGCGAAAAACGAACGAGGTTTTTTAGTATTGGAGGCAGATGATGTAGCGTAATGCAAAATACAACCTCTGTTCGTTTTAGGCGTGCCGGGAAGCCCATTTTGCAAGGGTTTTTATTTTGAAGTGGAAACGTGTATAGTTTCCATTTTTTTTTGTCCGAGACCAGAGAGTGGTTCCGGGCTGGAAATTGAAAAGAAATCGGTTCTGGATTAAAGAGAAAAGACAATGAGCCAGGAATTACTCAGAATTGTAGAAAACATTGCTCGCGATAAAAATATCGACAAGGAATCGATATTTGTTGACCTTGAAGAAGCTATGGTTTCGGCAGCGAGGAAGCACTTTGGTGAGCCGGAAAGCAATATAGTAGTAAAAATCGATCGAAGCAACGGTAAAATCTCAGCCTCCAAAGACGATGAGGAAATCGATATAAAGCGGCTCGGCCGAATCCCCGCCCAAACAGCCAAGCAAGTGATGATACAGAAGATACGGGCTGACGAAAGAGAGAGTATCTACGCCGAGTTCGTTCAGCGAAAGGGCGAAATCACAAGCGGGACGGTTGTAAGATACGAAAGCGGAACGGTGATTGTTAATCTGGACCGCTGGACGGAAGCTTATTTGCCAAAAGGCGAACAGATAATGGGCCAGACACATCGTGTGGGCGAGAGAATTCGATGTTTGATTCTTGATGTGAAAGAGACCTCGAACCAGGTCAAAATTATCCTCTCTCGCACGCACCCTGATTTTATCCGGCGATTATTCGAGTTAGAGGTGCCGGAGATTAATGAAAAAATTATCGAAATACGGGTACTTGCTCGAGAGGCAAGCTATAGAACGAAAGTTGCGGTAGTCTCATTCGACGACAAGGTTGACCCAGTTGGAGCGTGCGTGGGTGTCCGGGGCAGCAGGATAAAGAATATAGTTGATGAGCTCGGCGGAGAGAAAATAGATATTGTCCGCTGGAATGAGTCATCTCAGGTTCTCGTAGCGAATGCGTTGATGCCTGCAAAAGTGAGCGAAATCGCCCTTTGTTTTGAATTGGGACGAGCAACAGTTGTCGTTGATGAGGACCAGCTGAGTCTTGCAATCGGTAAGCACGGGCAAAACGTCCGGTTAGCTGCCAGACTGACCGGGTGGGACATCGATATACTAACGCCGGAAGAGTACAATCAGGGCATCGAAAGATTGACGAGCTGTGTAAAGACTGTAGAAGGCGCTGACGATACGGTGGTTGATAAGCTGATAGCACTTGGCGTCATATCCCTTGGGGACATTGAAGATGTAGGGGTCGAGCCACTGATTAATGAACTGAAGATTGATGCTGAGACCGCTGAGAAATTAGTTTCAGCGGCAGCCAAAGAAATCGAACGTCTGGAGGCTGAATCGAAACAGAACGAGGAGGAAAATCAATTAGCCCAACAGACAAAAGCAGCAGATAGTGAACAATAGGCATATCTCTAATGAGATATGATGTATCAAATATGGTTGAGATTGGAGATTAATTTTTGGCCACTACAAGGGTTTACATTTTGGCCAAGGAGCTGGGTATAAAAAGCACTGCCATCGTGAAGAAGTGCCAGGATGAGGGTCTGGACGTAAAGAACCATATGTCAGTGTTATCTGCCGGCCTGGCGGCGACTATTCGGGAGTGGTTCAGCGAAGGTGACAATATTACAACTGTTGAGACGGCTGAGAAGGTGGACCTGGAAAAGGTCCGAATCAAAAAGAAAAAGAAAACGAAGGAAAAACCAGCGGCCAAGCAAAAAAAAGTTAAAAAAGTCAAGCGGGTAAAGCCGGCGGCCAAGCGAACGAAGGTAGCAACCGAGACAGCTACTGCAACAGAAATAGAAGCTGGAGCTGAACAAACCGAACAGGAAGCTGCAGTAACTATAGAAGCCTCGGTAACTACAATAGAAGAGCCCCCACCAGCAGAAGAACAGATAACCGAAGCACCACCAGAGGAACCAGAGCCGGAGCCGATAGTACCTGCCGGGCCTATGTTGGAAAAACCTGAGCCGGCCCGTCTGAGCGGCCCACAAGTTGTTCGAGTCGAAGCACCGGAGCCGGTACGACGCCGGCCAAAGCCTAAGCCGAGAGTCAGATACGATGCTCCTGTTACCGAACCTTTGATGTACACTCAACAGAAGGAGGAAGAATCGATTTTAGCTCCAGACACGGATAAGAAACAATTACCAAAACGACTAAAAGAAAGAACACATGGACGAAGGCGAGATGGGCGGGATTTGGAAACGATAAGAAGGCCTAAAACCAGTAGCAGATGGCGACAAAGAGATATTGAAGAAAGACAAGCCCGTCTTGATGCGGCCGGGGGTGAGGGCCTTCGATTAAGACCGACGCGTAAGATCGCTTCCAGGTCCAAGCAAAAACTTGCTGCGCCTGCCAGGCCTAAAAAAGTCGTTATAAGCGAGCCAATCACTGTAAAAGATTTATCAGCGGCACTGGCGATTAAATCAACAGATATCATCCAAAAGCTAATACAACAGGATGTAATGGCCACGGCCAATCAGGTGATAAGCAACGAGGTTGCAGAACTGGTTGCCCTGGAGTTCGACACTGAGCTGGTGGTCGAGCACCAAAGCACGCTGGAAGAACAGATACAAGCTGATTTTGAAGGACGTCAGAAAACACAACTTGAGAAACGTGCCGTTGTTGCTGCGATGCTCGGGCACGTCGACCACGGCAAGACGAGCCTTCTGGACAAAATCCGGTCAACTCATATTGCAGCGGGCGAAGCTGGCGGGATTACCCAGCATATTGGGGCGTCTGAAGTTACCTGGGACAATAAAAAAGTGACATTTCTGGATACTCCGGGTCACGAGGCTTTTACAGCAATGCGTGCCAGAGGCGCCAATATGACCGATGTTGTGGTGTTGGTGGTCGCGGCTGATGATGGAGTGATGCCTCAAACGATTGAGGCAATAGCTCACAGCAAGGCAGCGGATGTGCCGATTATTGTGGCATTGAATAAAATAGATTTGCCGGGCTGCGATATAAATCGTATTTACTCTCAGCTCGCTGAGCAGGAGCTAACTCCGTCAGAATGGGGAGGCCAAACCGAAGTCGTCAAGACCAGCGCAGTTACCGGTGAGGGTTTAGATGACTTGCTTGAATCTTTGGATTACGTGGCTGAATTGCTCGAGCTTAAGGCCGATCCCGCAATCCCAGCGACAGGATGGGTCATCGAGGCCAGGATGTCGGCAAAACGCGGGCCGGTGGCGACTCTGTTAATCAAGGAAGGACGACTTAAAAAGGGTGATGTGGTACTGGCCGGCAATACCTACGGCAGAGTAAAAATGTTGAAAAACAGCTACGGCACAAACATAAGGACAGCTACAAGCTCTATGCCGGTGGAGATAACGGGCCTGAGCGATGTCCCGCAGGCCGGTGACAAATTTTACTGTCTGGATGACATCAACAAGGCCAAGGCCGCCGCCGAGGAAAGCCAGATTCGCTCCAGAGAAAGCTCGCTGGCAGAACGGACGCAGGTAACATTAGACAATTTATTCAGTCAGATAGATGCGGGCAAAACAGAAGCACTAAATCTTATCATCCGGGCCGATGTGCAGGGCTCGGTGGATGTTCTGAAAAAATATTTGTCCGAGCTGAGCGTCGAGGAAGTAAAGATTAATATTCTGCATGCCGCGCCGGGTGGAATTACAGAAGGTGATGTTGTACTTGCCGAGGCGTCGAATGCCATTATTATCGGCTTTAACGTTGTCCCCGAAGAACACGCCTCCAAGACTGCAGAAGCCAAAGGCGTCGAGATAAGGCTCTACAACGTTATCTACCGCATAACCGAAGATTTAGAAAAATCGATGGTCGGTCTGCTTGAACCGGAAGAGACAGAGAATTCGCTCGGCAGAGCTGCGGTACGAAATACGTTTAAGATTTCCCGAATTGGTACGGTGGCCGGCTGCTATGTCAGCAGCGGATACGTGAGCAAGAATGCGAAGATGCGACTAATACGCGACAACATTGTGCTCAAAGACAACCTCACTGTAGAATCGCTAAGGCATTTCAAGGATGACGTTCGCGAGGTCAAGGCCGGCCTGGAGTGCGGGATTAAGATAGCAGGATTCGATGATATTAAAATCGATGACGTTCTTGAGTTCTATGAAATTGTGAAAGTAGCCAGAACCCTTTGAGCTGGCAATTGGTAATTAGTGAGTGGTGATTAGTTAGTGAAAACTACTTGACCATTTAATCAATTACTAATTACCAATTATGATGTAATCACATTATGGCGACTCGACGGCAGGAGAAAGTAGCCCGTGTGGTGAAAGAAGGCGTCAGTGATGCTATTTCTCACCATCTTAGCGACCCCCGCATTGAGGGATTCGTGAGCGTTACGAGAGTGGAAATGGCAGCTGATTTGCGCAATGCCGATGTATATGTCAGCATTTTCGGCAAGGACGAGTCGGCTCAGAACAAAACATTCGCAGCAATAATACATGCGAAAAGCCGAATACAATCTCTGGTAGCCGGCAAATTGCAGAGCAAATTCTGTCCTGTATTACATTTTTACAGTGATGAGAAATTCAAAAAGACGTTAGAGACTATGAAACTGATAGACCAAGCAGTCGGTGAACTGGAAAAAGAGGACCCCGAAGAAGATTTGAACGACGAAGAAGCGTAAAGTGAAATACGAAATTCAAAGCACCCCTGCTTTTGCGGGACTAAAATTGTCCCTGTGAAAACTGGGATGTGATATTCAGACTTTTACGCTATCGGCAAGAGGCTGATATGAAGAACAGCAAAGAGTATTCTAAAAAAATACAAAGGCTGCACCGCTCACTGAGCCGGAAATATCCGAAAGTTCAAAAAGTTATCCACGATGAACCGACGGACGCAATTATCTATGCTATCATTAGCTCCGAGTTGAGCGAGAAGGCAACAGAATCCGCAATTAAGAAATTCAATGATTATTTTGTTGACCTGAACGATTTGCGTGTTTCGCGAACAGAAGAAATTGTTGAAATGTTGGGCGGGGACACCCCTGTTACAAGAACAATATCCTCGACAATCACGAGGGTTTTAAGGTCTATATTCAACGAATATCACAAAGTGAGCTTAGAGGTATTGAAAAAAACAGGCAAACGTCCAGCACGTCAGATTCTTGAGAAGATGGAAGGTACCAGCCGGTTCATAGTCGATTATTGTATGCTGACGTCTCTGCAAGGCCACGCCATACCGCTGACCAAAGGAATGATAGAATATCTCAAGAGCAAGGAACTGGTCTATCCTGATGCTGACGAACAGCAGATAGGAGGCTTTTTAGCTAAGCAGATTTCAGCTAAAAAGGGATATGAGTTTTATGCCTTCTTGCGGCGCGAAAGTGAAGCACGCAAGGGCAAAAAGAGGAAAAAAAGCACAGCTACTCCCAAAAAAAAGACTAAAACTAAAAGCAAAAAGAAAACTACGAAAAAAAGAAAGAGCAAAAAATGAGTGGTAATTTTTAAGTGGTGAGTGGTCAACTCACAAATTAACTAATTATAAAATGTGAAACGATGTCAGAGCAGATATTAAAATTAGGTATTCCCACAGGCAGTTTGCAAAAGGCAACCGTCGAACTTTTTGGCAAAGCCGGATTCCACATTGCTGATTCCGAAAGGAGTTATTTGCCTCGTATAGATGATGAGCAAATCCGTCTTATCATGCTGCGAGCCCAGGAGATGGGCAAATACGTGGCCAATGGAGTTCTTGACGCCGGCATTACGGGCTATGACTGGATAATGGAGAATAACTGTGATGTGGTGGATGTCAGTGAGCTTGCCTACAGCAAAGCCACGAGCAATCCAGCCAGATGGGTACTGGCAGTGCCGGATGAATCACCGGTTAGAAAAGCGAAGGATTTGGCCGGCGGTATAGTCGCAACCGAGCTGGTTAACGTGACAAAAAAATACTTCGCAGATAAAAATATCAACGTAAAGGTTGAATTTAGCTGGGGCGCTACCGAGGTAAAGGCCCGGCTGGTCGATGCAATAGTGGAGCTTACCGAGACCGGCAGCTCACTGCGGGCAAACGACCTGAGGATTATAGATACGGTGATAACCTCTACAACAAGATTTATCGCAAATAAGCAGACCTGGGATGATAAGTTCAAGCGACAAAAAATAGAAAATATCTCCATACTACTCAAAGCAGCAATCGAAGCCGGCAGCAAAGTCGGCTTGAAAATGAATATAAAGAAGGACCGCTTAGAGTCGATACTGAAGATTCTTCCCGCTGAAAAAAGCCCAACGGTTTCGTCTCTGGCTGACCCGACATACGTAGCGATAGAAGTGATTATCGACGACAAAATCGAACGGTCCTTAGTTCCGGCACTGAAGCGGGCCGGCGCAACGGGAATAATTACATATCCTCTCAATAAGGTTATACACTGACAATTTCAAATCGGTCACAGTCATTTTTGTCTATAACCCAATGTCATTTCAATCGTTACAGCGTTTTCCCAACCAAACAACCGGACAACAGTGATATTGCGTATTGTGTTGGAAAAATCCTGCGGGGCTTTTTTTAGATTTGACGGATTAGAAAATTCCGAGTAGGCTATAGTGTTC